>Ga0209498_1000300_pt1 | contig 30623 bp, 30 predicted proteins | sample WalLakDeSediment_FD_184131 | JGI IMG/M metagenome (GOLD analysis project Ga0209498, IMG submission 184131) | Lake sediment microbial communities from Walker lake, Nevada to study Microbial Dark Matter (Phase II) - Walker Lake 11/02/13 Deep... | ecosystem: Environmental > Aquatic > Freshwater >...
AGGCCTTCCGCGATGCGATGCACAACGAGGCCTTCCAGGAAGCGCTGCGCAGCGACGCCTTCCGCGACGCCATGCGCAACGAGGCCTTCCAGGAGGCGCTGCGTAACGAGGCTTTCCAGGACGCCATGCGCAACGAAGCCTTCCGCGACGCCATGCGCAGCGATGCCTTCCAGGAAGCATTGCGCAGCGACGCCCTGCAGGATGCGATGCGCAACGAAGCCTTCCGTGATGCCATGCAGAGCGACGCCTTCCGCGATGCCATGCGCAGCGAGGCCTTCCAGGAAGCGCTGCGCAGCGAGGCCTTCCGTGACGCCATGCGTAACGAAGCGTTCCGTGACGCGATGCGCAACGAGGCCTTCCGCGACGCCATGCGCAACGAGGCTTTCCAGGAAGCGCTGCGCAATGAAGCCTTCCGCGATGCCATGCGCAACGAGGCGTTCCGCGACGCGATGCGTAACGAGGCCTTCCAGGAGGCGCTGCGCAATGAGGCATTCCGTGACGCGATGCGCAACGAGGCCTTCCGCGACGCCATGCGTAGCGACGCCTTCCGTGACGCGATGCGCAACGAGGCCTTCCGCGATGCCATGCGCAACGAAGCGTTCCGTGACGCGATGCGCAATGAGGCGTTCCGCGATGCGCTTCGCAACGACGCTTTCCGCGATGCCATGAGGAACCAGCAGCGCTGATTTCGGGGGGCCGCGGCATCTGGCCGTGGGCACAAACAGGGATACAACGGGCGCTCCCCGTTGTATCCTTTTTTTTTGCTCTTTGGGGGAGAAGAGCAGTTGGAAAAAAAATCCAGAATCGTCCTGCTGGGGGTCTGCCTTGCGGCCCTCTCCCCGGCGGCAGTCGCGCAACAGCTGAGCTTGCTAGAGACCGAGAACCAGCGGCTGCTCTACCTCGATCCCTCCACGACCTATCTCGTTCCCTATGCCGCGCGCTCCTTCGAGAACGCCCTGGCCGGCCACAAGTTCATCTTCGGCTACGAGCCGTGGGAGAAGGTCACCGTCCTGCTCACTGATTTCAGCGATTCCGGCAACGCCGCGGCGATCCCGCTGCCGCGCAACATCGTCATGGTCGACGTCGCGCCCAAGTTCTTCACCTTCGAGACCACCGAAGCCGCGGAGCGCATGTTCTCCTGGATGAACCACGAGCTGGTTCATCTCGCGGCCACCGACATGGCCAATGACGTCGACCGGCGCATGCGGCGGCTGTTCAGCGGCAAGGTCACCGCGACCGCCGAGCATCCGGAGACCATTTTCTACGAGTACCTCACCGTCCCCCGGCTCAGCAGCCCCCTGTGGTACCACGAGGGCATCGCGGTGTTCGTGCAGACCTGGATGGCGGGCGGTTTCGGCCGGGCCCAGGGCGCCTATGACGAGATGGTGTTTCGCTCGATGGTTCGGGACGGCGCGCATTTCTATGATCCGCTCGGCCTGGTGGCGGAGGGCGTGAAGGTCGATTTCCAGGTCGGCGTGAACGCGTATCTGTATGGCACGCGATTCATGAGTTACATGGCTTACCAGCACTCGCCCGACAAGCTCATGGAGTGGGTCGCGCGCAACGACGGCAGCCGGCGGCGTTACTCGTCCCAGTTCGAGCAGGTGTTCGGCCAGTCCCTGGATTCGGCCTGGGCCGAGTGGATCGCGTGGGAGCACGAGTTCCAGCGCGCCAACCTGGAGTCCGTGCGGCGCTTCCCCACCACGCCGTACCGCGACCTGTCGCCGCGCGCGCTGGGTTCGGTGTCGCGGGCGTTCGTGGACGACCGGGCGGGAAGGATGTACGTGGGCGTTCGTTATCCGGGCATCGTTTCGCACATTGCGGCCATTTCCCTGGAGGACGGGTCCATCCGGCAGCTCGGCGACATCAAGGGCCCGGCGCTGTTCCGGGTGACGTCGCTGGCGTGGGATCCCGAGGCCAGGACGCTGTTCTACACCACCGATAATGCGGCCTACCGCGATATCGTCGCGCTGGACGTGGACAGCGGCAGGTCAAGAATTTTGCTCGAGGACGCCAGGATCGGCGAACTCGCGTTCAATGCCGCGGACCGATCGCTGTGGGGCGTACGGCACCTGAACGGCATCGCCACGCTGGTCCGCGTGCCCTACCCCTACACCGAGTGGCAACAAGTCCACAGTTTTCCCTACGGCACCATCATCTACGATCTCGACGTGTCTCCGGACGGAGCCCTGCTGTCGGCTTCGTTCGGCGAGATCAGCGGCGACCAGTCGCTCCGGCTGATGAACACTGCCGATCTCCTCGAGGGCAAGGTGATCCCAATCGGCGGATTCGATTTCGGCATGGCCGTACCGGAAGGCTTCGTGTTTTCGCCGGACGGCGCGTACCTGTTCGGCAGCTCTTATTACACCGGGGTCTCGAACATCTTCCGCTACGAGGTCGCGTCGGGATCGATGGCCGCGGTGAGCAACGCCGAGACCGGCTTCTTTCGGCCGCTGCCCCGCGCCGACGGCTCGCTGATCCTGTTTCATTACACCGGCGAGGGCTTCGTGCCCGCGACCATCGAGCCTGAGCCGCTGCAGGAACTCGGGACGATCACGTTCTTCGGCGAGCAGATCATGGCGCGCCACCCGGCGCTGAAGGCCTGGCAGGTGGGCTCGCCGGCCGACATCCCGCTCGATGACATGATCATCGGCACGGGGCACTACAGTCCCTGGACGAGCATGTCGCTGGAGTCCCTGTATCCCGTCGTCGAGGGCTACAAGAGCTCCATCGGGCCCGGCATGCGCGCCGTGTTCAGCGATTCCATCGGTTTCAACCGGCTGGGGGTCACCGGTTCGGTCACGCCCAACCAGGATGGCAGCGAGTGGGCGCACGTTGGCGTCAAGCACGTCTACCAGCGCGTCGATACCCTGTTGCCGGGCAGCTGGACAACCGAGCTGAATTACAACCGCGCCGACTTCTACGACATCTTTGGACCGACACGGGTGAGCCGCAAGGGCTACTCCGGCGAGCTTACCTACCGCCGCCCGATCATCTACGACGAGCCGCGGATGATGGACCTGACGGTACGGGCGGGCTACTGGGGCAACCTCGAGGAATTGCCCTATGCGCAGGACGTCGACGTGACTTTTGATTCATTCGCCAGCATGAGCGCGCGGCTGGACTACAGCTTCCTGGATCGCTCACTGGGCGCTGTCGATGACGAAAAAGGCTTCAAGTGGTATACAGCCTCGGGTGCGAATCACGCTAACTCCAGCGCCACGCCATTCGCCCACGGCGGGTTCGACTATGGCTGGGCGCTGCCTCGAGGCCACTCGTCCGTCTGGCTCCGGACGGCCGCTGGTTTCGCGGTCGGCGACCGTGAAGAGGCTTTCTCGAATTTCTATTTCGGCGGCTTCGGCAACAACTGGGTCGACCACCAGGAAGTCCAGCGCTACCGGCAGCCGTTCAGCATGCCTGGCTTCCAGATCGACGAGCTCAACGGCCGCACTTTCGGGCGCGCCCTGCTGGAATGGAGCCTGCCGCCGGTCCGCTTCAGTCGCGTGGGTACGCCCGACCTCTACCTGTCCTGGGCGCGGCCGGCACTATTCGCCGCTGCGCTGGTGACCGACCCTGACACCGACAGCGACACCTGGTACTCGGCCGGCTTCCAGGTTGATTTCCAGTTCACCCTGCTGTCGCGCAAGAACATGACCATGTCATTTGGCTATGCGGCAGGATTCCGCGGCAGCGCGCATGAGGACAACGAGTACATGGTCTCGCTGAGGATCATGTGAGTCGCGTGGTCGAGGCGGCCCCGGGCTACCGCAGGCTGCGCGCTTGATCCCGGTGGATCTCCTGGCGCGCGGCGCCGTCGCCCTGCTTCCCGTGCTCGCCTTGCTGGCGACCCTGGTATGGTTGGACAGCTACAAGCTCGTCGGCCTGCGGGCCGTGCTGCTGACCATGTGCGCCGGCGCGCTCGTCGCCGCGGGCTGCTACGGCATCAACCTCGCGTTGCTGGGCGCGCTGCCGGTGGATTTCGGCACCTACTCGCGCTTCATTGCGCCGCTGGTCGAGGAAGCGCTCAAGGGCGCCATCATCGTCTACCTGGTGCGCCGTCACGCCATCGGTTTCCCGGTGGACGCTGCGGTCTTCGGTTTCGCGATCGGCACCGGCTTCGCCGTGATCGAGAACCTGTACTACCTCGGGGTGTTCCGCGATTCGCACATCGCCGTCTGGGTGGTGCGCGGCTTCGGCACCGCCATCATGCACGGCGGCGCGACCGCTATTTTCGCTATCGTTTCGCATACCCTGGCCGAGCAGCGCCAGGAGCGGAGCTTCGCGGTATTCCTGCCTGGCCTGCTCGCGGCCGCCCTCGTGCATTCCCTGTACAACCAGTTCCTGTTTGCACCCGTGTATTCGACGCTGGGCATCCTGCTGTTCCTGCCGCCGGTGCTGTTCATCGTGTTCGAGCGCAGCGAGCGCGCGCTGCAGCGCTGGCTGGCGGCGGACTTCGACGCCGACACCGAGCTGCTGGAGCTCCTCAATTCCGGCGGGCTCGAGCATTCCCGCCTCGGCCGGCACCTCGATTTCATCAAGCAACATTTTGCGCCCGAGCTCGTGGCGGACATGCTCTGCTACCTGCGGCTGCACACGGAGCTGTCCATGCGCGCCAGCGCCATGCTGTTGATGCGCGAGAGCGGGCTGGAGCCGGAAGTCGACCCCGAAGTGCGCGCGATGATCGAAGAGATGCACTATCTCGAGAAAAGTATCGGCAAGACCGGCCAGCACGCCATCAAGCCTTTCCTGCGGCTCAGCGCCCGGGACCTGTGGCAACTGTACATGCTGGGCAAGTAAGGCCCCGCGAGAAGCAGGTTCGATACCCTCCGCCCCCGGTCTCGGCGATCGCGTCGGCGGACGTCAGCCGCCGGGCTGCTGTTCGCGCTGCTGCGCCTCTACTTCCTTGTGCCCCGGCACCAGTACCCGCGCGAACACGATCCCGGCTTCGAAGAGAATGTAGACCGGCACGGCCAGCAGCGTCTGCGAAATGATGTCCGGCGGGGTCAGTAGCATCCCGAGCACGAAAGCGCCCAGCAGCACGTAGGGCCGCTTCTTCGACAGCTTTTCCGGCGTCGTGAACCCGGCCCAGACCGCCAGCACGGTGGCCACCGGGACCTCGAAGGCCAGGCCGAAGGCGAAGAACAGGGCGAGCACGAAATCCAGGTAGGCGGCGATGTCGGTCATCACGGTGACGCCCGAGGGCGCCACCGCCGTGAAAAAGCCGAACATCAGCGGGAACACCACGAAGTAGGCGAAGGCGACGCCGCTGTAGAACAGCACGATGCTCGAGGCCATCAGCGGCATGACCAGCCGGCGCTCATGCTTGTAGAGTCCCGGCGCCACGAAAGACCATGCCTGGTAAAGCAGGAAGGGCATGGCGAGGAACACCGCGGCGGCCAGCGCGAGCTTGAAGGGGGTTAGGAACGGTGACGCCACCTGGGTGGCGATCATGCTGGTCCCTTCGGGCAACCGCGCCATCAGGGGCTCGGCGACAATGGTGAAAATGGCGTCGGCGAAGGGTACGAGGCAGATGAATACCACGAGCACCGCGACCACCATCTTCAGGACCCGGGTGCGGAGCTCGACGAGATGGGAGAGGAGGGTGCCTTCGCCCTGGCTTTCAGTCCGGTCGGCTTCGGTCATCGGCTTGGCTCTCCGCCGTCTCTGCCACGTTCTGCTGCCTGGCGCGCGCTGCCGCCAAAGCTTCCTCCTCCGCGCGTTGCGCCGCTTCCGCCGCCTGCTGGACGGGCGTCATCGCGGCGGCTTGTGGCGCCGGGCGCGGGCCTTCGCCCTTTTCGGCCTTTTCGGCGACCTCGCGCGCCAGTTCCCGCTCGACCTGCATGCGCAGGCTGCGGGCCATGAACTTCGCGCGCCCGGCCCAGTTACCGAGCGTGCTCACCATGCCCGGCAGCCGCTCGGGCCCCACGATCAGCAGGGCCAGCAGCATGATCAGCGACAGTTCCCAGAAGCCGATGTCGAACACCGGGGTCAGACCTTGGTCTGGTCCTTGTCATTCACTTTGTTTTCAGGGAAGTCCGCGTCTTCCTTGCGCTGGTCGGACAGCTGTTCCTTGCGCGCGTCCGACTCCCCGTCCCCCATCGATGAGCGGAAGCCCTTCACGGCGCCGCCGAGATCCGCGCCGATGCTCTTCAGGCGCTTGGTACCGAATATCAACACCACGATCAGCAGAATGATCAGGAGTTGCCAGAGACTGATGCCACCGAGACCCATGCGATCCTCCATTTAGACGGCCCGCGGCCGTTTGGCTACGCAGACCCGCAATCATACGCTAAGCAGGCCGGCGTCGGCGCCAGAGGGATTAACGCGCAACCAGAACGTTACGGGCCCGTCGTTGACCAGGGCAACCTGCATGCGGGCGCCGAAACGCCCCGTCTCGACTGGCTGGTGGCGCTGGCGGGCCGCCGCCACGAGGGCCTCGAACAGCGCTTCACCGACCGCCGGTTCGGCCGCGGGCGTGAAGCTCGGTCGCGCGCCCTTGCGCGTGTCCGCGGCAAGCGTGAACTGGGATACCAGCAGCAGCCCGCCCCCCGTATCAACCAACGACCGGTTCATGCGGCCCGTCGCATCCTCGAACACCCGGTAGCCGAGAATGCGTTCGGCGAGGCGCGTGGCCCGCGCTTCGTCATCCCCGCGTTCCACGGCCGCCAGCGCCAGCAGCCCGGGCCCGATCCGGCCAACGATTTCACCGTCGACGGTCACGGTGGCGCCCGTCACTCGCTGGATGAGGGCGATCACTGAGGAGCCACCGGGAACAGATCGGGCATTTTTGAGGTAATTGCAACCACATCAGGTCCTGTAAGTGTCATTGAAAGAACAATGTTTCCCACATTGACAAAAACCGCTCATGAGTGGGAAATATTACCAGTCACTACCCTGTTCCGCGGCATTCCCGCATCGCAACATCACCGTCACCCGCCGGTGACGCGAATGTCATCCGGCCGGGCCATTGTGCCCGCGGGCAATCCGCGGAGGCCATATATGTCCACGGTACACAACCTGCGGCCGCTGACCTTTCGCACCCTGTTCATTTCGGACGTCCACCTCGGTTCGCGCGGCTGCCAGGCCGGCATGCTGCTCGATTTCCTGCGCTCGGTGCGCTGCGACACCCTTTACCTGGTGGGCGACATCATCGATTTCTGGAGTATGCGCCGCGGTCTCTACTGGCCGCAGGAGCACAACGAGGTGGTGCGCACCGTGCTCGACATGGCGCGCCGCGGCACCCGGGTGGTCTATGTGCCTGGCAACCACGACGAGCTCTTCCGCGAGCACCTCGGCACGGTGTTCGGCAATCTCGAGATCTGCGCGCGCAGCATCCACGTCACGGCCGACGGCCGCCGCCTGCTGGTGCTGCATGGCGACGAGTTCGACGGCGTGGTGCGTTGCAGCCCGCTGCTGGCGAGGATCGGCAGCAGCGCCTACGAATTTCTCATCTGGCTCAATCGCTACCTGAACGCCTGCCGCAGGTACCTGGGCTACGGCTACTGGTCCCTGGCGGCATTCCTCAAGCACCGGGTCAAGAATGCCGTTCAGTACATCGGCGACTTTGAGCGCGCCGTAGCCCGCGCGGCCCGCCAGGAGGGTGTCGACGGCCTGGTCTGCGGGCACATTCATCGGCCGGAGGTGCGCATGGTGGACGGGGTGCTGTATTGCAACGACGGCGACTGGGTGGAGAGCTGTTCTGCCCTCGCAGAGCATCGTGACGGCCGCCTCGAGTTATTGCACTGGGCGGAGATTTGCGCCCGGGAACAGGCGGCGGCGCCGCTGGAGAGCGCGGCATGAGGATTGCGCTTGTTTCGGATGCCTGGTTGCCGCAGACCAACGGCGTGGTCCGCACCCTGCGCGAAACCAGCCGTTGCCTGGAGGCGGCCGGCCACCTGGTGCGCACGGTCACCCCGACGCCCTTCCGGACGTTTCCCTGTCCCACCTACCCGGAAATCCGGATTGCGGCCTGGCCGTGGCGGCGGGTGGGACGGATCCTGGAGGAGTTCGAGCCCGACGCAGTCCACATCGCCACCGAGGGCCCGATCGGCATCGCCGGACGCAGCTGGTGCCAGGCCCGCGGCCTGACCTTCACCACCTCTTTCCACACGCGCTTCCCGGAATACGTTCGCCTGCGGGCGCCCATCCCGGAGGGCTGGACCTGGCGGGTCCTGCGCTGGTTCCACGACGCTGCTGCACGCACCCTGGTGCCGACATCCACCCAGCAGGCGGAGCTCGCTGCACGCGGTTTCCGCAGCCCGGTGGTGTGGGGCCGCGGCGTCGATACGGCCCTGTTTCACCCCGCACGGCGCACGCAGTTGCCGGGGCCGGGCCCGCACCTGGTGTACCTGGGGCGGGTCGCCGTGGAGAAGAATATCGAGGCCTTCCTCCAGCTGGACGTGCCGGGCACCCGCTGGGTGATCGGCGGCGGTCCCGCGCTCGAATCGTTTCGCAAGGCGTGGCCGGGCGTGAACTTCCTTGGCCCGAAGTACGGCGTGGAACTCGCCACCCTGCTGGCGTCGGGCGATGTGTTCGTGTTTCCGAGCCGGACCGACACATTCGGCATCGTGCTGCTGGAAGCGATGGCTTGCGGCATGCCCGTCGCGGCCTACCCGGTTCCCGGGCCCCGCGACGTCGTACGTCACGGCGAGACCGGGATACTCGACGAGGACCTGTCCGTCGCCGTGCATGGCGCATTGCAACTGGATCGCGCCGCCTGCCGTCGGCAGGCGCTGGAGCACACCTGGGAACGGGCCACCGAGGAGTTCTGCGCCCACCTCGTGCCAGCCTGAAACAACCCGCTCAGGACGGAAACAGGATCAACGTCGCCACGCCGAAGTAGATGAACACGCCGGCGGCGTCGGCCATCGTCGCCACCAGCGGCGCGCTGGCCGTCGCCGGGTCCATTTTGAATCGGCTGAGTACGAACGGCAGCGACATGCCGATCAGGCTCCCGACCACCACCACCAGCACCATGGTGATCGCCACCGCCAGCGCAACCCCGGGTCCGCCCCGATACCAGCCGATACCCGACACGGCCAAGGCCATGGTGACGCCCAAGAGGACGGCGATCAGGATCTCCCTCCCCAGCATCCGGCCCCAGTCCTTGAGCATCACGTCGCCCGTGGCCAGCGCGCGCACCATGAGGGTAGCAGCCTGGGAACCGGCGTTGCCGCTCGAGCCGATCAGCAGCGGCAGGAAGAACACCAGCGCGACCACCGCGGCAATCGTGTCCTCGTAGTAATGAATGCCCGCGCCCGACAGCAGGTTGCCGAACACCAGCAGCACCAGCCAGCCAATGCGCTTGCGATACAGCAGTCCGATCGAGGCATCGCGCACGCTCGAATCGAGATCGCCGACGGAGCCGACCCTGTGAAAGTCCTCCGTCGCTTCTTCCTCCAGGACATCCATGGCGTCGTCGTGGGTGACGATGCCGATGATGCGGTTCTCCGTGTCCACCACGGGCAGGGCGAGCACGTCGTAGCGAGAGATTTTGCGGACGACTTCCTCCTGATCCTCGTCCACCCGCACGGAGATCGGGTCCTCTTCCATGAGGTCACGGACCAGTGTTCGCGGGTTGGCCAGGATGAGGTCCTGCAGCCGTACCGCGCCGACCAGCCGGCGGTCCGGCCCCGCCACGTAGGCCCGGTAGATGGTTTCCTTGTCCGGCGCCTCGTGGCGCAGCTTCTCGATCGCTTGCGCCGCGCTGAGCGTCTCGTGCAGCAAGGCGTAGTCCGAGGTCATGATCGAGCCGGCCGTGTCCTCCTCATAGCCAGCCAGGCGGCGGATGTCCTCGCGTTCCGCCTGCGCGAGGGCCGGCAGCAGCGCTTCCTGTTGCTCGTCGGACAACTCGTTGAACAAGTCCGCCCGCTCGTCCGAGTTCATCTCGGTCACAATCCGCGCCAGCTTGGCGCGCGGCGCGGTCTGCGCCAGTTCCACCTGGAACTCGCGGTCGAAGTACCCGAAAATGCCGGCTTGTAACTCGACCGTCAGCAGGTCGAGCATCGCCCAGACGTGGTGCGGCTCGAATTCCTCGAGCGCGCCAGCGATGTCCGCGGGATGCTCGTCGTCCACCAGGGCGCGCACCGCGCCGGCGTCCCCGGAGCTTATGGCCTGGCGGATCGACTCGACCAGCTCCTCGTGGTGCACCTCTCCGCCCGGGGCTGCCGCAGGATTCTGTGTCATCAGCGAGCTCCTTCGCCGCGCTTGTGCAGTCGTTTCAGGAAGACGCGCATTTCTTTGGCGGCCTGCACGTCGCCCTTGGCCTCGGCCGTCTCGATGCCCGTTGCCCACGCCCGCGCCGCTTCCGCGGGCTTGCCGGATTCGACCAGCGCGTGGCCGAGTTGTTTCCACGCCGCAGAGTAGCCGGGGTCGTGCTCCACCGCGCGCGCGAGATGGCCGGCCGCGGCCGTGGCGTCGCCGTCCTTGAGGCAGGCGCCGCCCAGCGAAAACCTTAGCAGCGCGTCGTCGCGCCCGCCGGCCAGCAGTCTTTCCAGGGCGCCACGCATCAGCGCCGCCAGAACTCCGGCGTCAGCAGCACCAGCAGCGTGAAGATTTCCAGCCGTCCGAGGATCATGCCGACGATGCCGACCCACTTCGCGGCGTCGGGCACCGTGCCGAAGGTCGAGCTCACGTCGCCCAGCCCGGGACCGAGGTTGTTGAGCGTGGCCGCCACCGAGGAAAACGCAGTCACCTGGTCCAGGCCGATGAACATCATGATGGCCATGAGGATGCAGAACACCACCACGTAGACCGAGAAGAATCCCCACACCGCCTCGGTCACACGGCTAGGTACGCCACGCTCCCCGAGCCGCACCAGGATCACCGCGTTGGGATGCAACAGGCGCGCGAGTTCGCGCCAGCCCTGCTTGACGATCAGCAGCCAGCGCAGGACTTTCATGCCGCCGGACGTGGATCCGGCGCAGCCGCCGATGAAGCTGGCAAGGATCAGCAGCACCGGCAGTGCGCCCGGCCAGCTGGAGAAGTCCGCGGAGGTGAAGCCCGTGGTGGTGCCGACCGAAACCGCCTGGAACACGGCCTTGGTCAGCGATTCGCCAGGCGTGTGGTGTCCCTTCACGGCGAGATAGCCGGCGATGATGGCAATCAACCCCGCCTGGATGACCATGAAAGCGCGAAACTCAGGATCGTGGAAATAGCTGTTGATGGAGTCCACCAGCGACACCCTGCGCCGATGTGGCCAGGTGAAGCGCGGCACCCCGCCGTGAATCTGCATGTGGATATCGGGCATCAGCCGACGCAAGGCATAGAAATGCAGGGCGAAGCTGGTCGCGCCGAGAAACATGAACAACGCGCCGAGCCACTCCAGGAGCGGGCTGTTGAAGTAAGCGAAGCTCGCGTCGTGAGTGGAGAACCCGGCTGTCGCGATCGAACTGAATGCATGCCCGATCGCATCGAACCAGTTCATGCCCGCGAGACGGTAAGCAATGGCGCAGACGGCGGTCAGCCCGACGTAGGTGATCCACAAGGCCTTCGCCGTCTCGGTGATCCGCGGTGTGAGCTTCGTGTCCTTCATCGGCCCCGGCGTTTCGGCCCGGTAGAGCTGCATGCCGCCGACGCCGAGGACTGGAAGGATCGCCACGGCGAGCACGATGATGCCCATGCCGCCAAACCAGTGGCTCTGCTGGCGGTACCAGAGCACAGAGTGCGGGAGCGTGTCGAGGCCGACCAGCACGGTCGCGCCGGTCGTGGTGAAGCCGGACACGGACTCGAACACTGCGTCGGTGACGCTCATGATCGGAATCTCGACCAGCACCAGCGGTACGGCACCCGCAAAGCCGAGCACCACCCAGAATCCCGCGACCACCAGGAAGCCGTCGCGGATCCGCAGCTCGGCGCGGTGTCGGCGTAGCGGCAGGAACAGCGCCAGACCGGCGGCGAGAATAATGAAAAACGCGTACACGAACGCGGTCCAGGTACCGTCCGCATAGATCCACGAGACCACGGCGGGCGGCAACATCGTCAGGCTGAAGAACGTCAGCAGCAGCCCGATGATGCGCAATACGACGAGACGGTTCACCGCGCCGGCACCAGCATCAGGTGTAGGTCACGCTCACCTGGAACAGCTTCTCCACGGCAGGGATCTGGCTGCGATCGGTGAGAAACAGGATGACGTGGTCCTCGGCGCGAATCTCCGTGTCGTGATGTGCCATCAGGACATCGTCCCCCCGCACGATGGCGCCGATCATCGCGCCCGGCGGGAGCGGGACTTCCTCGATTTTCTTGCCGACTACCCGGGAGGTCTTCTTGTCGCCGTGGGCGACGGCTTCGATCGCTTCGGCGGTACCGCTCCTTAGAGCGTGCACCTGGCCGACGTCGAGCCGCATGCCGCGGACCTTGGCGAGCAATGCGCTCAGGGTGATCTCCTGGGGGGATACCGCGATGTCGACGTACTGGTCCTCGACCAGCTTGGCAAAAGACGGACGATTGATCAGCGCGATCACCCGCGAGGCGCCCATGCGTTTGGCCAGGAATGATGACAGGATGTTGGCCTCCTCGGCGCTGGTGAGCGCGCAAAACACGTCCACCTTATCGATGTTCTCCTCCATCAGGAGATCCTCGTCCACCGCGTCTCCGGTCAGCACCACGGCATGCTTGAGCCGCTCGGCAATGTAGCGGGCACGGTCATGGTTGCGCTCGATCACCTTGACCCGGTTGGTGTTCTCGAGGCGTCGGGCGAGTTCGAAACCGATGTGCCCGCCGCCGGCGATCATGATGCTGCGCGCCGGGTGCTCGAGCTTGAGCAGTTCGCTCATCATCACGCGGATGTCCTTGCGGGCCGCGAGGAAGAACACCAGGTCATTCGGCCGGATCACCGTGTCGCCCTGGGGCAGGATGGTCTCGTAGAGCGGCTCCTCGTTGCCCACCGGGGCAATGGTACTGCGCCGGTAGATGGCCGCGACGCGCGCGTCGGTGTGCGGGATATGGCGGCGCAATTCGCGGAGCTCCTCGCCGATCAGCGGTCCGCCCTCCCGGGCCATCACGCCGACCAGCCGGACACGACCGTCCGCGAAGTCCAGCACCTGGTGCGCGCCGGGATAGTGGATCAATTGCTCGATGTGCTCGGTGACCAGCTGTTCCGGGCTGATGATGGTATCAACCGGGATGGCCTTGGCGCTGAACAGCTCCTGCCGGGAGGTGTATTCAGCGGCGCGGATGCGCGCGATCCGCACCGGCGTGCGATACAGGCTGTACGCGATCTGGCAGGCGATCATGTTGGTCTCGTCGCTGTCGGTGAGCGCGACGAGTATGTCGGCGTCCGCGGCGCCGGCCTTCTCGAGGACCCGCGGGTGCGAGGCATGGCCCTCGACCGTGCGGATGTCCAGCCGGTCCTGCAACTCCCGCAGGTGGCGGCCGTTCAGGTCCACCACGGTGATCTCGTTTTCTTCGGAAAGCGACTCGGCGGCGGTCGAACCGACCGTGCCCGCGCCGAGGATGAGGATCTTCATATTGCTTTGTTTCCGGCCTGGGCGGCGCAGCCGATGTTACATCACTTCAAGGCGCGCGTAGGCCAGCACCAGCCACTTGGCGCCGGCCCGCTCGAAGTTGACCTGCACGCGCGCGTGGCTGCCGTGTCCCTCGTGATTGAGCACCACCCCCTCGCCGAACTGGCCGTGTCGGACGCGCTGGCCGAGGGTGATACCGCCGGGCGCTTCGTCCCGGAACCTCCCGCTGGGCGCGGCCACGGGCCGCGACACCTTGACCGCCGGCCGGACTTCCTCGACCAGCTCCGCGGGCAGTTCGCCGATGAAACGGGACGGAATCCCGTAGTTATCCACGCCGTGCAGCCGGCGCTGCTCCGCATAGCTGAGATACAGCTCGCGCATGGCCCGGGTGGCGCCCACGTAGGCCAGCCGGCGCTCCTCCTCGAGGCCGTCGGCGTCCAGCAGGCTGCGCTTGTGGGGGAACAAGCCGTCCTCCATACCGGCCAGGAACACAATCGGAAATTCCAGCCCCTTGGCGGAGTGCAGTGTCATCAGCTGCACGCAATCCTCCCAAGCGCCGCCTTGCCCCTCGCCGGCTTCCAGCGCCGCGTGAGCGAGGAATTCGTCGAGCAGGCGCATCTCCGAGTCAGCCTCCGGGTCGAAGCCGCGCGCCGCGCTGACGAGCTCCTCGAGGTTCTCAACCCGCGCCTCGCCGCGCTCGCCCTTTTCCTTGGCGTGGTGGGCGATCAGTCCGCTGGCCTGGATGACGTGATCCACCTGTTCGTGCAGCTCCAGGCTGCGGGTATCACGGTCCAGCGCCTCGATCAGCACCAGGAAAGCATGCAAGGCCTGGGCGGCGCGCCCGCTGAGCCCATCGGTCACCAACGCCCCGGCGGCACGCCACATCGACGTCGCATTCGCGCGGGCATAGTCGCGCAGCGCCTCCAGCGTGCGCGCGCCAATGCCGCGCGTCGGCAGGTTCACCACGCGCTCGAAGGCCGAGTCGTCGTCGCGGTTGGCGACCAGGCGCAGGTAGGCCAGCGCGTCCTTGATTTCGGCCCGCTCGAAGAAGCGCAGGCCGCCGTAGACCCGGTAGGGTATCCGCGCCTGGATCAGGGCCTCTTCAAAAACGCGGGACTGCGCGTTGGAGCGGTACAGCACCGCGATGTCGCTGTTGGCCGCGCCCTCGTTGACTGCCCCGCGAATCCGCCCGACCACGAACGCGGCCTCGTCCCGCTCGTTATAGGCCGCGTACAGCCGGATCGGATCGCCGGCATGTCCCTCGGTCCAGAGCTTCTTGCCGAGGCGCTCGCGATTGTTGGCGATCAGCGCATTCGCGGCGTTGAGAATGTTGGCGGTCGAGCGGTAGTTCTGCTCCAGCCGCACCATCAGGCTGCCGGGAAAATCCTTGCGGAAGCGGCGGATGTGCTCGACACGGGCACCGCGCCAGCCGTAGATGCTCTGGTCGTCGTCGCCGACGATGAAAGGCTTGCCCTCGGCGCCCGCCAGCAGGCGCAGCCAGGCGTACTGGATCGCATTGGTGTCCTGGAATTCGTCCACCAGCAGGTGGCGGAACCGCCGCCGGTAATGGTCCAGCAGCTCCGCGTTCTCGCGCCACAGCTCGAACGCGCGCAGCAGCAGTTCCGCGAAGTCGACCAGCCCGCTCTGGTCACACTGCGCCTGGTAGGCCTCGTAGATCCGGATGAACATGCGCCGGTTGGGGTCGTCGCCGGCGTCGAGGTGCGCGGCGCGCAGGCCCTCGTCCTTGCGCGCATTGATGAACCACTGGACCTCGCGCGGCACGTAGCGGTTTTCGTCCAGCTCCATCGCCTTGAGCAGCCGCCGGATCAGCCGCAGCTGGTCCTCGGAGTCCAGCACGGTGAACGTCTGCGGCAGCCGGGCCTCACGCCAGTGGAGCCGCAGCAGGCGGTGCGCGAGGCCGTGGAAGGTGCCCACCCAGAGGTTGCCGGCGGGCATGCCCAGCAGCTCCTCGATGCGCCCGCGCATTTCGCCGGCCGCCTTGTTGGTGAAGGTCACCGCCAGCACGCCCCAGGGAGACACGCCCTCGACCTGCACCAGCCAGGCGATGCGGTGGACGAGCACACGGGTCTTGCCGCTGCCGGCCCCTGCGAGCACCAGCACGGGCGCGTCGGTGGGCGCCGTGACGGCCTCCCGCTGCGCGTCGTTCAGCGGGTCGAGGATGGGGGTGATATCCATCCGGGCATTGTACTAGCGGGGCGAAAAGCGCGCCGCAGCGCGCCCGGTCGGCTGCCGGAGATCAGCGGCAGCGATGCCCCAGCACCGCCCCGGCATCGCCGACCAGCCGTACCATCTCGCAGCCGGAAAAATCGGTGCGCGGGAACACGTCGGGATCGCAGTAGCCGACCGTTTCCTCCGGGGGCAGCTCGATGGCCAGCGGCGGCAGCCGCCGCTCGATCTGGAGGCCAAGCGTTTCGCGTTCGGCGTGGATCTCCGCCAGGAGGCCGGCGGCGCGAATGCAGGACTGGACGATCGCGTCGTCGGGTGCCTGGAAGCCGGCCAGGGACGCCGACATGGCGCCCGGCGGCAGCCCCGCCTCGTATTCCGCCACCAGCAGCCAGGCCAGCGCGGTGTAAGCCAGCGGGTCATCGCGGCGCGCGATCTCGAGGACCTCGTCGCGATCGTCCCGGTTGATCACGATCCAGCGCGCCACGCCCTCGTAGAACGTGCCGAGCTTGAAGGCGGCGTAGGCGGAGCCGCGTATCACCGCCTTGCGGTACCACTCGATGGCCTCCAGCGGCAGTTCCGGCGAGATTCGCGCCGCCAGGAATTGCATCGCCCAGGTGTCGCCGCCCTCCGCCAGCTCCAGCAGCCGACCGTCCCGCTCGCGGCGGTAGTTGCGCTCCAGCGGCATGCCCGGGGAGGTGGTGTAAGTGGCCGGCGGGAACCCGCGGCTGCGCGCCCAGGCCTCGATCTCGTCGCTGCTGGTGCCGAGCGTCTCCAGCGCGAGCTGGTATTCCTCCTCCGACTCGACGCGGAATTCCCGCACCCCGTCGGCGGCGACGGCAGGGCCCTGGTCGGCGCCAGGCGCGGGCGCGGGACCCTCGCCGTCGCGCAGCACGAGGAAAGCCGCCGCCGTGGCGATGACCACCAGGACGACAAACAGCAACGGCAGGTAGCGCTTCATCAACGGATCCTTAACCAAATACCAGCGGCACGTAATGATCGGCCAGCAGGAAGGAGAAAATACCCATCAGGTAGGTGATGGAGTAGCCGAACGTCTTCATGGGCAGTTCCGGGCGGTCCGCCACCATCATCGCGATCGCGTAATAGAGGAACCCGCCGCCGAAACCGATGGCGCCCGCGAGGTACAGCAGGCCGCTCATTCCGGTGAGCCAGGGCAGCAGGCTGACCAGGAACAGCAGGATGGTATAGAGCAGGATCTGCAGGCGGGTGAACTCGATGCCGTGCGTCACCGGCATCATCGGGATATTCACCAGGGCGTACTCGTCCTTGCGGGCGATCGCCAGCGCCCAGAAATGCGGCGGCGTCCAGGTGAAAATGATGAGGAACAGCAATAGCGCATGGGCATGGACCTCGCCGGTGACCGCGACCCAGCCGAGCACCGGGGGCGCGGCGCCCGCGGCGCCGCCGATGACGATGTTCTGGGGCGTGGCGCGCTTCAGGAACACGGTGTAGATCACCGCGTAACCGATCAGGCTGAAGAAGGTGAGTACCGCGGTGAGCGGATTGACCAGCAGCCAGAGGATGGCCATGGACACGACGCCGAGCAGCACCGCGAATGCGAGGGCCTCCATTTCGGTCAGGTGGCCGGTCGGCAGGGGGCGCTTGCGCGTGCGGCGCATGACGGCGTCGATGCGCGCATCCAGCACGTGGTTGATGGCCGCCGCGGAGGAGGCAGCGAGGCCGATGCCGAGGGTGCCGAACAGGAGCTTGTCGAGCGGCACGAGCCCTGGCACGGCGAGGAACATACCGACCACGGCCGTGAACACGATGAGGCTGACGACTTTCGGCTTGCAGAGCTCGAGATAGTCGCCGAGGCGGGTCGCCAGGCCCTGGCCGGGCAGCTTGCGGACCTCAGTTTGCACGCCACGCCACCTTCTGCAGATTAATCATGCTCGTCGGCACTACAGCCGCGAGATCGTCGCACGCCACCGCCTCGAGCGGGTGGGCCGCATGGATCGCCACGCGCGCCAAATTGTGGAGGATGCCGCCCTCGTAGTCGACCCCGAGCCCGCGCGAGGGCCTGCATCCCGGGTCGAAAGCCATCTCAGCCGATCCTCGACAGCCGCAGCAGCCGCTTGAGGTCCTCCAGCATGCCCCGCGGCGCCTGGTCCGCAGGGTAGCGCATCATCACGTTGCCCAGCGGGTCCACCAGCCAGTAGCCCTCTGCCTGGCCCGTGAAGGCCTGGAGCAGGCCCCGGGCCTCCGCGCCGGACGCATCGGCCACCAGCAAGTCCGGGTGCTCGGTGGCGATGAAGCCCGGTTCCGGCGGCGGGCCGGCAAACAGGTAGACCCGCTCGACCCGATCCATCAGCCGCCCGAGCGCGAGCCGCATCTGCCGGCCGTTGTAGAGGGCCTCGCGGCAGGCCTCCGCGCAGCCTTCACGGCCGAGGTAGACCAGCGACCAGTGGTGACGGAGGAATTCCGGCCCGGTCCGGCCGCCATCGGGCGTGGGCAGGTCCACGGCGGGCGCCGGAATCGCCGGCACGACCAGTTCGCCGTGGTTATTGGTGCCGCCGGGGCGCCAGTCGGTGTCGTAGTACAGGAACACCGCAACGGCCAGCGGGCCGAAGAACAGCAGGACCAGGCCCCAGGCCTGCAGGTTGTTCCGCTTCGACTTGGTTTTTTGCTCCATGTTCAATCCGATGTCCTGAAAGACCAGGCGAGGTAGAGGATCACCAGGGTCACGGCCAGCGCGAACCACTGGAATGCATAGCCGATATGCCGCTCGGGGCCGAAGTCCGAGGGCCGCCAGTTGCGCCGGTAACCGTCCGGCGCGGCGGGATCGAGCAACACGACCCCTGCCACGAGATCCAGCCCCAGTACCTCCGAGAGTTCGTCGAGGGTTGGAAACTGGACGACTTTCGGCCAGCCCGGTTGTGGCGGCGCGTCCAGCGCGATCCCCGGCCGGGGCAGGGAGTCCAGCAACCCGGTGATTGTGCGCGCAGCCTCGTCGACAGCCACGTCCGGGAGCGCGACCGCCGAGAAGTCCCGCGGTACCCAGCCCCGGTCGACGAGGACGGCGCGGCCGTCCTCGAGCAGCAGCGGCGTCAGTACGCGGTAGCCCGCCAGGCCGCCCTCGACCATGTTGTCGAGCAGGAACTGCCGGCCCGCGAGGTAGGTTCCGGTGGCCTGCACGGGGGCATAGCGCCGTAATGCATCGAGCCCGCCGGAGCGGCCGTCCAGCGCAACCGCTGCGCCGCCCGCGGCGAAGTCGTCGAAGAGAGCCTGCTTATGCCCGGCCCGGTCCAACTGCCAGGCGCCCAGCGCCAGCAGCAGCGGCAGGAAGAACGCCGTGAACAGCGTCGCGGGGACGCCCGGGCGGAAGCGGCGCGTGCGTGCGGCAGTCATCTCAATCCACCGGCGTGCGGCGGCGCGCGTCTCGGCAGCTATACTGGCCATCCTGTCCGGAGTACCCCATGAGTCCAATCAAGCTCCTGATTCTCGTCGCCTTCGTCGCGATCGTGGCGAGCCTCGCCTCCGGGCTCGTCTACCTGTTCAAGGACGAGCACGATTCGCGCCGGCTGGTAAAGGCGCTGACCTGGCGCATCGGCTTGTCGGTCGCCCTGTTCGTCGTGCTGTTGCTGGCCTACGCCCTGGGTTTGGTCGAGCCCGGCAGGCTCTGATACGGCGCCACCGCGCCGGCTCCCGTGATGAAACGGGGCGCCGCTGTCGCCAGGGCGCCCCATGTTGAATTCGCCCCGGTCCGGCGACTAGAGCCAGTAGACGAAGATATACAGGCCCAGCCAGACCACGTCCACGAAGTGCCAGTACCAGGCCACGCCCTCGAAGCCGAAGTGCTGCCTGGGCGTGAAATGTCCCTTCAGGACGCGTATCCAGATGACGATCAGCATGATCGCGCCGAGCGTGACATGCAGGCCGTGGAAGCCGGTGAGCATGAAGAAGGTGCTGCCGAAGATGCCGGATGTCAGGCGCAGGTTCAGGTCCCGGTACGCGTGCACGTACTCGTAGGCCTGCAGCGACAGGAACAACAGGCCCAGCACGATCGTGGCGAACAGCCCCCAGGAGGTGACCGTCCGGTTGCCTTCCTTGATCGCGTGATGCGCGATGGTGAGGGTCACGCCGCTGGTCAACAGGATCGCAGTATTGATGGCCGGCAGCCCGCCGGCGCCCATGATGTTGAAATCGCCGCCCCATGCCTTGGGTCCGCCGGTCGGCCAGGCCGCCTCGAACTCGGGATAAAGCAGCAGGTGGGTGAAGAAATTGTTGCCCTCGCCGCCCAGCCACGGTATCGCCAGGTGCCGCGCGTAGAACAGCGCGCCGAAGAACGCGGCGAAGAACATCACCTCGGAGATGATGAACCAGGTCATGCCCATCCTGAAGGAGCGGTCGACCTGGGCGTTGTACAAGCCCGCTTCGCTCTCGTTGATGACCGTCGCAAACCAGCCGACCACCATCACCAGCACGATCGCGACGCCGGCCCACGCCACCCAGCCCATCAGGCCGATGCCGTTCAGCCAGGCGGACACGCCTAGCATCATGAAGAAAAGCCCGACTGCGCCCACGATCGGCCAGTAGCTGCCGTGGGGCACGTAGTAGCGCTCAGTGTGTTCCATCGGAGTTCCCCGCTGTTTTCTTTATACCGGCGCGCCGGGCGAAGTCATTTCGCCGCGGCGAGGCCGGCCCGGTCGAAGAAGGTGTAGGAAAGCGTGACCGTTTCGACGTGGGCGGGCAGGTCCGGATCGATGATGAAGATCACGGGCATGTCGCGGCCCTCGTTCGGAGCGAACTGCTGCTCCGTGAAGCAGAAGCACTCGGTCTTGTTGAAATAACGCGCGGCCGTGCCGGGCGCGACGCTGGGCACGGCGTGGCCGACCACGTCGAGGTCGCGCAGGTTCCGGGCCCAGTAGGTCGTCGTGTACATCTGGCCGGGGTGCACGGTCATGCTCGGCACCTCGGGACGAAACTCCCATGGGCCGTTGGCGTTCACCGAGGCGACGAACTCCACGCGCACGCTGCGCGACATGTCGGGCGCGATGGCGACGGTCGCGGCCTGGTTGCTGGTACGGCCGCCGAGCCCGGTGATGTCGCAGAACACCTCGTAGATCGGCACCAGCAGGTACCCGAAGCCGAACATCGCGACCGTGATCCCGGCCAGCTTCAACACCATGATCCGCACGTTGCTGTTCATCCGAGCGCCCCGGGACCGCGTTCAGCGACCAGCATGATGAACACTGCGTAGATGGCGAGCGCAGTGAGCCCGAGGATCACCGCATTGCGGATCACCTTCGAGCGGCGACTGCCCTGTGTGTGCTGCGGGTTCAAGCATGCTCCCTGTTACTTGACGACGGGCGGCGTGTCGAAAGTGTGCAGCGGCGCCGGCGACGGCACCGTCCACTCGAGGCCGTGCGAGCCTTCCCAGACACCCGCCGTGGCCTTCTGGCCGCCCTTGGCGCAGCGATAGATGTTCCAGGCGAACATGAGCTGCGAGAAGCCGAACACGAAGGCGCCGACCGTGGCGATGGCGTTGAAGTCCGCGAACTGCGTGGCGTAGTCGGGAATCCTGCGCGGCATCCCCGCGAGGCCCACGAAGTGCATCGGGAAGAACGTCACGTTGACCGAGATAGCCGTGATCCAGAAATGCACCTTGCCCATGGTTTCGTTGTACATGTGGCCGGTCCACTTGGGCAGCCAGTAGTACACGCCCGCCATGATGGCAAACACCGCGCCCGGCACCAGCACGTAGTGGAAGTGCGCGACCACGAAATACGAATCGTGGTACTGGAGGTCGGCGGGCACGATGGCGAGCATCAGGCCCGAAAAGCCGCCGATGGTGAACAGGAACACGAAGGCCAGCGCGAACAGCATCGGCGTCTCGAAGGTCATCGAGCCGCGCCACATTGTCGCCACCCAGTTGAACACCTTCACGCCGGTCGGCACTGCGATCAGCATGGTGGTGAACATGAAGAACAGCTGCCCGGCCAGCGGCATGCCGACCGTGAACATGTGGTGCGCCCACACGATGAACGACAGGAACGCGATGCTGGCCGTGGCGTACACCATCGCGCTGTAGCCGAACAGCGGCTTGCGAGCGAAGGTCGGGATGATCTCCGAGATGATGCCGAAGGCCGGCAAGATCATGATGTAGACCTCGGGATGCCCGAAGAACCAGAAGATGTGCTGGAACATCACCGGGTCGCCGCCGCCGGCCGCGGTGAAGAACGCCGTGCCGAAGTACTTGTCGGTCAGCAGCATGGTGACCGCGCCCGCCAGCACCGGCATCACCAGGATCAGCAGGTAGGCGGTGATCAGCCAGGTCCAGACGAACAGCGGCATCTTCAGCAGGCCCATGCCCGGCGCGCGCATGTTCATGATGGTCACGATGATGTTGATGGCGCCCATGATCGAGGACAGGCCCATCAGGTGGATCGCGAAGATCAGGAACGGGAAGGCATTGCCGGTCTGCAGCGACAGCGGCGGGTAGATCGTCCAGCCGGAGGCGGGAGCGCCGCCGGGCAGGAACAGCGTCATCAGCAGCAGCGTGAACGCGAACGGCAGGATCCAGAAGCTCCAGTTGTTCAGCCGCGGCAGCGCCATGTCGGGCGCGCCGATCTGCAGCGGTACCATCCAGTTGGCCAGGCCCACGAACGCCGGCATGACCGCGCCGAAGATCATGATCAGCGCGTGCATGGTGGTCATCTGGTTGAAGAAGGCGGGATCCACGAACTGGAGCCCCGGCTGGAACAGCTCGGCGCGAATGATCAGCGCCATGCCGCCGCCGACGAAGAACATCAGCAGGCTGAACACCAGGTACATCGTGCCGATGTCCTTGTGATTCGTGGTCGTCAGCCAGCGCAGGAGGCCGGTGGGGTGGTGGCCGTGATCGCCGTGCTCGGCGTGGGTCGCAGTGGACATCGGTTGACTCTCCTGGATTCTGCTCAGCGGACGGCGGCGATATCGGCGGGCTCAACGAGGTCGCCGGTATCATTGCCCCAGGCATTGCGCTGGTAAGTGACGATCGCCGCCAGCTGCTGGTCGTCGAGCTGCGGCCCGAAAGCGGCCATCGCCGTGCCCTGGCGGCCGTGCACGCTGATCTGCTTGTGCTCATCGAGGGTGGCCTGCGTCCCAGCGAGGGCCGGGAAGCCGGCGACCTGCAGGCCGCGGCCGTCGGCCTGGTGGCAGGCCGCGCAGTGGCGTATGTGCAGGTCGCGCCCGAGAGCACTGGCGGAGTCGAGATCCCAGGCGGCCTCGGCTGCGGGCGGCTCCATCGACGCGGCGACGGCCTGGAGCGCAGCGGGCGCCTCGGTGCGGGCGACGGCAGGCTGCGCTGCCGCGACGGGCGAGCGCTCCCTCAGCCAGGCGGTGAACTGGTCCGCCGGTAGCACCTCGACCACGATCGGCATGAAGCCGTGGTCGCGTCCGCACAGCTCGGCGCACTGGCCGCGGTAGATGCCGGGCTCCTCCGCCTGGAACCAGAACTCGTTGATGAAGCCGGGAATGGCGTCTTTCTTGCCGCCGAAGTCCGGCACCCACCAGGAGTGGATCACGTCATTCGCGGTCAGCAACAGGCGCACCTTGGCGCCGACCGGCACGACCAGCGGGTTGTCCACGTCGAGCAGGTAATTCTCCACCGTGCGCACGTCGATCCCGGAACGCACCTGGCGGGCGCGGTTCGATTCCTCGGCAAGCCGGCTGAAGAAGCGGATGTCCTCTTCCAGGTACTCGTATTCCCACATCCACTGGTAACCGGTGACCTTCACCGTCATGTCGCTGTTGCGGGTGTCCTCCATCCGGATCAGCGTATCGGCCGCCGGGACCGCCATTCCGACCAGGATGGCGATGGGAATTACCGTCCAGACGATCTCGACCTTGGTGCTGTGCGAGAACTTCGCGGGCACCGCGCCGCGCGATTTGCGGTGATAGAAAATGGACCAGATCATGGCGCCGAACACCACTACCGCGATGGCGACGCAGATGCCGAAGATCAGCATGTGAAGCTCGTAGACTTCATTGCTGATCTGGGTCACGCCGCGCGGCATGTTCAGACCCCAGTCGGCCCATGCCGACGCCTGTATGGCGAGGGTCAACCCCGCGCCTGCCGCTAAGCGGCCCATCCACCTTGTCGTGGTCTTGGACATCAGTCCGGGCTCCCCTGGATCAGGACACTCTCACTCGATATCTTTCGTTGCGGACCGCCGGTCGGTTGCCAATGCCGGATCTCCGCCGGCGATCAGCTCCGCCAGGCGCAGCCGCAAGCTTTCTCTTTCACTCTCTGTCAGCATCTTGCCGACTTCCCAGCTCTTGCCATGACAGCGCAGCAGCAGCCGGCTCGGATGGCCTCGCCAGGGGGCGCGCGCCAGTTCGACCCGTGTCCAGTGGCGCGGCAGCTCGAGCCGCTCCTCGACCTCGCCGACGCCCTTTTCCATGACGATCCGGTCGCGGTAGACGCTGATGAACTCGCAGTAGCGCCCGCGCCTCATGTTCAGCCCGAGCGCCACGCCAAGCGCGAACAACTCGAGTCCCGCGAACGGCAACACCGGCCAGAAGCCGCGCGCCGCGAGCAGGCCCGCCAACAGCAGCGACGCCGCTGCGGTGACCCCGAAAAACAACATCGCCCCTTGTCTCGTCAGCGAGGAATTCGCAGTGACGAGGATCTGTCCAAGGAGCCTGTCGCTTGTTCCGGAGACGTCGCCAACCTCCCGTGTTTCTCCACGGCATTGCAAAAGCGGGCTAATCGTAAGTGAATGCCGCAATGGCGTGCAACAGCGCCCGCCGCCCGCCTGAAGGCAAGTTTTCTTTCACAGACAGTCTGTTAGCGTGTACAGGGCGCAAAAAGCACGAAATGCGCTACTGCCAGCGCTTTGCATCCGCGCCTGCGGGGTCCCGGGCCCGGCTCAGCGATTCAGTCGCCCCGCCAGGTCCGCGGGCAGGGCCGCCGCCGCCTGGCGCGCGCGCGCCTCCTCGCTCGCGCCGTCGCAGGACGGCAGCCGCGCCAGCGGCGGCCCGCCGAACCGGTCTGCGAGCGTGGCCAGGTTGTCCTCCAGCCGGGGCATTTCAGGACGCAGGGGATTGGCGACCCAGCCGGCCAGCGCCAGCCCGTCCGCCCTGATCGCCGCCGCGGTCAGCAACGCGTGGTTGAGGCAACCCAGCCGCATGCCCACCACCAGCACCACCGGGAGCTGGAGGTGAACAGCAATGTCGGCCATCGATTCCTCGCCCTGCAGCGGGACTCGCCAGCCGCCGGCGCCCTCCACGACCAGGAACTCGGCGCCGGTCGCTGCGCGCCGGCAGGCCGCCGCCAGCTCCCGGGCGTCCAGCAGGACACCCGCGTCGGCCGCCGCGATATGGGGGGCGATGGCGGGTTCCAGCGCGATGGGGTTGATCGTCGCCAGCGGGGCCTGGACCGGCGCCAGCCGCGCCAGCAACTCGGCGTCCTCGTTGATCAGCGTTCCCTGCTCGCGCCGGCAGCCCGCGGATACCGGCTTGCAGGCCGCCGCCCGTACACCCGCGGCGCCCATTCGTAGCAGCAGCGCGGCGCAGAACAGGGTCTTGCCCACCCCGGTGTCGGTGCCGGTGACGAATACGCCCTTCACCGGCGGCGCCGCCCGATGTTCGCGACCGGCACGGCCGTCTCGCCGCGGGCGCCGGCCCGCGGCGGAGGCATGCCGGCCCACGCATGTCCGTAGACCACTTCCCAGGTCGCCGGCAGGCGACCGTCCCGGCGCAGTCCCTCGTAGTAATTCTCCACGGCGGCGAGCCGGCGCGGCCCGGTCAGCCCGCGGCTGCGGCCCGACGTGGCGTTGCGCGCGCCCATGGTCTTGAGGTCGCGCATCAGGCTGCGCACGTCGGGGTAGGTGAGGGTGAGGTGCTCCATATCCATGACGGGCTCGCCCAGGCCGGCGCGCACCAGCGCGTCGCCGAGGTCGTGCATGTCGATAAACCGGCTGACGTGCGTGTGGCCGTCGGCAGCGCGCCAGGCCGCGCGCAGCTCCTTGAGCGTGTCGGGGCCGAAGCTGGTGAACAGCACCAGCCCCCCCGGGCGCAGCACCCGCCGAAACTCGGCGAACACCTGGTCCGGCTCGTTGCACCATTGCAGCATGAGGTTGGAGAACACCAGGTCCACCGACCCGTCCGCGAGCGGCAGCGCCGCGGCATCGCCGCACACGGCGTCGAGGCGCCGCAGCCAGGGACGGCGACGGCGCGCGGCGCGGAGCATTCCGGGCGCCAGGTCCAGCGCCACGAGCTCGACCCCGCGGTAACGGCGCAGCAGCGCGCGCGCGCCGTGCCCGGTGCCGCAACCCGCGTCGAGGATCCGGCGGGGCGCGATGCGAAACAGGTCGAGCCGCTCCAGCAGGCGCTGCCGGACCTCGGCCTGGATCACCGCCACGGCGTCATAGTCTTCCGCGGCCGCGTCGAAGGCCGCCCGCACCCGGCCGGAGTCCATGGCGAAGGGGTCATTGCTCACGCGGCGGCCTCCTGCGCGGCCAGGAACGCCGTGACCGCGGCGAGGACGTCCTCCGGATGGCTCAGGAACGGGGCGTGCGCCGCGCCCGGCATGGCGATGAAGCGGCCGGCGGCGAGCCCGGCGGCGAGCTGCTGCCCGGCCGCAGCCGGGGTCAGGCGATCGCGCGCGCCGGAAATCACCAGCGCCGGCTGGCGGATAGCCCACAGCCGTTCCCGCAGGTCGGTCTCGGCCAGCACGGCCAGGCCCGCGCGCAGCGCGTCGGGATCCGGTTCGCGGCATTGCGCGAGCACCCCGCGCAATTCGCCCAGCAGCGTGGCGGCGCGTCGGTCGCCGCGCAGCTGCAGGGCCAGGAAGTCGCGCACCGTCTTGCGGTGGTCCCGGGCCAGGGAGTCGGCGAATCCGGCCAGCGTCGCGGGCGCCACGCCACAGTCCCAACCCGGCCCGGCGACGAACCGAGGCGTGGTCGCCACCAGCACCAGGCGGCGGACGGCATACCCCGCCAGCGCAGCCGCCAGGGCAACCTGGCCGCCGAGCGACCAGCCCAGCCAGGCCGCCCCAGGCGGCGCATGGGCCGCGACGGCCGCGGCCATGGCCTCGAGATCGAAGTCCGCGGGCGGCGCGGGGCTGTGCCCGTGGCCGGGCAGGTCGATGCAGGAGACGCGGTGACTACGCGACAAGGCCGGCAACAGTGGCGCCCAGATGCCGGAGTGCAGTCCCCAGCCATGCAGCAGCACCAGGTCGGGTCCGCAACCCACAGTCGCGACGTGCAGCTTCATGCGTGCGCCGCCGTCCGCAGCGCCGGGATGGCGCCCAGGGCATCGAGCAGCCGGTCGACGTCCTCGTCCTGGTGCGCGGCCGACAGCGTGACGCGCAGCCGTGCCGAGCCGGCGGGCACGGTGGGCGGCCGGATCGGCGTGACCCACAGCCCGGCGTCGTACAACGCGCCGGCCGCGTGGAGTGCGGTGCGGGCATCGCCGGCGATCACCGGCTGGATGGGCGTCGTGGAAGCCGCCAGCCGCAGGTCGAGCGCGCGGGCTCCGGACCGGAACCTCGCGACCAGCTCGGCAAGGCGGGACCGCCGCCACTCCTCCTCACGGACGATGGCCAGCGCGGCGCGGGTCGCCGCGGCCACTGCGGGAGGCGGCGCGGTGGTGTAGATGTAGCTGCGGGCGCGCTGCACCAGCGTCTCCACCAGCGCCTCGCTGCCCGCCACGAAGGCACCGAAGGTGCCGAAGGCCTTGCCGAGCGTGCCGACGAGCGCGCCCACCGCGGACGGCTCGAGGCCCGCCGCCGCCACGCTGCCGCGTCCGCCCGGCCCGACGACGCCCAGGCCGTGGGCATCGTCCACCAGCAGGTCCGCGCCCTCGAGGGCGGCGACCGCCGCCAGGGCGGCGAGCGGTGCGGCATCGCCATCCATGCTGAAGACGCCGTCGGTGACGATGAACTTGCGTCTCGACGGGCCCTCCAGGCGGCGCGCGGCCGCCTCGGGGTCGGCATGCGCGTACCGTCGCACGGTCGCGCCCGAGAGCCGGCTGGCGTCGATCAGCGAGGCGTGGTTGAGGCGGTCCTCGGCGACCAGGTCGTCGCGCCCGGCGAGCGCGCAGACCAGGCCGAGGTTGGCCATGTACCCGGTGGAAAACAACAGTGCGCGCGGGAAGCCGGTGAACTCCGCCAGCTCGTCCTCGAGCGCATGGTGTTCGGCAGTGTGCCCGGTGACCAGGTGCGCCGCACCGCTGCCCGCGCCCCAGGCCAGTGCGCCCGCAGCCATGGCGCGGGCGATGCGCGGATCGCGGGCCAGCCCGAGGTAGTCGTTGCTGCAGAAGGCCAGGCAGGGGCGGCCATCCACCACCAGGCGGACGGGGCCGAGTTCCGGCGTCCAGGCGGCGATGCGTCGCTGGCGGTAGAGATCGGCCGCGGCCAGTCGCGCGAGTTCGACGCCCAGCGATTCAGTTGCGCGCGGCGTCGGCACGCGTGTCCGCCGGGCCGGGTTCCGGCACCAGTCCCAGCCGCCGCAACAGCGCCATGTCGCCGTCGGCGTCGGGGTTAGGCGTGGTGAGCAGCTTCTCGCCATAGAAGATCGAGTTGGCGCCCGCGAAGAACGCCATCGCCTGCAGCTCGGCGCTCATTTCCGTGCGGCCCGCCGACAGGCGCAGGTGGGAGGCGGGCATCAGGATGCGCGCGACCGCGATGGTGCGGACGAACTCGAAGGGATCCAGCGGCTCCGCGCCTTCCAGCGGTGTGCCCGGTACCCGCACCAGCTGGTTGATGGGCACGCTTTCCGGATGCGCCGGCAGGGTGGCGAGGGTGTGCAGCAAGGCCGCGCGGTCCGCGCGGCTTTCACCCATGCCGAGGATGCCGCCGCAGCAGACCTTGAGCCCGGCGTCGCGCACGTGCTGCAGCGTCTCGAGCCGGTCCGCATAGGTCCGCGTGCTGATGATCTCGGGGTAGTAGGCCTCCGAGGTGTCGAGATTGTGGTTGTAGTAGTCCAGTCCCGCCGTGCGCAGGGTGGCGGCCTGCTCGGCCGTGAGCATGCCGAGGGTCGCGCAGGTCTCGAGCCCCAGGCCGCGCACCTGGCGGACCATCTCGGCGACGGCGGCGAGTTGCCTTGGCTTGGGGTTTCGCCACGCGGCGCCCATGCAGAAGCGCGTGGCGCCGGAGTCACGCGCCGCGCGCGCCCGCGTCACGACGTCCGCAACCTCCATCAGGGGATCCACCGGCAGGCCCGTATCGTGGCGGACGCTCTGCGGGCAGTAGGCGCAGTCTTCCGGGCAGGCGCCGGTCTTCACCGACAGCAGCGTACTGACCTGCACCTGGTGATGCGGGAAATGTTCGCGGTGCTCGCCATGGGCGCGGTACAGCAGTTCGAACAGCGGCAGCTCGAACAGCTCGCGCACCTCATCGAGGCGCCAGTCGCAGCGGGGTTCCGGCATGGATCGGCACTCATTTTGGCGGCCCGTTTCCGGGCCCGGGATGCAAAAATACGGTGCTGCGCGCTACGCGCCGCCGCCGCACAATGGCCCGGGAGTATTCGGGGCACGGGAAGGGGCTGTCAACCGGTGGGCTTTCTGGAAGTTGACTGCGGCCGGTTCTTGCGATGGCCGTGCTGGCCTTGCGAGTTGTGCGGCGCCCCGGCCGGACAGGCGGGCATCTGCGCGCCCTGCGTCGCGGACCTGCCCTGGATCGCGAATGCCTGCCGGCTGTGCGCCCGGCCGCGCGCGGCGACGGGGACCTGCACCCGCTGCCGGGCGCATCCGCCGCCGTGGACCCGGGCGGTTGCGCCCCTGGCATGGAGTTTCCCGGTCGACGCGCTCATCAGTCGCTTCAAGTATGGCGGCGTGCTGCAGTTCGGCGCGTTGCTCGGCCGGCTGCTGGCGCAGCGCTGTCGCGCCGGCCGCTGCGACGGGATCGTGCCCGTGCCGCTGCACCCGTCACGGCTGGCCGAGCGCGGCTTCAACCAGGCCCGCGAACTGGCGGGCCCGCTGGCGCGGAACCTGGCGATCCCGCTGCTGGCCGATGCCTGCGGGCGCACGAGAGCGACGCCGCCGCAGGCCGGGCTCACGGCGCAGCAGCGTTACCGCAACCTGGACGGAGCGTTTGCGGCGAGCGCCGGGGTGCGCGGCCTGCGACTGGCCGTGGTGGACGACGTGCTCACCACCGGGTCGACGATGACGGCGATGGCGCGGGAATTGTTGCGCGCCGGGGCGGTCTCGGTCGAAGTCTGGGCCGTGGCGCGGGGTGGTACCGCTCAGGCGGAGGCGAAGGTGTAGTGCAGCAGGATGCCGACGAATACGGCCATGCCGTAATAGTGGTTGTTCAGGAAGGCGCGGAAGCAGTCCTCGGGTCGCCGCGCGCGGATCAGGTATTGCTGCCACGCCGACAATCCCGCGGCGAACGCGAGACCGGCGAGATACCAGCCGCCGAGGCCCGCCTGGCGGCCGACCAGCCACAGGGCTATCCACAACAGCGCCTGCATGGCGCCGATCATGTGGCGGTCCGCGTCGCCGAACAGGATGGCCGTGGAGCGCACCCCGAGCTTGAGGTCGTCATCCCGGTCGACCATGGCGTACATGGTGTCGTAGACCATCGCCCAGAGGATCACGGCAATGAACATCAGCCATGCGAGCTGCGGCACGGAGCCCGTCTGCGCCGCGAAGGCCATGGGCACGGACCAGCCGAAGGACGCGCCCAGCCAGACCTGCGGCAGGTGTGTGAAGCGCTTCAGGAAGGGATAGGCGATGGTGAGCACCGCGCCCGCCAGCGCCAGCAGCACGGTGAGCCGGTTCATGGTCAGCACCAGCGCGAAGGCGACGGCGCCAAGCGCGGCCGCCAGCAGCAGCGCCTCGACGGGTGACACGGTGCCCCGCGCCAGCGGCCGGTCGCGCGTGCGCTCGACGTGCGGGTCGATGCCCCGGTCGGCAAAGTCGTTCATGACGCAGCCGGCCGAGCGCATCAGCACCACGCCGGCGACGAACACCAGGAACACCTGCGGATCGGGGCGCCCCGCGCCAGCGATCCACAAGGCCCACAGGGTG
>Ga0209498_1000301_pt1 | contig 30615 bp, 25 predicted proteins | sample WalLakDeSediment_FD_184131 | JGI IMG/M metagenome (GOLD analysis project Ga0209498, IMG submission 184131) | Lake sediment microbial communities from Walker lake, Nevada to study Microbial Dark Matter (Phase II) - Walker Lake 11/02/13 Deep... | ecosystem: Environmental > Aquatic > Freshwater >...
CCAGATCAGCGCCTTCGAGATGCGGCGCCTGCACGTGTTGCCCATCACCCTCGACGAACAGGACTACGGCTTCGCCGTGATCGAGGCGGGAGCGCTCCGCGAGCCGATCAACCGGGCCCTGCTGACGGTCACCGTCAGCGAGGACTGGGAGCGGTGGCAGCGCGAGTTTCTGGGCGACTGAGATTGATCCTGAATTTTTCAGGGTATGACGGTGGAGGACTGTAGATGCGTAGCCTGATTCTTGCGGCAGCAGCCCCGGTCCTTGTGGGCGGTACAATTGCCCACTAACGCTGATTCACCTCGATACCCTCACTCGGCGATGCAGCCTCCGTCGCGGCCCAGTGTAAGGCTATGTCGATGATGTGCGAAATCGCCGGGGGCTCGGGGTCACTCGCAAAGAAGCGCACGAGCATTCCACGGTGCGACGCGGGAACGAGGATCGGTGGTGGTGCGTCCTGAAGCGTCAGCGATGCGACTGGCACTACCCCATCGCCCAGCCCGTCACCGATATCCGCCCACCAGCTGCGCAAGGCGGTGTCCAGTTCGGGGGAGACCAAATCGTCACCGATCGATTCCAGTCCGGCGGTCATGGAAGGTGGAGGTTCCAGTAAAACGCCCCCGATGATGCGCACGGGCACCCGGGTCGGCCACTCCCGCTCGGCCAACTCTGTCAGGAAAGCGCTGCCGGGCCGCAGATCGATCTTGGCTGCGCCGGTTCCGTCCCGCAGGCCCGCAAACAACGAAAAACGCCCGTCCGCACCCGGGGCCAGTTGTTCCCGGAGCTCGAGCCAGACGCGCAGCCGGGCCCATTCCGAGCCCTGGTTGGGTGTGCCCACGAGAATCACTCCAGCAACGGCCGGACCATCGACAGCTGAGGCTGCACCCTCCGGGTGGCGCAGGCGTGACACGAAGTCCCGCACGACCAGGCCTCCCATGCTGTGCCCGATCAGCATCACCGGACGGTCGGTTTCCAGTTGCGGCCAATGCTCGGCCAGCAGATCGGCACTCCTGTCGATGCCCTGATCATTCGGGTAGCGGAATTCCCAGACTTCGAAACCCGCTTCTCCCAGGGCGGGAACGAGATCGTCCCAGATGTTCCCCGGTTCATCCAGGCCGTGTACCAGGACGGCACGGGGAGCCACGCCATCAGGCGCCTTCGCGGATCGCAGAAAAAGCCCGTAAACACCGGAAGCCGGGCCCATCTCTTCGGGGAACCATTCGTGCAGCTGGTCCTGTACCAGTACGCGCAGTTCCCGTTCTCCCTGCGGGTCGCTCTCCGCCCACCAGGTCCAGGACACGGCGAGCAGAACGGATAGAAACACGCCTGAAGCGACAAGCTTGAACCACATTCGCGCGCGGGAGCCCTTAGGTTTCATTGGCATGAACACGCGGAAGCCGACTCATGACACAGCGCCGCGGGCTGCAGGCAACCGCCGTGCGTTCGATATGGGTCTACGGAACTCCTTTCCCGCCGGGTTCCGTTGGAACGGGACGGCTCACCGGGACACCGCACGTTCGATCCCCTCACGCATCACTTCGGCTAGAAAATCGATCTGGTCCTCTGTGATCACATACGGCGGCATCAGGTAGCTGACGTTTCCCAGTGGCCGCAGCAATGCGCCGCGTTCAAGGCCGTGGCGGTAGATCGCCAGTCCGCGGCGTTCCTGCCAGGGGAACGGTGTGCGCGTGGCCTTGTCCTGCACCAGTTCGACCGCAGCGATCATCCCGGTCTGCCGTACCTCGGCGACGTGCGGGTGCTCCTGCAGCGGCGCCAGTGCTCGCCCCATGTGCCGCGCGAGTTCCCGGTTGCGCTCGAGCACCGGCTCGTCCTCGAAGATGTCCAGCGTCGCCAGTGCCGCGCGGCAGGCCAGCGGGTTGCCGGTGTAGGAATGCGAATGCAGAAAGGCGTTCAGCTTCTCGTAATCGTCGTAGAACGCGTCGTAGACGTCGTCGGTGGTCAGCACCACGGCCAGCGGCAGGTAGCCCCCGGTCAGGCCCTTGGACAGGCACAGGAAGTCCGGGCTGATCGGACCCTGCTCGCAGGCGAACATCGTTCCTGTACGCCCGAAGCCGACCGCGATCTCGTCCGCGATCAGGTGCACCCCGTAACGGTCGCAGGCGGCACGCAGCAGGCGCAGGTACTCGGGGTCGTACATGCGCATCCCGCCCGCGCACTGCACCAGCGGTTCGACGATCACCGCGCAGGTCTCGTGCGCGCGCTCGGCCAGCGTGGCCTCCATCAGCGCGAACCGGCGCCTGGCCACGTCAGCGCAGGTCTCGCCCCGCTCGCGTTCGAAGCAATCCGGTCCGGGTACCGTGATCACCGGCATCATCAGCGGTGCGTAGGTCTTGCGGTACAACTCGACGTCGCCCACCGCGAGCGCGCCCAGGGTCTCGCCGTGGTAGCTGTTGCTCAGGCAGATGAAGCGCTGCTTCTCCGGGTGCCCCCGGTTCTTCCAGTAGTGGAAGCTCATCTTCAGCGCCACCTCGACGGCGGCGCTGCCGTTGTCGGCGAAGAAGCAGCGCCGCAGGGGCTCGGGCGTCAGTGCGATCAGGCGCTCGGAGAGCTGCACCACCGGCTCATGGGTGCAGCCGGCCAGGATCACGTGTTCCAGCTGGTCGAGCTGGTCGCGGATCGCCGCATTGATCGTGGGGTTCGCGTGCCCGAAAAGGTTCACCCACCAGGAGCTGATTGCGTCCAGGTACCGGTTCCCGTCGAAGTCCTCCAGCCAGACCCCCGCACCCCGGCGGATGGCCAGCATCGGCAGGGTGCCCTCCTCCCCGTAGTCCTTCATCTGGGTACAGGGGTGCCAGAGGGCGGCGAGATCGCGGCGTTTCAGCGTGAGCGCATCCATGCGGGGATTGTAACGCCCCGGCTCAGGCCGCGGGGTGCATCGACGCGTATTCGTCCTCGAAGAAGAACCGTCCTTCGCCGAAGGCGGGCCGCAGCTGATCCAGCCAGGTCGCCTCGGGATCGAAGCGGGCAAAGAACGGCCGCTGCACCCAGTCCGGGTTGCGCCCTTGGAGGAAGCGCAGGACGAAGACCTTCTCGCCCTGGATCTCCGTTACGCCCTGCACCTCGACCTTGCCCGGCCCCGCGCTCATCGACGGCCCACGCGCCGTGCGCGACAACCCGGAAACAGACTGCATGGCGTCCCGGTAGATTTCCCAGGCCCGCGCCAGCGGCACCTCGAAATACCTTCTCGCCCCGGTGTCGCGTTCCACGAACAAGTAATAGGGATGGATGCCGACGCGCACCTGTTCGCGCCAGAGCAGGGCCCAGTCCTCGGCCCGATCGTTGATGTTGGCCAGCAACGGGCCCTGGGACCGGATGGTCACGCCGGTCTCCCGGAGGCGACGGATCGCTGCCCGCGCGATGGGTGTATTCATCTCCCGCCAGTGATTGTAATGGGCCATCACGGCGACATTCTTGCCGGCATCGACCATGCGTTCCAGCAGCCTCAGGAGATCATCGGCGTCGTTGTCGGTCACGAACCGGTAGGGCCAGAAGCTCAGGGCCTTGGTACCGATGCGCACGGTCTGGATGTGGTCGTACGCCGGGGTCAGCAGCGGTTCCAGATATTGGGCGAGGTTCCGGGTCTTCATCACCAACGGGTCCCCACCGGTGATCAGGAGATCCGAAACGTCGCGGTGCGCCCTGAGGTAGCCCAGCATGGTTTCCGTCTCGCTGGAGGCGATACGGAGTTCCTTCTCGCCCACGAACTGCGCCCAGCGGAAGCAGAAGGTGCAATAGCTGTGGCAGGTCTGTCCCTGGCTGGGGAAGAACAGCACCGTTTCACGGTACTTGTGCTGCAGGCCGTCGACGATGTTGCCGGCGAAATCCCGCGGCCGGTTCATTTCCAGCTGGCCCGCGGGGTGTGGGTTGAGACCCTCCCGCAGCTGCCGGGCCAACGCCACGATCGCCCCACGCTCCGCCCCGCTCTCATGCAGCGCAGCCATGCGCGCGAAGGCACCAGGTTCCAGCATGCCGCGCTGCGGGAACGTGAGCTGGAAAATCGGATCATCGGGCACTCTGGACCAGTCGATGAGCTCGTCGATCACGTACTGGTTCACGCGAAACGGGAGCACGCTGGACACCACCTGCATCTCGAAGCGCATCTCCTCGGAGATGCCGGCGAGCGCGCCGATGCGATCCAGGGTGCGTTCGTTGAAGACCTTGAAACTGCGGGCTTCGATCGTCCCCAGATCGGGATCACGAAAGAATCTCAGAACTGAATTCATCCAGTTCCTCCTGCATGGAAAAGAAGGCGTGCGGCGAGCACGGGCGCGTTCAGGCCCAATGCCTGAAGCCGGCCCCGGACCGGGACCGGAATAACATGGTCGCAAAATAGTTTTGCGAAAAAACGACATGGCACGGTAGCAAGCAGAACCCGGCCGGGCAACCCTTCAGGGAACCTGATGACCTGAAGCTCCGCAGGTGGTCCGATCGGTGCTGTTTCAAGGGACGCCCCTGCGGGAGGCCAGCCTCTGGGCGAAGGTTTTCCGCCGTTAGATCGCCGAGAGGGCTCGCCTCCCACACGGTGCGGGTATGCCGGGGCACGCCCGAAATCGGCCCCCAGCCGGGTTAAGGCTTGACCTGTCGGCCGGATATGACAGGCTGTCTGGAAATCCGCTGGAGGCCGTCATGCATCCGGAGTTTCCGCATCAGGACATCATCCACCTGAACCATGCCGCTGTCGGTCCGTGGCCATTGCGCACCGCCGAGGCGGTGACGGCCTTTGCACGGGAAAACGTGATCTCCGGATCGCGCCGCTATACGCAGTGGCTCAAGGTCGAGGCGGCGACACGCGGGCTCGCGCAAGCTCTCATCGGTGCCGAGGATGCAGCCGACATTGCCTTCGTGAAGAACACCTCCGAGGCCCTGTCGATCGTCGCCTTCGGACTGCCCTGGGCAGCAGGCCAGAACATCGTCATCCCGCGCGGCGAGTTTCCCTCCAACCGCATCGTCTGGCTGATGGCGGCGGAGCGTTTCGGACTGGAGGTGCGCGAGGTCGATCTCCCGTTCGATGCTCCGGAGGACGCGCTGCTAGCCGCCTGTGACCACCGGACCACCCTGCTCTCCTGCAGCGCGGTGCAGTTCGCCAGCGGGCTGCGCATGGATCTCCACCGGCTGGGCACGTCCCTGCGCAGCCGGGGCATCCTGTTCTGCGTGGACGCCATTCAGCATCTGGGCGCCCTGCCCTTCGACGCCCGGGCGGTGCAGGCCGATTTCGTGATGGCCGATGCGCACAAGTGGCTGCTCGCACCCGAGGGCATCGCGCTGTTCTATGTCCGTCCCGAGCTGCGGGACCGCATCATCCTGCAGGAATTCGGCTGGCACATGCTGGCCGATTCGGGCGACTACAGCAGCGAGGCGCTCACCGTGGCCGAAGATGCGCGCCGGTTCGAACCCGGGAGCCCCAACCTGCTCGGCATCCACGCCCTGCATGCGAGCCTGTCACTGCTGCTCGAGGTGGGTCTGGAACAGATCGCGGCGGCGATCGACGACCGCTGGCGGCACCTGCACGACGGGCTCCGGTCACTGGGCTGCGAGATCCTGACCCCGCCGGCAAGGCACGCGGGCATCCTCACCTTCCGACTGGCCGACGGGGAAACGGAAACGCTTTTTCGGCGACTGCAGGAAACCGGGGTCCTTTGCGCACAGAGAGGCGGCGGCATTCGCTTCTCGCCGCATTTCTACCTGCCCATGGAAGCCCTCGACGAGGCGCTTGCGCTGGTCTCGGATCACGCGGAAAGCGGATAGAACGACGGGGCGGCAGCAGCCTGTCATACGTCAAAGCGTATGCGTGCGCCCGGTCGATTGAAGCATGCCGCCCAGCTGGTTTTCGATCAGGCGCCGTGTAGCGCCCTTGTCATTCGGATTGAATTGCACGCCGATACCGCGTACCCGGTTGCCCTGGGCCCTTGCAGGCGTGATCCAGACGACCTGGCAGGGAACCGGTATCCGTTCGGGTTCGTCCAGGAGCGACAGGAGTACGAAGACTTCGTCACCGAGCCTGAAGGGCTTTTCGGTGGGGATGAATAGGCCACCGTTGGCCAAGAAGGGCATGTAGGCCGCGAACAACGCGGACTTCTCCCGGATCGCCAGGGTCAGAATGCGGCCTCTCGTCGGTGCCGTCATCTCGTCTCCAATACGTCACTATCCATTACGGTCGCCATGTTGCACCGGGACCACTCGATGCGATGCCTCTGAACCGGCCCCGGATGATGATTATGGTCGCTTTGCTTCCCGCAGTGCCAGTCCCATCGCAAACCATGCGTCTGTGCAATTACAAGCCCCGCCGCCAGAGACGCAGGACCATGTGCTCGCAACGCAACTGCGGATTCAACGCGGCCGGAAGATCGCGATGCCACTGCAGCGAGTCCTGGAACAGGCTGGACAGTTCCTTCAGCCCGCGACTGCGCGCGAAGCTCTCCAGCGCCCCCGGTTCGAACAGGCGGGCAAACGCATCCGCCTGGTCGGTGACCAGGTAGGTCTGAGCGGAAACGAGCAGCCGCTGCAAACGGGGCAGCAGCGAGCCGAGATCACAGGCATGGAAAACTGCGGCCACGGGAAACGGCGATGCACTCTCCAGCAACATCCCCAGTGCCTCGCGATCCTGGCGCCAGCGTTCGATCGCGACCGGATCATCGAGCAACGCCCGCGCCGCCATCGGCCGATTCAGGCTCGCCGCCAGCGCCTCGTCCACCCCGAGTCCCTGCCCCACCATGGGCGCGAGCCACTGGCGCACCAGTGCGGGATCCGGCGGCGGAATACGCAGGCGCTGGCAACGGCTGCGGATCGTCGCTGCGAGCCGCGCCGGGCGCGCCGCGGCCAGCAGAACCATCGCGCCTGCCGGCGGTTCCTCCAGGGTCTTCAGCAAGGCATTGGCGGCGTTCACGTTCATGGACTCGGCCGGCTCGATGAACACCAGCCGCGCCGGACCGCTGTGACTGAGGGAGAGGAAATCGATCACGCTGCGGATCCGGTCGATGAGGATTTCCTTGCCGGGCTCCTCCGGCGCAACCTCAAGGATCTCGGGGTGACTGTCGCTCAGAAAACTGCGGCAACCGTTGCAGATTCCGCAGGGGAAGACGTCGCCGGTTGCCGTCTTGCAGGCGACCCGCTGCAGGAAGGTCCGGACCAGCAGGCCCTTGCCCACGCCTTCGGGGCCCACCACGAGCAGCCCCGGAGGCGGCTGTCGCGTCTGCACCAGCGCGGCCAGGGCAGCCAGCGGGGAGCGGAGCCAGGGTGGGAACGCTACGGGTGCGCCGTCGGATGGCGGGCTGTTCATCGCTTGAACCTTACCCACCCATTCCGCGCAGCCAGGCGTCCCAGGCCCGATCGACCTGCGCACCCACCGTTTCCAGATCAGCCGCACCGTCGATGACCCGGTAGCGTCCCGCGTCCGCCCGGGCCCGCTGCAGATAGGCGCTACGGGCGCGTTCGAAGAAGGCCATGTCCTCGCTTTCGATGCGGTCCCGTTTGCCCCGGGACAAGGCTCTCTCCAGTCCGACCTGCGGAGCCACGTCGAACAGCAGGACCAGATCGGGCCGAAATGCGCCCTGCAGCCAAGTCTCGAGCACGGCGACCCGCTCCGCTCCCAGGCCCCGTCCCGCGCCCTGGTAGGCGAAACTGGCGTCGGTGAAGCGGTCACACAGGACCCAGGCACCCCGTGCCAGCGCCGGCTCGATGACCTCGCGAAGATGTTCCGCGCGCGCCGCGAAGATCAGCAGCAGTTCGGTCTCGGCAGCCATCGCACCGACCTCGGGATCGAGCAACAGACCGCGAAGCCGCTCGCCAAGCGGCGTCCCCCCGGGCTCGCGGGTCAGCACCACCTGCCTGTCCTCGTCCCGCAGGCGCCGTTGCAGGCGTTCGAGCTGCGTGGACTTCCCCGCCCCCTCGATCCCCTCGAAGGTGATGAAACGGCCGCGCCCCGACGCATTCACCGCTGCGCCCCGTAGCGGCTCGCGTCGCCACCCAGCTGGTACTTGACCACGGCAGCCCGATGTTCCGCGTAGGTCTTCGAGAACGCGTGCGTACCGTCCTTGCGGGAAACGAAAAAGAGCGCCTCGGTCTCTGCCGGATTGGCGGCAGCCCGGATCGACGCCCGGCCAGGCAGCGCGATCGGGGTCGGCGGCAGGCCATCCCGGGTGTAGGTGTTGTAGGGGTGGTCACGCCGCAGCTCCGCGCGGGTCAGCCGGGTCGCTCCGGGCTCCAGCGCATACAACAGGGTCGGGTCCGTCTGCAGCCGCATCCCCCGGCGCACCCGGTTGACGAAGACACCGGCGACCAGGCCGCGCTCCTCCGCCTGGCCGGTCTCCTTCTCGATGATCGACGCGAGGATGAGCAGCTCGTACGGCGTCTCGAGCGGGTGATCCTCGACACGCTCTGCCCAGGCCTGTTCGAGCTGGCGGTTCAAGGCCTCATGAGCCATCTTCAGCACCTGAATGGCCGGCGTGTCGCGACTGAAGACGTAGGTATCGGGAAGGAACCAGCCCTCCGGATGCACGTCGGGCTTGCCCAACTCCGCCATCACCGTCTCGAGGTCCGCGGGTTCGGGCATGGGTCGCAGGGCCGGATGCGCCTGGACCGCCTCCAGGAATTGTCGGGCCGTCCACCCCTCGGGGGCCGTCAGCCTGTGCCGCACGACCACACCACGCGCCATGTTGTCGAGGAGACGCGCCAGGGTCATGTCGGCAGGCACTTCATATTCCCCGGCCTGCAGGCGGCCGGCGATCCCATGGTAGCGGGCATGGACTTCGAGCATCCACGGATGATGCACCCAACCCCGGTCCACGAGTTCCCGGTTGATCTGGCGGAAGCCCTGCCCCGGGCGCACCACCAGGATCTCATCGCGCTCGAGTCCCAGGGGCTGAAACACTTCTTTCTGGTAGTTGCTCACCAGGTGGGCGCCCGCGAGCGTGGCGATGATCAGCAGAAAAAGAAAAACAAGACTAAGCCAACGCATTCAATTCCGCTCCTAGCTCAGAAACCATGGCAAGGGCCGCCGACGCCGGCCCGCCGCCGGCCACCCTATCACGCTGCCCGACCAGGAGGGCACGCCTCAGCCCGATCCGGCTGTTGCTGAGGAAGATGGCCTCCGCAGCCAGCACCCGTTCCAGGGACAGTTTTTCCTCCTCCACCAGCAGCCCGGCCCGGGCAGCGTGTTCCAGCAGCCAGCCCCGCCGCGTTCCCGCGACACCGAATTCGTCCACGGGCGGGGTCAGCAGGCAACGGCCGTCCAGGATGAAGACATTGCTCTGGGTGGCACAGCTTGCGTTACCGTAGCCGTCCAGCATCAGACCTTCATCCCAGTCCGCACCCCACTCGCGCCGTGCAAGCACGTTCTCCAGGCGATTCAGATGCTTGCAACCCGGAAGAGGACTGCGGCCCACCCGCGTCCCGCAAATGCCAAGCCGAAGTATCTGCCCCGCGTCGGGAATCGCCAACGGCGCTCCACCCATCGCGATCCGCGTGGGATGGACCCGCTCCGGTACCGCATAGCCGCGCGGACCGGGCCCACGCGTGACGATGAGCTTTGCCAGCGCTCGGGAAGAGCCGGCCACCGCCCGAAGGTCATCGAGGCAATCCTGCTCGCGGGGCGGCGGGATACCCAGGCCCTCGAGGCCCCGGCACAGCCTGGCCCAGTGACGCTCCCACAGCACGGGACAGCCTGCGTCGAGGAGCAGCGTCTCGAATACCCCGTCGCCGAACTGGAGGCCACGGTCACTCGGATCGATCCGGTTGCCGCGTTCGCCGTTGACCAGGACCGTCATCGCCACAGGGCATCCAGGAGTCCATGCGCCTTGTGTCGGGTCTCCTGGAGCTCCGCCTCGGGGTCCGAGTCGGCGACGATGCCCGCCCCGGTGCGAAAGCGGATCTCTCCATTGCGGACCACCAGCGTGCGGATCAGGATATTGGTGTCCATCGCCCCGTGCCGGCTGATGTAGCCGCAGGAACCCGTATAGGCACCCCGTGCCGCACCGCCTTCCAACTCCTGGATGATCTGCATGCTGCGGATCTTCGGACAGCCGGTGATGGTGCCGCCGGGAAAGGTGGCGCGGATCAGATCCGCCGGCGTGGTCCCGGCCCGCAGACGCCCGCGGACACCGGACACGATGTGATGGACCCGCCGATAGCTCTCGATGGTCATGAATTCGGGCACGCTGACCGTCCCGGGTTGACAGACCCGGCCGAGGTCATTCCGCTCCAGATCGACCAGCATCACGTGCTCGGCCTTTTCCTTCGCATTGATTCTGAGCTCGTTCACCAATTCCTGGTCCTTGATCACTTCCCCGTCTCTGCGCCGCGTGCCCGCGATCGGTCGGGTCTCGGCAATGCCCTCGCGCACACTGACCAGGCGCTCGGGCGACGAACTCATGACCTCCGCTCCAGGCAGGCGCAGCCAGGCTGCGAATGGCGCCGGATTGGCGCGCCGGAGCCGCTGATAAAGGTCCGGCGCATCCATACCATCACGTGCTTGAATACGCCACTCGCGCGACAGATTGGCCTGGAAACAATCACCGTCCCTGATGTAACGCAGGGCACGCCGTACCGCAGCGCGGTAACGCTCTGGATCGTCCTCCGTCACGCTCAAACCGAGCTGCGGCTGCGGCTCCCGAGGCTCGCCCAGGGCAGCCAGATCCTGATGGAGCTGGTCCCAGCGCCCCGGTCCAGACCCGTCGTCCACGAAGAAAGCCCGGCCTTCCCTGTGGTCCTCGATCAACGCGGCCGGAAAATAGGTCGCCAGAGCGGTCGGAAGCCAGGGGTCTTGCGCGCACTGCCCCAACGCGGGCTCGATGTCCCATGCCAGTTCGTACCCCAGGTAGATGAACCATCCACCCAGGAACGGTAATTCCAGGGGCTCAGCCTCTGCCTGCATTGCGTCGAAGGGATCGAGTTGCTGCAGGTGGTCCAGAACGGTCGCACCGCTACCCGCGATGGTCGATCCGGGGAACGCAAACAGGATGGAGAATCGGGCCGGTGCCTGGCCGATCAGGGCGGTATCCAGGAAGTGCGGGTAGCGCTCCGGATAGGCCCGGGCCAGGGCAAGGAGATCCACGCCCGCCGCGAGGGGCCGGACGGACATGGTGGTCCTTACAGCGTGCGGAACAGCAGGGTCCCGTTGGTACCCCCGAACCCGAAGGAGTTGGACAGCGCCACCCTGGTATCCAGGTCACGCGCTTCATGCGGGACATAGTCCAGATCACAACCCTCCCCCGGGTTGTCGAGATTGATCGTTGGCGGCGACACCTTGTGATAAAGGGCAAGCACGGAAAACAGCCCCTCGATCCCGCCCGCAGCCCCGAGCAGGTGGCCGGTCATCGACTTGGTGGAATTCACGAAGACCTTCTTCGCATGTTCACCCATCGCCAGTTTCGTTGCGAGCGTCTCCGCGAGGTCGCCAGCCGGCGTGGAGGTCCCATGGGCATTGATGTAACCCACTTCCGAAGGATCCACCCCGGCGTCCTTCATGGCCTTCACCATGCAGGCCGCCGCACCCTCGCCGCCCAGCGACGGCGAGGTCATGTGATAGGCATCGGAATTCCAGGCGAAACCAGCAAGCTCTGCGTAGATACGCGCACCGCGCGCCTTGGCGTGTTCGTACTCTTCGAGCATCATCACCCCGGCACCGTCGCTGAGCACGAATCCGTCCCGATCGCGATCCCAGGGACGCGAGGCGCGTTCGGGATCGTCGTTGCGGGTCGACAGCGCACGGGCCGCGGCAAAGCCGCCGATACCCAGGGGGGTCGTCGCCATCTCCGCACCGCCGGCGAGCATCGCATCCACGTCGCCGTACGCGATCATGCGCGCGGCGTCCCCGATATTGTGGGTCCCCGTGGCGCAGGCCGACACGATCGAGATGTTCGGACCCTTGAGCCCGCGCATGATGGAAAGATTTCCGGCCACCATGTTGATGATGGCACTGGGCACGAAGAACGGAGAGATCTTGCGCGGACCACCCTTCAGGTAGGCTGCGTAGGAACGTTCGATGTACGGCAGGCCGCCGATACCGGAACCCAGCGCCACCCCGATGCGGTCGGCATTGGCCTCCGTGACCTCGAACCCGGAATCGTCCAGTGCCTGGATACCCGCCGCGAGGCCGTAGAGCACGAAGGTGTCCATCTTCTTCTGCTCTTTGGTGGAGACGTAATCGTCGGCATTGAAATCGCGGATCGCGCCGGAGATGCGGACCGGCATGGCCGAGGCATCGAAGACATCGATCGGCGTAATACCGCTCTTGCCGGCAACAATGTTCTCCCAGGCCCTCTTCACCGTGGAGCCCACGGGGGAAACGATACCCAGCCCTGTAACCACCACACGACGCTTAGACAATTGAATCCTCCCTCAAAACGCAACAAAGCAAGGGCCACCCCCGGTCGAACGCGAGCGGCCCTGGCCTTTCAGTCCGTTGGAACGGCCGGGGGCCGGCGTTCCTCAGTCCTTCATGTTCGCCTGGATGTAATCGATGGCCTGCTGGACGGTGGTGATCTTTTCCGCCTGTTCGTCGGGGATTTCGGTTTCGAACTCCTCCTCGAGTGCCATGACCAGTTCGACGGTGTCCAGTGAATCGGCGCCGAGGTCCTCGACGAAAGACGCCGTGTTGGTGACGTCTTCTTCCTTGGCACCCAACTGTTCAACGACGATCTTCTTGACGCGTTCTTCAATGCTACTCATGTACGACATCCCCTTTGGGTGTGTGGCGGTCGATTTGCGAGCGCCATTCTAGTGAAAAGAACCGGTTCGATCCAGTGCGGCCCCGGCCCGGTCCGCAACCCACCCGGGCGACGGTCGATTCCGGCACCGAACCGGTCCGAAAATCCCCGGGACGGCCATCAATGCATGAACATGCCACCGTTGACGTGCAGGGTCTCCCCCGTAATGTAGCCGGCTTCCGGAGAAGCAAGAAACGAAACGGCCGCCGCAATCTCCCCAGGCTGGCCCAGGCGTCCCAGCGGAATGCCCTCCAGGAGTTTGACCCGTGTTGCCTCGGCCAACTCCTTCGTCATGTCCGTATCGATGAATCCCGGTGCGACGGTGTTCACGGTGATGTTGCGGCTGCCCACCTCACGCGCCAGTGCGCGCGCGAATCCCGCCAGCCCGGCCTTGGCGGCCGCATAATTGGCCTGGCCGGCATTGCCGCTGGAACCGACCACCGAGCCGATCAGAATGATGCGGCCCCGCCGGGCCTTCATCATGCCCTTGAGGAGGCGCTGCGTCAGCCGCGCCGCCGCGGAGAGATTGGTCTCGATAACGCTGTCCCACTCCTCGTCCTTCATCCGCATCAACAGGTTGTCGCGGGTAATGCCCGCGTTGTTGACCAGCACCTCGATCGCGCCTTCGTGCCCCTGGATGTCCTCCAGGGCGCTCTGTACCGAAGCGGAATCGGTCACGTTCAGAACGATTCCCCGACCGCCGACATCGCCCAGCGCGGACGAGATGCCCTCAGCGCCCTTGGCCGACGTGGCGGTTCCCACGACCTTCCAGCCGTCCTCCGCCAGGCGTCGGGCAATGGCGGCACCGATGCCACGGCTCGCGCCGGTGACCAGGGCTGCACCTCTCGTTTCAGACATCTGTCGCCTTCCTTCTCGCTTCGCGTCGTCGGTTGATTTTTGGTGCGCCGACTCCCATCAGGCGCTCAGCATATCGAGGGTCTTCGCCAGGCTGGCTTCGTCGCTGACCTCGAACAACAGCAGGTCCCGGTCGATGCGCTTGGCCAGCCCGGTCAGCACGCGGCCCGGCCCAGCCTCCACCAGCACCTGCACCGCACCCGCGCGCATCGCCTGAATGGTCTCGACCCAACGCACCGGACGAAACAGCTGCTCGGCCAGGATCGCGCGCAGTTCGGCGATGGAATCGACCGGCCCGGCGCTGACATTGTGCAGCACCGGAATCCGGGGCAGGCGGAGTTCGGTCGCTTCGAGCTTCGCCATCAGACGCTCCGCCGCGGGCCGCATCAACGCGCAGTGCGAGGGTACCGAGACCGGCAGCCGCAGCGCCCGCTTGGCGCCGGCGCCCGGTGCAGCGGCAATGGCGCGCTCGACCGCGGCGGCCGAACCGGCGATGACCACCTGTCCCGGCGAATTGAAGTTCACCGCCTCGAGGACGTCGGATTCCGACTCCGAGGCGCACAAGGCGACCACGGCGGCATCATCCATGCCGAGGATGGCCGCCATCGCGCCGTGGCCCTCGGGCACGGCTCCCTGCATCGCCGCCGCGCGCTCGGCGACCAGGTCCACAGCAGCGGGGAAATCCAGCGCCTCCGCGGCAACAAGAGCGCTGTACTCGCCGAGGCTGTGACCCGCCAGCATGCCGGGCCGGGCCCGCGACGCCGCCGTCAGCACGCGCCAGGCGGCCACTCCGGCCGCGAGCATCGCGGGCTGGGTGTATTCGGTGCGGTTGAGGGTTTCCGCGGGTCCGTTCTGGCACAGGCCCCAGAGATCCATGCCGAGCACATCGGAGGCCTCCGCGAACGTATCGCGAACGATGGAATGCTTCGAGCCCAGTTCGCCCAGCATGCCCACCGACTGCGATCCCTGACCCGGGAACATGACTGCCCATTGCGATTCCATGGCTGACCTGATCCGTCCAAGACCGGCGTAGTGTATGCCGATCAATTCCCGGGCGGCAAACACCCGTCGTTCGGCCGGCCGCAGATGCGCCGGCAGGGGAGATACCGCGCGCCCGCGACGCCGCCGCGACGGGTACGAATCCCCGCAAAAACCGCGCTACAGGGGCATCGCGCTTGAGTTCCCGCCACGCATCCGCATAATGTCGCCTCCTGTGTCACATCTAAGAGGAACTGCATGGCGAAGGAAGACGAGATCGAACTCGAAGGGACCATTGTCGAGACGCTGCCCAACACGATGTTTCGCGTCGAACTGGAAAACGGTCATGTGATCACCGCACACATCTCGGGAAAGATGCGCAAGCACTACATCCGAATCCTGCGGGGTGACAAGGTGATCGTGCAGATGACGCCCTACGATCTCAGCAAGGGACGCATCGTCTACCGCAACAAGTAAGCGGATCCGGTTCCCCGGAGCCGCTTCAGCATCAAGAGACGGCTGGCTCCAGGATATCCAGCACCAGCCCGTCCTCGCCCACCCGGACGACCACTTCCCCGCCGCCCTTCATCAGCCGCCCGAACAGGAGCTCCTCGGCCAGCGGCTTCTTGATGTACTCCTGCAGGGTTCTCGCCATGGGACGCGCGCCCATCTTGGCATCGTACCCGTGTTCCGCCAGCCAGGCGCGGCCTTCCGGCGTCACCGTGAGCACCACCTTCTTCTCGTCCAGCTGGGCCTGCAGTTGCACCAGGAACTTGTCCACGACCCCGAGGATGGTCGCCTCGTCCAGTGGGGCGAACTGGATGATTCCGTCCAGACGGTTGCGGAATTCCGGGCTGAAGGTGCGCTTAAGGACCTCCATCGCGTCGGTCGAATGGTCCTGCTGGGTGAACCCCATCGAAGGCCGACTGGCCATTTCCGCACCGACATTGCTGGTCATGACCACGATGACGTTACGGAAGTCCACCTTGCGCCCGTTGGTGTCGGTCAGGGTCCCGTGGTCCATCACCTGCAGCAGCAGGTTGAACACATCGGGATGGGCCTTCTCGACCTCATCGAGCAGCAGAACGGCGTGGGGATGCTTCAGGATGGAGTCGGTCAGCAAGCCGCCCTCGTCATAACCAACGTAGCCCGGAGGCGCGCCGATCAGCCGTGAGACCGTGTGCCGTTCCATGTACTCCGACATGTCGAAGCGCACCAATTCGATCCCCAGGACACGCGCCAGCTGCTTGGTCACCTCGGTCTTGCCGACGCCCGTCGGTCCAGTGAACAGGAATGAGCCGATCGGCTTTCCCTGGTCCGCCAGACCTGAACGCGCCATCTTGATCGCGGTACCGAGGCTCTCGATGGCCGGATCCTGGCCGAACACGACCATCTTCAGATCGCGCTCGAGGTTGCGCAGGATCTCGACATCGCTGGTGGAAACCGATTTCGGCGGAATGCGCGCGATCTTGGCCACGATGGCCTCGATATCCTGCACGCTGATGGTCTTCTTCCGCTGCGCCGACGGCTGCAGTTGCCGATGCGCACCGGCTTCGTCGATCAGGTCGATCGCCTTGTCCGGCAGGAAGCGGTCGGTGATGTAGCGGTCGGCCAGCTCCGCCGCCGCCCGCAGGGCGGGCCGGGTGAAGCGCACGTTGTGATGCGCCTCGAAGCGGGACTTCAGCCCGGCGAGGATCTGGAACGTCTCCTCCACCGAGGGCTCGGGGACATCGATCTTCTGAAAGCGCCGGGCCAGTGCACGGTCCTTTTCAAAGATGCCGCGGTATTCCTGGTAGGTGGTGGAACCGATGCACTTCAACTCGCCGCTGGCCAGCATCGGCTTGATCAGGTTGGACGCGTCCATCACCCCACCCGATGCCGCCCCCGCGCCGATGATGGTGTGGATCTCGTCGATGAAGAGCACGGCGCCGGCCTGCCGCTTCAGCTGGGCCAGCACGCCCTTGAGCCGCTTCTCGAAATCGCCGCGGTACTTGGTTCCGGCCACCAGGGCACCGAGGTCCAGGGCGAACACCGTCGCCTTCTCGATGGCCTCGGGGACCTCGTGATCGACGATTCGCTTGGCGAGACCCTCGGCGATCGCGGTCTTTCCCACTCCGGCCTCGCCGACCAGCAGGGGGTTGTTCTTGCGCCGCCTGCAGAGGATCTGGATGGTGCGCTCGATTTCGTGCTCGCGCCCGATCAGGGGGTCGATCTCGTCGCGAGCGGCCCGGGCGTTCAGGTTCGTTGCATACAGCGTCAGGGCGTTCTGCTTGCCCTCGCTTTCCTCGCCGCCCGGACCCGCCTGGCTGCTTCCGGGGTCGGCGGATCCCGGCTGGATCTGGCCGGGATCCTCGTCTGCGACCTTGGAGATGCCGTGGGACAGAAAATTCACCACATCGAGCCGCTGGATGTCCTGCTGCGCCAGCAGGTGCAGCGCGTGGCTGTCCTGCTCGCCGAAGAGCGCGACGAGCACGTTGGCCCCGCTGACCTCCTTGCGTCCGCTCGACTGGACATGGAAGACCGCCCGCTGCAGCACCCGCTGGAATCCGAGCGTCGGCTGCGTCTCGCGGCCGTCGCGCGGCGGGATGCGCGGTGTGTTCGCATCCAGCCAGGCCTCCAGTTCCGCCCGGATTCGATCCAGGTCGGCGCCGCAGGCGCGCAGCACCATCGCCGCGCTGGGATTGGAGATCAAGGCCACCAGCAGGTGTTCGACGGTCACGAATTCGTGCCGTTTTTCCCGGGCGTCCTTGAACACCAGGTTGAGACTGAATTCAAGTTCGCGGTCGAGCATGGCGGTCAGGCCTCCTCCATCGTACATAGCAGCGGATGCTGGCGGTGACGAGCGTAATCGTTGACCTGGGCCACCTTGGTTTCGGCAACGTCGCGACTGAAGATGCCACAGACGCCCTTGCCCCGGGTGTGCACGTGCAGCATCACCCTTGTGGCCTTCTCCCGGTCCATCGAGAAGAAGGTCTCCAGGACTTCCACCACGAATTCCATCGGGGTGTAATCGTCGTTCATCAATACCACCTTGAACCTTCGCGGAGGCTTGAGTTCCGGGCGGGACTCCTCAACGGCGACAGATTCATCCTGTCCTGTCTTGTGCTTTGAATCACTCATGGGCTGCTCGGTTCCCCGGCCGGGTGGATACGGCCGTCACGACAGTTTCACGAGTTCCTCTGCATAGACAAAGAGACCGCAATTCCTATCCCCCTTCGTTGTTCATGTGCTCGATCAGGGCCGTGCCGAAGCCGGAGCAGGAAACCGGATCGACGCCCGGCATCAGCCGCGCGAAGTCGTAGGTCACTGTCCGCGCACTGATGGCCCCGGCCATGCCCTTGACGATCAGATCCGCGGCCTCGACCCAGCCCATGTGCCGCAGCATCATCTCCGCAGACAGAATCAGCGACCCGGGGTTCACCTTGTCCTGGCCAGCGTAGCGCGGCGCGGTGCCGTGCGTCGCCTCGAACATCGCCACGGTGTCCGACAGATTGGCGCCCGGGGCAATCCCGATGCCACCCACCTGCGCCGCCAGGGCGTCGGAGATGTAGTCGCCGTTCAGGTTCAGCGTCGCGATCACATCGTACTCATCCGGGCGCAGCAGGATCTGTTGCAGGAAGGCATCCGCAATGACGTCCTTGATCACGATCTCCCTGCCTGTGCGGGGATTCTCGAAACTGCACCAGGGACCACCGTCGATCTCCTCGGCACCGAACTCCTCCTGCGCGAGTTCGTAGCCCCAGTTCTTGAACGCACCTTCGGTGAATTTCATGATGTTGCCCTTGTGCACCAACGTCACCGAGGCCCGGTCGTTGTCGATCGCGTACTGGATCGCCTTGCGGACCAACCGCTTGGTGCCCTCGCTGGACACCGGCTTGACCCCGATGCCGGCGGTGTCGGGGAACCGGATCTTGGTCACGCCCATTTCCTTTTGCAGGAAGTCGATGACCTTGCGCACTTCGTCGGTGCCGGCCTCGTACTCGATCCCGGCATAGATGTCCTCCGAATTCTCGCGGAAGATCACCATGTCGGTCTTTTCCGGTTCCTTCAGGGGGCTCGGGGTTCCAGCGTAGTAGCGAATCGGGCGCAGGCAGACGAAAAGATCGAGCTGCTGCCGCAACGCGACGTTCAGCGACCGGATGCCGCCGCCGACCGGGGTGGTGAGGGGACCCTTGATCGAGACGACATAATCCTTCACCGCGTCCAGCGTCTCCGCCGGCAGCCAGGTATTGGCGCCGTAGACGGTGTTCGCCTTCTCGCCCGCATAGACCTCCATCCAGGCAATTTCACGTGTGCCACCGTAGGCCTTGGCGACAGCGGCGTCGACCACCTTCCGCATCACCGGCGTGATATCGACTCCGATGCCGTCGCCTTCAATGAATGGGATGATCGGGCGATCCGGGACCTGCAGTACACCCTCGGAATCGACAGCAATCGTTTCGGCGCCGGAAGGAATCTTGATGTGGTCGTAGGCCATGGGAGCTCCAGTGGTCGCGAAGGGGGTGTCGGACGTCCGGATTATACAAGAACGGCCGCGGGCTACACGGCAGCCGATTTCGACCCGCGTTATCATCCCGTTCATGGCTTTCCTCTGCACCAGAACGGACCTCGCATGCCTGACCGCCTGCGCTGCCACGTGACCGTCGCCGCCGTGATCGCCGAGCGCGGCCGCTATCTCTTTGTCGAAGAACGGATCGACGGGAGCCGGGTGCTGAATCAGCCCGCCGGTCACCTCGAGGCCGGCGAGAATCTGCTGGAGGCAGTCATCCGCGAGGTACGCGAGGAGACCGGCCTCGACTTCCTGCCCACGGCCTGGCTGGGTTGCGACCTTCTGCCGCTGCCGAACGGCGCCGTCACCCTGCGGGTCGCGTTTACCGGCGATACCCGACCACTCCCTGCGCCCTCGGAGCTGGACCCGGCCATCCTGGCGACCCACTGGCTCACCCCTGTGGAGGCCGCCACGCACTGGCAGCTGCGCAGCCCGCTGGTGGAACGTTCCATACTCCGTTTCGAGAACGGGATACGGCTGCCACTGGAAAGCGTGGGGACGCTGGTACCCAATCCGCGATGACACGCAGCGCGAGGGTCATTCTGGGCCTGTCCGGTGGGGTGGATTCTGCGGTCGCAGGCGCCCGCCTTCTTGAGAACGGGTATCGTGTCGAAGGCCTGTTCATGAAGAACTGGGAGGAAGACGACGAACCTGGCTACTGCGCTGCCGAGGCCGATCTGGCCATGGCGCGCGAGGTGGCCAACGTACTCGGCATCCCGCTGCACAAGGCCAATTACTCGGCCGAGTACTGGGATCGGGTCTTCACCCACTTCCTGTCCGAATACCGGGCAGGGCGAACACCGAACCCGGACATCCTCTGCAATCGCGAGGTCAAGTTCCCCGCCCTGCTCGATCACGCCCGGAGGCTGGGTGCCAGCCATGTCGCCAGCGGGCACTACGCGGACACTCTGCATCAGGTCGATGGCTCGCGCCTGCTCCGCGCCGCCGATGAAGGCAAGGATCAGACCTATTTCCTCTGCCGCCTGACCCAGGAACAGCTGCGGCCGGCGCTGTTTCCCCTGGGTCCGCTGCAGAAGACGGAGGTCCGCCGCCTGGCTCTCGAAATGGGGCTCCCCAATCACGCGCGCAAAGACAGCACCGGCATCTGCTTCATCGGCGAGCGGCGTTTCCGGGATTTCCTCGCGCGCTACCTGCACGCGCCCGAAGGTGACATCTGCACCCCCGAAGGACGGGTCATCGGCCGGCATCGGGGGCTGATGCTCTATACCCTGGGCCAACGCCAGGGTCTCGGCATCGGCGGCGTCGAGGGGGCCGGCGAGTCGCCCTGGTACGTGGTGGCCAAGGACACGGACCGCAACCGGCTGATCGCCGCGCAGCAGAGCGACCATCCGCTGCTGCTCAGCGGCAGCCTGGTGACCGAGGCGCCGCACTGGATCCTGCAGCCGCCTGCAGCCGGGGAACCCCTGCAGGCGCGCATCCGTCATCGTCAGACCCTGCAGCCGGTCCGCATCGCGGCATCCGGCCCGGCTGCCCTCACGGTGCGCTTCGCCACGCCGCAACGGGCCGTCACCCCGGGGCAGTCCATCGTCTTTTACCGCGACCGGGAGTGCCTCGGCGGAGCCGTCATCGCTGCCAGGGATACGGGGCCCGGGGCCGTTCTTCCGGTATAGTAGCGTCCCGATCCCCTGGCCCAGCCGCGAGAATCGCCACTCTTGGAGCGCACCGACTACAACCGAGCCCTGGCCCTGGCCGCGATCTTCCAGGCCGCGTCCCTTGTGAAGGATCTCGCCTGGCGGGGGCACTGCGACGAACACGAGTTCGAGATCCTCATCGGCAGCCTGTTCGCGTTCGACGTGGAGGCGCCCCAGGACATCTACCGCGGCGAGGCCAACCTGCGCACCGGTCTGGAACGGATCGAGGTGCAGCTCAAGTCCGGCGGCAAGCCCCCGGACATGGAAATCACCCGGTACGCGATCGGCCTGATCTTCCTCGAACGCAAGCTGCAGGCACGTCCCGACATGCTCGAGGCCCTGGGTGACGGGCTGAAGGCAGCCGGGCGTCAGGTCGAATACTTCAACATGACCCACGAGAGTGTCATCGCCCGCCTGGCCGACGTCTACCAGGAGTCGATCTCCAAGCTCGGGCCTCGCATCATCGTGCAGGGTGAACAGACCCACCTTTCCAATCCCAACGTGGCCGCACGCATCCGCGCGGCACTGCTCGCCGGCATTCGTGCCGCGGTACTCTGGCGCCAGGCCGGGGGCTCTCGCTGGAAGCTGCTCCTCGGACGCAACCGCCTGATCCAGGAGGCCCGCGATCTGCTGCATCGACTCAACACCTGAACCCTGGAGCCGAACCCATGACCGCACCCTCTGACAAGTACACCCAGACCGTGAAGGCAGGCGGCCGCGAGTGCGGCATCGTGCCGATCACCGACGATCCCCGGGCGGCGAGTCTCCCCTACTCGCTCAAGATCCTGCTCGAGAACCTGCTGCGCTTCGAGGACGGCCGCACGGTCCGCGCCGGCGACATCGAGGCCCTGCTCGACTGGGACCCGCAGGCCGAGCCGACACAGGAGATCGCGTTCCGCCCCGCGCGCGTGCTGCTGCAGGATTTCACCGGCGTCCCGGCGGTCGTCGATCTTGCCGCGATGCGCGACGCGATGGTGGCCCTGGGTGGTGATCCGGGGAAGATCAATCCCCTGCAACCCGCCGAACTGGTGATCGACCACTCGGTGCAGGTCGATTCCTACGGCAACGTCAATGCCGTGAACCTGAATGCCGAGCTCGAGTACTCGCGCAACCGCGAACGCTACAGCTTCCTGAAGTGGGGCCAGCAGGCCTTCGCCACCTTCAAGGTCGTGCCGCCGGATACCGGCATCGTGCATCAGGTGAATCTCGAGTTTCTCGCCCGTACCGTGTTCATGGAGGAAGGGCCCGACGGAAGCTGCCGCGCATATCCCGACACGCTGGTCGGTACCGACTCCCACACCACGATGATCAACGGCCTCGGCGTGCTCGGCTGGGGCGTGGGCGGCATCGAGGCCGAGGCCGCGATGCTCGGTCAGCCGATTTCCATGCTGATCCCGCAGGTCGTCGGTTTCCGGCTGACCGGAAAGCTGTCCGAGGGCGCCACCGCCACGGACCTGGTGCTGGTGATCGTCGAGATCCTGCGCAAGCACGGCGTGGTCGGGAAGTTCGTCGAGTTCTTCGGTTCCGGGCTGGCCGACCTGCCGCTGGCGGACCGTGCGACCATCGCCAACATGGCGCCTGAATACGGCGCCACCTGCGGCATTTTCCCCATCGACGGCGAAACCCTGGAATACCTCCGCCTGACCGGCCGCGACGAAGCCCAGATCGACCTGGTCGAGGCCTACGCCCGCGCACAGGGCCTGTGGCGCGAGGACGACGCCCCCGACGCCCGCTACACCGACGTCCTCGAACTCGATCTCTCCAGCGTGGAGCCCAGCCTGGCCGGACCGCGTCGTCCGCAGGACCGGCTCCGCCTCAGCGAGGCCGGCGTCCGCGTCAGCGGCATGATCGACACCCTGCTGAAGGAGCGCGCCAGTGCCCTCTCGGAACCGGCCGAGGCCGAACGCTTCGAGGCCGAGGGCGGGCACACCGCCGTGGGCGTGGAACACCAGGCGCAGGAAATGCCGCGACGGACCCGGGTCCGCATGGACGGCGAGGAGTTTTCCCTGGACCATGGGGATATCGTGATCGCGGCGATCACCTCCTGCACCAACACCTCCAACCCTTCGGTAATGCTGGCCGCAGGCCTGGTGGCGCGCAAGGCGCGCGAACGTGGCCTGAAGGTCAAGCCCTGGGTGAAGACCTCGCTGGCTCCCGGCTCCAAGGTGGTCACCGAATACCTCGAGCAGTCCGGTCTGCTGACCGACCTGGAGGCCATGGGATTCCACGTGGTCGGCTACGGCTGCACGACCTGCATCGGCAACTCCGGTCCGTTGCCGGATCCGATCAGCCAAGCGGTACTGAAGGACGACCTGATCGTCAGTTCCGTGCTCTCCGGCAACCGCAACTTCGAGGGGCGCATCCACTCCGAGGTGCGCATGAATTTCCTCGCCTCGCCGCCGCTCGTGGTCGCCTACGCGCTCGCGGGCACCATGACCAAGGACCTGTTGACCGACCCGATCGGCGAGGACGGCATGGGCAAGCCCGTCTACCTCAAGGACATCTGGCCCAGCAATGCCGAGATCCAGGCTGTCGTCACCAGCAGTGTCACCGCCAAGAGCTTCAAGAGCAGCTATGAAGACGTCTACCGTGGCGAGGACCGCTGGATGCGCCTGACCTCGCCTGAGGGCGATCGCTTCGATTGGAAGGACGACTCGACCTACGTGCGCAATCCGCCCTACTTCGAAGGCATGACGATGACACCGGCGCCGCTGACCGAAATCAAGGGCGCGCGCGTGCTGGCCCTGCTCGGCGACTCGGTAACGACCGACCACATTTCCCCGGCCGGCGCCATTCGTCCCGACAGCCCTGCCGGCCGCTACCTGGCCGGCAAGGGCGTGAAGCCCGCCGACTTCAACTCCTATGGCTCGCGCCGCGGCAACCACGAGGTGATGATGCGCGGCACCTTCGCCAACGTGCGCCTGCGCAACCTGCTCGCGCCGGGAACCGAGGGCGGCGTGACGCTGCACCTGCCCGACGGCGAGGCCATGTCCATCTACGATGCCGCGATGCGCTACAAGGAAGAGCAAACCCCGCTGGTGGTGATTGCCGGCCAGGAATACGGCACCGGCTCCTCGCGCGACTGGGCGGCCAAGGGCACGCTGCTGCTGGGCGTCAAGGCCGTGATCGTCGAGAGCTACGAGCGCATCCACCGTTCCAACCTGATCGGGATGGGCGTGCTGCCGCTGCAGTTCCTGCCGGGTGAGAATGCGGCATCGCTGGGTCTGACCGGCCGCGAGGTCTACGCGATCGAGGGCCTGGACGAAGGCCGGGCCAGCCAGGTCAACGTGCGCGCCACCCGCGAGGACGGCTCGGAGCTCGAATTCCAGGCCCGCGTCCGCATCGACACCCCGCAGGAAATCGACTACTTCCGCCACGGCGGCATCCTCCCCTACGTACTCCGCCAGCTCGCCGCCTGACCGACCAGACTGGCGGACCGCCCCATCTCTCCCCTAACCGGGAGAGTGGGGACCGACGTAAGATCTTCAGCGCGGCCCGGTGAGGTGCGCGGGGTCCAGCATTTCCGCCAGGCGCTGCCGTTCGATCCCCGTTTCCTCGGCGGCCACGTCCAGGATCGGACGCCCCGACGCATAGGCCATCTTGGCGATCCGGGCTCCGGCCTCGTAGCCGATTTCGGCATTCAGCGCGGTCACCAGGATCGGGTTGCGGCTCAGGGCCTGCTCGATGTGCCCGCGGTTCACGGTGAAGCCTGCGATGGCCTTGTCCGCGAGATGTCGCATCGCAGCGGAGAGCAATCGGATCTGCGTCAGCAGATTGTCCGCGATGAGGGGCAGCATCACGTTCAGCTGAAAACTGCCCGACTGCGCGGCCAGGCTGTTCGCTGCGTCCAGGCCGGTCACCTGCACACAGGCCATCATCACCGCCTCGGGGATCACCGGGTTCACCTTGCCGGGCATGATCGAACTGCCGGGCTGCAGTGCCGGAAGCGTGATCTCGGCGATGCCGGCCAATGGCCCGGAATTCATCCAGCGCAGGTCGTTCGCCACCTTGAGCACGGCCGTGGCCAGTGTCCGAAGCTGGCCGGAGAGCTCGGCGGCGGTATCCTGGCTCGATAAAGCGGCGAACCCGTTGTCCTGGCGTAAGAACGGCAATTCCAGGCGCTGCGCGAGGCGCTTCGCAACCTTCTGGCCAAACGAATCCGGGGTGTTGATACCGGTGCCGACGGCGGTTGCGCCGATCGCGAGCTTGCACAGGCGGCGCTCGGTATCGGTCAGCCGTGCATCGGCCAGCTCCAGCTGGGTGCGCCAGCCGGAGAGTTCCTGGTCCATCCGCAGCGGCATCGCGTCCATCAGATGCGTGCGCCCGGTCTTCACCACGCCCGACAGTTCCCGCTCCCGCCCGGCGATCGCCGCGATCAGGTGCCGCAGCGCCGGGCGCAGGTCCCGCGCCAGCGCCTGTGCAGCGGCCACGTGGATCGCCGTGGGGATCACGTCGTTCGAGCTTTGCCCCCGATTCACGTGATCGTTCGGATGCACTGTCGCGCCGGCCAGGGCGGCGAGGTGACTGATCACCTCGTTCATGTTCATATTGGTGCTGGTGCCGGATCCGGTCTGGTAGACGTCCACCGGGAAGGCGTCCGCGCGATGCCCCAGGGTGATGGTGTCGGCAGCCGCAACGATGGCCTCTGCCTGTCCCGGTGCAAGGTGGCCCAGTTCCAGGTTCACCTCCGCGCAGGCCGCCTTGACCTGGGCCAGGGCCTCGATGAACGCGGCGGGAAGCGGACGGCCCGCGATCCGGAAGTTGTCGACCGCGCGCTGGGTCTGCGCGCCCCAGGGAGCCTCGGCGGGAATCGCCACGGGCCCCATGCTGTCCTGCTCGATTCGCTCTGCGGGTTTCGACACGGGCCTGCTCCGGCTGAGGACGGGCCCTGTATTATACTGCGGCCCCCCGAAGACCAAGGCCCGTCCGATGCCCATGCCACTCTCGTCGCTCACCGCCGTCAGCCCGGTCGATGGCCGTTATGCCCGCCACACCGAGGCCCTGCGCGCCCATTTCAGCGAGCAGGGCCTGATGCAGGCGCGGGTGCGGGTCGAGATCGCCTGGTTGAAAGCCCTCGCCGCCGAACCGTGTATCGCCGAGGTTCCGCCGCTGCCGGCAGATGCCGAAGCCTTCCTCGATGGCATCGCCGCGGAGTTCGACACGGCGGCCGCCGAAGAGGTCAAGGCCATCGAGGCGACCACCAACCACGACGTGAAGGCGATCGAGTACTACATCAAGAAGCGCATGGCCGAGCACCCTGCCCTGTCGGCGCAGATCGAGTTCGTGCATTTCGCCTGCACCTCCGAGGACATCAACAACCTGGCCTACGCCCTGATGGTCAAGGAGGCCCGTGACTCGGTGCTGCTGCCTGCACTGCGGGACCTGCTGGGTCCCCTGGCCGCACTGGCCAGGGATCTGGGCGAGCAACCCATGCTGGCGCGCACCCATGGGCAGCCTGCCTCACCGACCACCATGGGCAAGGAACTCGCGAACGTCGTGACCCGGCTGCAGCGCCAGCTCCACCAGCTCGAAACGGCGCCGGTACTGGGCAAGATCAACGGCGCTGTCGGCAATTTCAACGCCCATACCATCACCTACCCCGAGGTCGACTGGCCGGCGCTGTCGGGACGGATGATCGTGGGCCTGGGGCTCGAGCCAAATCCCTACACGACGCAGATCGAGCCGCATGACTTCCTGGCCGAGATGTTTCATGCCCTGATGCGTTTGAACACGGTGCTCATCGACAGCAGCCGGGACATCTGGGGCTACATCTCCAACGGCTATTTCCGTCAGCGGGTGATCGCCGGGGAAGTCGGTTCCTCGACCATGCCACACAAGGTCAACCCGATCGATTTCGAGAACGCCGAGGGCAATCTGGGTCTGGCCAACGCCCTGCTCGATCACCTCGCCGGGAAGCTGCCGATCTCGCGCTTCCAGCGCGACCTGACCGATTCCACCGTGCTGCGCAACATCGGCGTCGGTTTCGCCTGGTCCCTGATCGCCTACCGTTCCTTCATCCGGGGCCTGGGCAAACTGGAGGCGGACCCGGTCCGCATGCAGGCGGACCTGGACGCCAACTGGGAGGTGCTCGCCGAAGCGGTGCAAACGGTCATGCGCCGCCACGGCGTGGAGGCGCCGTACGAGAAGCTGAAGGAACTGACCCGCGGCCAGCGCGTGTCGGCCGAGCGGATGCGCGAGTTCATCGACGGGCTGGAGATTCCCGAGGAGGCTCGCGCCCGCCTGCGCGATTTGACGCCCGGGCGCTATATCGGCCTGGCCGCGGAGCTGACCGCGCAGCTGCCCGACAACTGAGCCGACCCGGTGCCGCGCCGACCGGACCCACTGCTCGGTGGGCTGACCCCTGCCCAGTTTCTGCGCGACCATTGGCAGCAACAGCCACTGCTCGTCCGTGCGGCGGTGCCGGATTTCGTCAATCCCATCCCGGCCGACGAACTGGCGGGCCTCGCCTGCGAACCGGGTATCCGCTCGCGTCTGGTGCTCGGCCATCCCGAGCGGAAGGATTGGCGCGTCGAATACGGGCCCTTCGATCCGAAGCGCTTCGCCGAACTGCCCGCGACCGCCTGGACCCTGCTGGTCTCCGAGTTGGAGCAATACTGGGACGACGGCCCGGACTGGCTGCGCCGCTTCGATTTCATCCCGCACTGGCGCCGTGACGACCTGATGGTGTCCTATGCCGCACGGGAAGGGTCCGTCGGGCCTCACATCGACGCCTATGATGTCTTCCTGTTCCAGGCCCAGGGACGCAGGCGCTGGCAGATTCAGGAACCCCCGCCGAAGTCCCCGATCTGCCTGCCGGCCCTGCCGCTGGCCATCCTCCGCAGCTTCGACGCCAGCCGCGAATGGGTGCTCGAGCCGGGCGACATGCTCTATCTCCCGCCGGGTGTTCCGCATCTCGGCATGTCCCTCGATGATGACTGCATGACCTGGTCCATCGGCTTCCGTGCACCGGCCTGGCGCGACCTTCTTGCGGCGCTGCTGGAGGACCGGCTCGCCGTGACCGGACCCGAACTGTTTGAAGACCCGGGCCGCAGCCCGGTCGAGCGGGCCCGCGAAATCGGCGCCGAGGACCTCGCTGCCTTGCGCGCGGGGCTGCTCACCCATCTGGGCGCGAACACGAGAGACCTCGATCGCTTTCTGGGCGAGTTCCTGACGCGCCCGCCGGATCGGGAGCCGGACCCGGAGGAACCACCCGCGACCCTGGACCCAACGCGTCGCTACCGCTTCGATCCCGTCCTCCGGCGCTTCTGGAGCGGGAACGCGGGTGACCGGACCCTGTTTCTCGGTGGGCACGCCCTCCCTGCCGCGACCCTGACGATTCCGGAAGCGGACGAGTTCTGCGCACTGCACACGGTCACACCGCGGCACTGGGAGGACCGCTTGCCGCAACTGGCTTCGATCCTCCAGGACCTGTTGACGGGCGGCTGGATCGAAGCGGATAGCGAACAGACGGAGTGAGCCAGGTGGTCCAACGGCAGTGGGCAGAAGGCGCAGGGGGCACGTCCGGGTGGGCGCAGCGCAGAGCGGCCGGACCCGTCGTTCTGGGCCGTCGTTCTTGACCCTGTGGCCATTTGCGGGGTAGCTTTTCCGGTTCGGCAGGGCGAGCGTCGTCCTGTTCTTGCTTCCTTCCCACGGGGCGGTGTCGGGCTCCGGGGTCGATCGTGGTGCATGCGGCCTTCGATATGCCCCATTTTGATGCGTTACGGGCCGGCGCGAAGCGTGCTTTCGTCCCCATGACGCGTCCAAGAAATGGCACGATTGCTGCCTCTTGAATAAGCTTGCGCGCACGCAGGAATCCGGCTGCGATGTCGGATCCCTCAGGGTCCGCCGGCGTCCGTGCCGAACGAGGCAAGATCAGCCCGCGAATCCGCAGGCGTCCCGTATCAACCAGGTACCAAACGAGGTCCAACTGATGAGCATTCGCGCCTTACCCCCCGCGCAGGGGCTGTACGACCCTGCCCTCGAGCGAGATTCCTGCGGCGTCGGGTTCGTCTGCCACATCCGCAACGAAAAAAGCCATCGCATCGTGGCCCAGGGTCTGGAGATCCTGGAGCGCTTGCATCACCGCGGTGCCGTCGGCGCGGACCCGAAGGCCGGCGACGGCGCCGGTATCCTGGTTCAGATCCCGGATGCCTTCCTGCGCGCCGAGGTCGACTTCGAACTTCCGGAATCCGGCAAGTACGGCGTGGGAATGGTCTTCCTCCCGCGCGAGCAGGGTCCGCGGGCGGAGATGGAAGCCATCGTCAACCGCCACATCGAGGCCGGCGGCCAGACCGTCCTCGGCTGGCGCGACGTCCCGGTCGACAACAGTGACCTCGGCGAGAGCGTGCGCCCCAGCGAACCCGTCGTTCGGCAGGTCTTCGTCGGCTGTGCCACGGACTGTCCCGACCAGGATCTCTTCGAGCGCAAGCTGTTCGTCATCCGCAAGCGCATGGACAACGAGATCCGTGCCGCAGGTTACGAAAAGACGGCCTACTACGTCACATCGATGTCGTCGCGTACGCTCAACTACAAGGGCATGCTGCTGGCCTACCAGGTCGGCAACTACTACCTCGACCTGCGCGACGAGCGCTTCACCAGCGCGCTGGCGCTGGTGCACCAGCGCTTCTCCACCAACACCTTCCCCACCTGGGACCTCGCGCAGCCGTTTCGCATGATCTGCCACAACGGCGAGATCAACACGCTGCGCGGCAACGTGAACTGGATGGCCGCGCGCCGCCACACGATGCGTTCTGAGGTGCTCGGCGACGACCTCGAGACCATCTGGCCGTTGATTCCCGAGGGCCAGTCGGACTCGGCCTGCTTCGACAACGCGCTGGAGCTGCTGGTCATGGGCGGCTATTCCCTGGCCCACGCGATGATGATCCTGATTCCCGAGGCCTGGTCCGGCAATCGGCTGATGGACGACGAGCGCCGCGCCTTCTACGAGTACCACATGGCCCTGATGGAGCCCTGGGACGGCCCGGCCGCGGTGGCCTTCACCGACGGGCGGCAGATCGGCGCCACCCTCGACCGCAACGGCCTGCGCCCCGCGCGCTATCTGGTCACCAACGATGACCTGGTGGTCATGGCCTCCGAGATGGGCGTTCTGGACATCGCCGAGCAGCGGATCATCAAGAAGTGGCGCCTGCAGCCCGGCAAGATGCTGCTGATCGACCTCGAGCAGGGCCGCATCATCGACGACCAGGAGGTGAAATCCGAACTGGCCGAAGCCAAGCCCTACGGTGAGTGGCTGAAGAAGACGCAGATCCGGCTGGAGGAGCTACCCACCGGGGTGGGTCCGATGGCGCCCGACGATGCCACGTTGCTCGACCTGCAGCAGGCCTTCGGCTACAGCCAGGAGGACCTGAAGTTCCTGCTGACTCCGATGGTGCTGACGGGCCAGGAGGCCATCGGGTCCATGGGCGCGGACAATCCGCCTTCGGTCCTGTCCAGCCGTCCGAAGCACCTGTCCACCTACTTCAAGCAGAACTTCGCACAGGTCACCAACCCGCCGATCGATCCGATCCGCGAGGAACTGGTGATGTCGCTGGTGTGCATCATCGGTCCCCGCCCCAACCTGCTCGGGATCAACGAGGCCGGCAAGCACTGGCGGCTGGAGACTGCGCAGCCGGTGCTCACCAATCAGGATCTCGAACGGATCCGTCACATCGAATACAACTCGGGCGGCGCCTTCCGCACCCGCACGCTGCACACGGCCTACCCTGCACCGGAGGGCGCCGAGGGGATGGAGGCGGCCCTGGGGCGCCTCTGCAAGGAGGCGGAGAAGGCGGTGCTCGACGGCTACAACATCCTGATCCTGTCCGATCGCAACATCGACCGCGACCACATTCCGATTCCGAT
>Ga0209498_1000302_pt1 | contig 30395 bp, 23 predicted proteins | sample WalLakDeSediment_FD_184131 | JGI IMG/M metagenome (GOLD analysis project Ga0209498, IMG submission 184131) | Lake sediment microbial communities from Walker lake, Nevada to study Microbial Dark Matter (Phase II) - Walker Lake 11/02/13 Deep... | ecosystem: Environmental > Aquatic > Freshwater >...
AAACCGCAGGATATAATAATCGCTTATGTAATGGGAAGAGGTACTGATCATTTCAATTCAATCACTGTTGCAAGAGAAAATGTTCAGAGAGCAATACAGGAATACCAGAGTAATTTTGCATCAATGACTTACACAGCACCACCGCCAACAAAACCTGTAACGAATTATACTCTTTACCAAAACTATCCAAATCCATTTAATCCAATTACAACAATAAGGTACGAACTACCACAGGATGGTGTAGTTACGATAGAAGTGTTTGATATTCTTGGACAAAAAGTAAAAACTGTAATCAACGAGTTCCAAAAAGCAGACAGGTATGAAGTAACATTCTCCGCCAAAGGCGGATCCGCCTCTGGCGGAAACTCAGCAGGACTTGCAAGCGGAGTTTACATTTACCAACTTAGAGTTAACGATTTCATCACAAGTAAAAAAATGATGTTAATAAGATGAAGAAACTGTTTGTAATATTAACACTTCTGTTTGCTGTTAATCTGTCTTCTCAGATTTCAGATGTTACAAGATTTCCGCATCAGAATAAAGAGCAGCAGTATTTTGAATCTTCGCCAATTGTTATTAATGAAGATGAGATTATTATCTTTTTTATAAATACAGTCGGACCAGATACATTATTTTATTCAAAAACTACAGATGCCGGTATAACCTGGAGCAATCCGCTGGTTGTTACAGAACTTGGGTGGAGAGCTTCATCTTCACCCAGATTCCTGTCATCATTAAAAACATCAACAGGTAGAATCATTCTTGCCTGGACTGACTATACTCAGGGGCGGATCGTCACAATTCATTCTGATGATAATGCATTATCCTGGTCAGATAGGATATCTTTTGGAACTATAGGCTTATACAACCTGGTTATTAGCGAACTTGATGATGGAAGAATTTGGTTAAGTCACACAAATTTTTCAGGCATCGCTGTTTTTATCAGAGAAAGCTTGGATGATGGAGAAACCTGGGTTCAATCTCAAATTACCTTTCCTGCCGGGCAAAATAGAATAAAGTCAGTGTCGTTTGTCAGTATATCTGATAAGATACTTGCATTTTTTGAGTACAATGATTTGGGAATTTATTACAGAGAAAACGCATCCGGATATTTTGGCTCGGTATCATATCCCGTAATTGATTCACCTTTCAGAGAACATAATCCCCGTGTAATAAAATACAGCGATACTCATTTGAAAATAGTGTATCAGGCGGTAGATACAAGTGAGCCGCACAATCCAAAAAATGATATATACTACATTGAGAGTTTTAATGGAGGATTAAATTGGGGAAGTCCGCAGAGATTTACGAGTTATGCAGGTGAAGATCATTATGTACAGGCGGCAAAGTCTGGGGATAAGACTTTTATCACATTTTCATCAACTCGTTATACAAACCAACCGCAGATAGCTTTCGCTAAACTCGGTGAGACGGTTGAAATATTTCGGCCGCCTTATATTCGAGAATTATTTGCTGTGACTGACAGTCTGAACAATAAATTTTGGTCAATAAACGCAAGAGTTTATGATGACGAAGGTGTAACATCAGTCAGGATAACTCTTGAAGATGGAGCAACTCTTGAATTATTTGATGACGGTAAACATAATGACGGCGATCCATTAGATAACCACTTTGCAAATTCACTAATGCTGGAGTGGTTACCTCCGTCAAACAATAATGCGATAACAGTTAATAAGCTCAAACTTCCATTCGATAACAAGGGTACTCTGGCAGGAATACTTGTTAAGTACTCACAAAATTCAGTTACACGAGCTATCGATATTTCAGGTAATGAATCAGTGCTTACAAAAAAGCTTGTAGCAGATCAAAACATCAAAGCCACATTCGAAGAGGGTGTTTATTTGTTCTCAGGTGGTTTTATAATATCAGGGTATGCAAATGGAGTTTTGTGGGCTAATGCTATGGCTCACTCAGAATTAGTGCAGGATTATTTACCAGGGAAGGTAGGTAGTGATGGGAATGATCCATTGAATAATATTTATACTGTTTACAGGGATGATCCTCCGTTCGGATATTCCTGGAAGAATTGGAAAGATGCAGTTGCACTCGGCGCAGAATTTTATGATGGAGATGGTGATGGATTATACGACCCTGTTGATAAAAACTGGAACGGTACCTGGGAACCTGATGAGGATATGCCATTAATTTTAGGTGATGTGACTTCTTGGTGTGTGTATAATGATGCTGTTCCGCGTGCACAGAGAAGATGGAATACTGTTGAACCACAGGGGATAGAAATTAAACAATCAGTATCTGCTATCAACAATCCTGAATTGGATAAGGTTATTTTTATCCGTTACTCAATAATGAATACAGGAACTGTGGCTGAGCTGATGGACTCAGTTTATTTTGGAATCTGGGCAGATGGTGATCTTGGTGAATTCATCAACGAATTAGTTGGATGTGATACGTTACTAAACTCGGGATTCTATTACAAGGACAGACCTGATGCGGTATATGGAGAAGACCCTCCTGCATTTTTTATTTCGCTCATCCAGGGTCCGGTTGTCTATACAAATAATCCCTCAGATTCGGCATTTATTAATAATGGAATTCATTCGGGTGAAAGAGTTATTGCAGGTGCAAAAAACTTAAATATGACTTCTCACCGTGTCTTTGCGATTACTGATGCATATATCGGGATCTCGAATGCTGCCGAAGCGAGAAAAGTACTTCTGGGGCGAGATAGGGTAGGAAATTTTCCAGATCCTTGCACCTATCCTTTAGGGCAGGTAAGAGGCGGGGTAAATTGCAATGAAGTTAACCCAGCATTTTGGTATTCTGGTGATCCCGTACTTGACATTGGATGGATTTGTACTCAAAGACTTGATCAAAGAAATATGGTTAACACCGGTCCATTCCAATTAAAAAAAGACATTACACAGGATATAATTATTGCATATGTGATGGGAAGAGGAACAGATCATTTTAACTCAATTACCATCGCAAGAGAAAATGTTCAGCGAGCGATACAGGAGTACCAGAGCAACTTCGCTTCTATGACATACTCACCACCGCCTGCAACAAACCCTGTTACAAATTATGTGCTTTATCAGAACTATCCAAATCCATTTAATCCAATTACAACAATCAGATATGAACTTCCGCAGGATGGAGTAGTAACCATCGAAGTGTTCGATATACTTGGACAAAAAGTAAAAACTGTAATCAACGAGTTCCAAAAAGCAGACAGATATGAAGTAACATTCTCCGCCAAAGGCGGATCCGCCTCTGGCGGAAACTCAGCAGGACTTGCAAGCGGAGTTTATATCTATCAACTTAGAGTAAACGATTTCATCACAAGTAAAAAAATGGTATTAATAAAATAAGAGGAGGAAGAAATGAAAAAATCAATTTTCAAAAAAGAAATTCTTTTCTGGTTCTTCCTGATTTTCCTGATTAGCTATTCAGGAGCTTTCAGCCAGAATGTTGGTTCAGGAGCATATATAAATTCGAATGAAATCTATTTACCCTTTAATAATAAAGGGATTATTGCTCAGGTCAATACTGGACCATTGGGTGCTTACGGTCAATTTGCAGGCGGTACTTTCTTATTTTCTTCTGGTTTCTGGTTAAGTGGTTATTCTAATGATTCTCTCTGGGCGAATGGAGTTGCTTCAGCTAATCTCGTTGAGGATTATCAAGCAGGCACCGTCGGGATGGATCCGAATGATCCTAAAGTTTCAATTTACAAACTCGCCTCTTCTGATATTCCTTTCGGACAAAGCTGGCAGGATTGGATTGATGCAGTTGACCTTGGTGCAGACTTTTATGACGGAGATGGAGATGGAATCTACAATCCGGTCGATAAAAACGGCAATGGAATGTGGGATCCTGATGAAGATAGACCCGATCTCATTCTCGATGAAACTTACTGGTGTGTTTTTAACGATGGACTTCCTGCAAACATTCGGAGGTGGCAGGCAGAGCCGCAAGGAATTGAAATTCGTCAAACAATATTCGCATCCGCATCCACAGGTGCTTTAAGCAAGGTTGTATTTGTCCGTTACAGGATAAAAAACACCGGAACAGTGACTGATACTTTAAAAGATGTTTATTTCAGTATGTGGGCTGATGCTGATATTGGTGATGCAACGGATGATGTTTCAGGATGCGATACAATTCGACAAGGAAGTTATTTTTATAATAACGCGCCTGACCAGGTATATGGAAATCAGGTTCCATCATTTATGATGGATTTGCTAACCGGACCTTATTCTTACATCCCGGGCGTAACGTTCATTGACAATAACGGAAATAATATTTATGAAAATGGAATAGATACACCATTAGATACAGCAGTGAACTATCTGGGACCAATTGGTATACGAGTGTACCCAGGTGCAAAAAATATTGAGCTTAACTCAGCGATTACTTCTTTCAAAAATACACCGGGGTATGCTGATCCTAATACTATAAGTGAAGTCCGCAATTATATGATCGGGCTCAGTCAGCTTGGTGTATTGCTTGATCCTTGTACATTCGCTTTTGGCGAAGTTAGAGGCGGTGTTGATTGTAGTTTAGTTGATCCAAGATTCTGGTTTTCCGGTGATCCCGTAACCGATGTTGGTTGGATTTGTAATCAAAACAGAGATTTGCGAGGAGCTGGATCAACAGGTCCATTTACTTTAGTGAAAAATCAGGAAGTTGAAATATTAATTGGTTATGAAATTGACAGAGGCACAACACCGCTTGGCGGTATTACAGCAGTGCGTGCAGTTTCAGACGCTGTTCAAATTTTTTATGAAAACAACTTTGGCTATCCGATTGTATCTGTGGAAGATGAACTTCCGTTAGTAGCAGGTTTTAAACTTGAACAAAATTATCCAAACCCATTCAATCCAAGCACAAAGATCGGATTTCGAATTGCAGATTTTCCGTCAGGACTTCGTCCTGCCGGGACGAGCGGATTTGTAAGCTTGAAAGTTTATGATATACTAGGTAATGAAATCGCAACCTTAGTCAACGAAGAACTTTCGCCCGGTGAATATGAAGTTGAGTTCAGTAGTCATTCCGGCGAAGTCCGGAATCTCCCAAGCGGAGTATATTTTTATCAGTTGAGAATTCAAGGTCCTGAAACAAGTTCAGGACAAGGAATGATACAAACAAAAAAAATGGTTTTACTAAGATAGAGTAAGGGAAAAAACATAAAAAATTGGTATTAATAATTAAAGGTGACTTAAATGTTTAAATACAAACTTATACTTATGGCAGTCTGTTTATTATCAACAAACCTATTTTCGCAAGTTTGGACTGCAGGAATTGCAGAAAATAGTTTGGGGCATATTTTCGTCGGTGCCCAGTATTATCCTACCAGAGTTCTGAAAAGTACTGATGCTGGAGTTACCTGGACTTATTCAGATAGTGGATTTGTAGAAGACGAGGATCCTGATTTTCTGGCTGTAGACAGTAAAGATTACATTTTCTTTGCTGGAGTTGGTTCAAATATTTATAGATCTACTGATGGCGGCTTAGTTTGGGAGTTTCTTAGATACTTGGATAGCAGGGCTCTTACAATATCAGATAATGATTATATTTTTATTGGTGTAGATGATTCACCACCAGTTTATATAGCAAGGTCTACAGATTCAGGCAATACCTGGGAGGACAAAACGGGAAGCATCACGAAAGTGATTCATGCATTAGAATCAAACGGAAACAATATCTACGCAGGAGGATCATCAGGTCATTTTTACATTTCTTCAAATTACGGTGATAGCTGGAATGCTTTACCATTATTTACACAAAATTGGATCACTGAAATATTTGTAAACGATTCAGGACATATTTTCACGGGTACTTGGAGTGATGGGGCATTCGTTTCAAAAGATTATGGTTTAACCTGGCAGAAAATTTTCAACCTGCAAGGTTGCATTGCATCAATACAGGCAAGCGATAACGGATATCTTTTTATAGCACTTGGCAGATACGTATCCAGTCCAACTAAAATTTTTAGGTCCTCCGATGATGGTGTTAACTGGATTAATACTGATAACGGTTTACCAGAAAATATGGGCTTACAGAAATTATTTAAGTCAAGTGATAAGTCACTTTATATAACCTCAGGAAACGGGTACGGTATTTATAAGTCAACGGACTATGGTGATAATTGGTTTCATATCGGACCGATTACTGATCTAACAGGAGAGAGTGGTTTATTACCTACAGAATTCTCACTCTCCCAAAACTACCCCAACCCGTTTAATCCGGTTACGAAAATAAAATATACAATACCGGCCCTGCCTACCGGACAGGCAGGCTCACTAAATCCCTCCAAAGGAGGGACTTTAGTGCAATTAGTAGTTTACGATGTTCTTGGTAATGAAGTAGCAACTTTAGTCAACCAAGAACTTTCTCCCGGTGAATATGAAGTTGAGTTCTCCGCCAAAGGCGGATCCGCCTCCGGCGGAAATGCATCATCCGGTTCGTCATTCCGGCTCGCCCGGAATCTAACGAGTGGAGTGTACTTTTATACTCTCCGTGCCGGAGACTTTGTTCAAACAAAGAAAATGGTATTGCTGAGATAAAAATTATCTATTGGTATGATTTGCAAGGGCGACTCGGCGAGTCGCCCTTACAATCTGTAAACTCCTCAATTCGGGGCTTTCCAACCTCTCATTTTATAGTTATTTTAATCTTCAATTTTTGCAAAAATCAGGTAAAAAATGGTAGATATTTCAAATAAACGACTGAATGATCTTAAGAAAGGCTTTGATGGAAAAAGAATAGCGGTAATTGGCGATATGATGCTCGATGGTTATTTCTGGGGTGATGTGAAAAGAATTTCACCCGAAGCTCCCGTTCCGGTGCTTGAAATTGAGGATGAATTTTTTCGTTTCGGTGGTGCAGCTAATGTTGCTTTGAATATTCTGACTCTCAGCTGTATTGCCGTCCCGATTGGAGTAATTGGAAATGATAGTTATGGAAAAATATTTTCTTCTCTAATACAAGAAAAAAATATTGACGCTGAAGGAATCATAATTGACAATGATAGACCTACCACAACAAAAACAAGAGTAATCGCAAACAATCAGCACGTTGTAAGGATAGATAAGGAAAGTAAAGCTTACATAAATCATAAAATTGAATCGAAAATTTTATCACATCTGGAAAGCATCATCGGTAACCTGGATGGAATAATTCTCCAGGACTATAACAAAGGTGTGCTTACTCCTTCTCTTATTAAAGAAATCATTTCTCTTGCTAACAAAAAAAATATTCTTGTAACAGTTGACCCGAAGTTTGACAATTTTTTTGAATATAAAAATGTAACCGTCTTCAAGCCGAACAGAATTGAAACAGAAACAGTTCTCGGCATAAGAATAAAGGATGACAAAGATATTTCTTCTGCCGGAAAAAATCTTCTTCACAAATTGAATTCGGAATATGTTCTTCTTACTCTCGGTGAAGGTGGAATCGCTGTGTTTGAAAAAGGAGACATAGAAAGACGTATGCCGACAAAAGCAAGAAAGGTTGCCGATGTTTCAGGAGCCGGCGATACTGTTATCTCCACTTTGACAATTGCACTTGCTGCTGGCGCCAACATTTATGAAGCTTGCTTTCTTGCTAACTATGCTGCAGGAATCGTTTGCGGTGAAGTTGGAATTGTCCCGATCGAAAAAGAAATTCTCTTTGATACAGTATTAAAAGAGAACTTATGAGCTTCTCAACTTCACTCTCGGAATTAATAGCGATCCGATCAAACCTAAAAGTGGAAGGTAAGGTAATTGTTTTTACCAACGGTGTTTTTGACCTGATTCATTCGGGGCACGTTGACTATCTTTCAAAGGCAAAAAAACTTGGCGACGTCTTGATTGTTGGGCTTAATTCAGATGAATCAGTTAAAAGAATTAAAGGAGACAAGCGGCCAATTCTTAAACAGGAGGAAAGAGCATTCATCCTTTCGAATCTTAAGCCGGTTGATTACGTGGTTTTTTTTGATGAAGACACACCGGAAAAATTAATTTCTGAACTGATTCCGGACATACTGGTAAAAGGTGCAGACTGGTCAGTTGAAAAGATAGTTGGTAAAGATATAGTTGAGAAGAATGGCGGCAGGGTGATGAAGATTGATTTCGTAAATGATCAGTCAACTTCAAAAATAATTGATTTGATCGTTCAAAGATACTCGAAGTAACTGGAAGCGAAATGCTTTTCCGCAAAAAACAAAAAGTTAAACGACCACTCTTCCGGAGAATAATTAATTATTTTCTTGGGGCAGGTGTTGGTTTGATAGTTATCCTGCTGGTAGCTTTTGGTTACACACAAACTTCATCCTTCCGGAACTGGTTAAAAGATTTTATAATTGAGGAGGTTAATGCTTCTACAAATGGCAAACTTTCAATTGAAAATCTGGATGGTACAGTTTTAACATCATTGATCTTATCGAATGTTTCCTACACTCTTTATGAGGATACTCTTCTCTCAGCAGAGAAAATCGAGTTGAAAATAAGTCCATTGAGAGCGCTACTAAAGACAATCTATGTCCGTAAGCTTGAAATCGAGAATGCTAATATTTCTCTGCTAAAGGATAAAGAAGATGATTTAAATGTTTCTAAAATTACTTCTCCCACCGAAGAAGCTGAAGAAATTAAAGATACAGTTTCAATTTCAGAACCACTCAGCTGGAAGATAGAAGTTGCTAAACTCAACCTGAAAAATGTAAACTTTAAACATCAGACTTTTGCAAATAAAAATAGTACGAAAGAATATCCGCAGCCCGAAATGGATGATTTCAGATTAGAAGGTTTGAATCTTTCACTTTCCGCCGTTGCAGATATAGCTTCTAATGAGTATCAACTTTACATTTCAGAGTTCAGTGCAAAGCCGAATCTGATCGGATTCAAACTATTAAATCTATCGGGCAATATTATTTTGCTTGAAGATATGGCGGGAATTACCAATCTGAAAATAATTACTGAAAGATCCTATATTGCTTTGAATGTTGCAGTTTCTGATTTTTATCTGTTTGGTGAAGATGGAATTGATCTGGAAAACTCTCCAATTAAAGTTGAGATGAGTGCAATGAATTTTCATTTCGATGACCTTACCAACTTTATTGACGGAACAGATATTCTGAAAGGCAGTGTTGAGACACACGTTAGTGCTGAAGGCAGCCTGAAAGATCTTGAGTTAAAAAATCTTGAGGTTAAGTTTAACGAAACGAGCTTAAACGCTTCGGGATTTCTGCAGAATGTTCTTGGTGGTGATGAGATGATGATCGACGTACGCTTCAGAGATTCATATATTAATCAGGATGATGCTGTAAATCTTTTACCCTCCATTGGTATTCCTGCTTATAAGGATTATGGTGTTCTGCAGTTTGATACACTCACCTTTGAAGGTAAGCCGCTGGATTTTAAAGCAAATATGCTTCTCAATACAGATAAGGGTAAGGTAAGTGCTTCAGTAGCAATGAATCTTACAGGTGAAGAAATTATTTATGATTATCAAATCCGAACAGCAAATCTAAATCTTATGCCTGTTGCCGGTCTAAAGACGAATCTTAATTTGCGCGGTAGTTTGCAGGGCAAAGGTTTTTCTCCTGAGAATCTTGAAACATCGATTAAAATAAATGCCGGAGCCTCATCTTTTGAAGGAATATCATTTAGTGAATTCAGCATAGATGCTGAAGGTTCGGATGGGAAAATAAATACCAATATTTCTTTTGCTTCATTAGAAACTCAGGGCAGGTTAAGCACCGGGTTTGATTTTGCTGATACATCAAAAACGCGATATAATTTTGATGTAGTTCTTTTCGGCTTTAATCTTGATGATTTTATGAAAGGAAGCGGGTTTCAATCGGAGCTTAATGTTAAACTTAATGGCGATGGTGAAAATTTTGATCCGGATAAAATTAACCTGTTTGCAATTCTTGAAATTGACAGTTCATCACTCAATGATATTAAAATTGACAGCACTGTCCTGATTGTTGATATCAGAAGTGGTACGGAAAACCGCGTCATCAATATTATTTCTGACCTGGCAGACCTGACAATAACCGGTGAGTTTACATTACTCGGGTTTATTGATGTCATTTCCGAAGAAATAAGCTTACTTTCATCGTCAATTCAGCAAAAGATTGAACAAATTCAGCCGCCTGATTTTACTTCAGCCGAGCAGAAATCACTGCCATTAAATACAATGCCTGCTGCCTCAGCAGAACCATTGAACAGGAATCTCAATATCCAGTATTTGCTGGAATTAAAATCATTTGAATTGTTATCTCTCTTTCTCGGAAATGCTGAGATTGAAGTTGACGGAGAAATAACAGGTACATTATCCGCGGCAGGTGATACTACTTTATTGAGCCTCGACACTAAAATAAAGCAAATGAAATACTGGGATGGTTTAGAGCTTTATTATTTATCTGACTTCATTCTTTCTTTGAAAATGAACAACCGATCATCAGCCCAATCCTTCGATGGTTTTTTTGCTGATCTGGATGTTGATGCAAAAAGAATTTTCTTCGGAAGTCTGATAAATGATCTTAGTTTTGATTTGAAGTTTGATGGAAGTAACACGCAGGTTGACCTTAATGCCGTTTATCAGGAAAATATGAATATTGACATTCAAGGTGCTTTATTCATCAACGATGGATACGTTGATGTTCTGTTTGACAGGTTGTTGTTTAAATACTACGATTTTGATCTCGTTAACTCTGGTGACTTGAAATTCAGTTATTCAAATGACAACTTTTCTTTTGATTCATTTACCCTGGCACATAACGGCGGACGGCTGGAGCTTGATGGTCAATTGTCTTTTGCAGGAAATGAAAATCTGACATTAAAGCTAAGAGACTTTAATCTTAAAGATATTAGTACAACTCTTCTGGGTTTACCTACTGAACGATCATTCAATGGTGAGTTGAATCTTGACTTTCTACTCAGGGGCACTGCTGAAAATCCAATTATGAATCTTGCCTATTCAATAGACTCAATTAAAGTTCAGAATAATTATTTGGGATCAATCGTAAGTGAAATTCAATATTCGGATAGACTATTAAACATTGGTCTAAACTTTCTTGAAGCTAGTAGTAATCAACCAAGAAAAAGTCTTGGGATTGAGGGAACGCTCCCGATAGATCTGTCGTTTTATGCTCAGGATAGATTTTCAGGAAATGAATTAATAGATCTTAGTCTTGCTGCAGATAATTTTGATCTTCGTTTTACAGGTGGTCTGTTGCCGGGAATAAAAAATCTTAAAGGTGTAATGAATGGCAGCCTAAGTATAAAAGGAGTTTATGATAATTTAGAAAGCAGCGGCGAATTATTAATTGGCAACTCGTCATTTCTCTTAGAAGCTGTTAACCTGACCTATCTGCTTAGTGCAAAGTTGGTATTTGAAAACAACCGGATACTTCTTTCAACTTTTAGCCTTAGTAATGAGCGCGGTATTAAAGATGGCGGAACAATGAATGCCAGCGGAGAAGTAACTCATCAGAATTACGTATTTGATAAATTAAGCTTCAGAGTATCCGGGGACTTAAAGTTATTCGATGAAAGATCGAAAGCAGTTAACCCTTCGCTGTATGGTGATATTGCAATAAGAACGCGAAATGATATTGTGTTTACTTCCTCTGGTGAAAGATCTTACCTTAAAATGGATATTATACTAAAAAAAGGAGCGGGCTTAACCTACTCCCCAACACAGTCAGCTTTTGCTAATGAAAGTGATAAGTTCACTTACATTTTTACCTCAGCAATCGAAAAAGATCTGCAGAAAAAAGAAATCGATAGTTTGATTCAGGTTGCCGAGATCAAAAAAGAAGAAATGAAACCCGAAACAAAAATTCCTTTCGATCTGGATTTAAAGATTGAAGTTGAAAATGAAGCTAAAGTTGTGTTTGTACTTTCGAGAGAATTTAAACAAAATCTTACTGCGTATCTTGGCGGAAGACTGGAATATGCGGTAACTAATGAGGTGCCTGCTGTGGGTGGTGAATTAACTTTGCTGGAAGGTTCAAGATTAGATTTTATTAAAACATTCCAGGCAGGAGGAAACATAAGATTCATTGATGAAATAGATAATCCATACGTAAATGTTACAGCAACTTATGAAAGTTTTTACAGCCCGGATACAGTCAGAACTGCTACAAACGAGTGGGATGTTCAAATAGTTATAAAGCTTGAAGGACCTGCGAAGAACATCACAACAAATTTCCTGCAGGATGAAAGCAGCATCGAAGTTTATAAGAGCAGAAGAAATGCTAATCAGTTCGAACTTGATGCAACAAAAACTGCTTCAGATGCAATGTTTTTTATAATAGTGAATAAATTTCCAGAGGATGCATCACTTCAGGAATCCAACTTTGCTGCATCTACTGCAGCAGCTCTTGCCGGCTCAATAGTAGGCAGTGTTCTTAACGAAAAACTTGGTGATGTAGTACGAAGTGTTAATGTTCAACAGGTTGGAACCGAAACTAAATTCAGCCTGATAGGTAAAGTGGCTGAATTCAGATATGAAATTGGCGGAACATCCCAGGTCTTTCAGGATCTCAGCCGCGCAAATGTAAAAATCGAGCATCCATTCGTTTTTCCGAATTTAATTATCAGGTTCGATAGAAGAGAACCTCCTTATCAATCATCAACTTACAGCGAAATGATAAATGAGCTTGGGTTGAAATATAGTTTTGCGTTTTAATGAAAAACCTAATTAAATCTTTTTTCAAAGAAAATCCCGGTCGTTCCTATAAATCAAAAGAAGTTGCAAAAAGACTAAAGGTAAAAGATGAAAACTCTTACCTGCAGTTAAAAAAAGAATTGCATAAACTTGAATCAGAACAATTTCTTTCCAGAAGTGGAAAACGATATAAACTTTACACTCTGCCTGAATCAAATAAGCTCACTGGCTATTTCAAAATGAATGATGCGGGTTATGGATTCGTAACTCCCAAAAATTCAAAAATAGGTGATATTTTTATTGCCACCCGGAATATCAACAGTGCTTTTCACGGTGACAGGGTAGAGGTAGTTCTGTTTGCAAAGCAGAAAGGCAAAAATCTTGAAGGACAAATCACCAATGTGATTGAACGAAAAAGGAAAGAAATAGTAGGACAGCTTAAAAAATCAAAATCATTTTATTTTGTTACTCCCGATGACCCGAAAATTCATCGTGATATTTATGTTGATGAAAAGGGATTGAAGGATTCAAAGACCGGTGATAAGGTAGCCATTGGAAATATTTCCTGGGAAAGCCGGATGCAAAATCCTGTTGGAGAAATTGTTGAAGTAATAGGTAAAGAGGGAACACTGCAGGCAGAAGTAACTTCAATTGCACGCGAATTTGGTATTCCGTTTGTATTTAATGAAAAGTCATTGCTGGATGCTGAGAGTATAAATTCAGATATAAGTGAACGTGAGGTAAGCAAGCGTGTTGATTTCAGAGATAAGATTGTTTTTACAATTGATCCTGTTGATGCAAAAGACTTTGATGATGCGCTTTCGATTGAAAAGCAGGAAAATGGAAATTACAAGGTTGGCGTTCACATCGCTGATGTAAGTCATTATGTTAAGCAGGGATCTTACATAGATAAAGAGGCTTCTCTTCGCGGTAACAGTGTTTACTTTGTTGGTAAAGCAGTTCCAATGCTGCCCGAAAAACTCTCGAGTGATATTTGTTCTCTTGTTCCTGAAGAAGACAGACTAACGTTTTCGGTTATCTTCGAAATGACTGTGAAAGGAAATATTGTAGATCACATTATTGCTAAAACAATTATTAACAGCAAGAGAAGATTTACTTATGATGAAGTCCAGAAAATTATTGAATCAGGCACTGGCGATTTATCTGATGAAATAAAATTGCTGAATGATCTCGCAAAAATTTTAAGAAACAAAAGAATGAAAGAAGGCAGCTTCGAATTCTTTACTCCGGAAGTTGAATTTCAGCTCGATGAAAATGGGTTCCCTTCAGGCATTCAGAAAAAGGAAATAAAAGAAAGTAATATGCTCGTAGAAGAATTTATGCTTCTAGCTAATAAAACTATTGCCGGGAGAATATTCAAACTTGGTAATATACCTTTCGTTTATAGAGTTCACGATTACCCCGATGAAGAAAAGGTAAATGAGTTTGCACGTTTTGTAAAATCACTTGGCTATACTTTTAATCCGAAAGCAGGAAAGGCTGCCAACCAGTTTAATCAGCTTATGATGCAGGTTAAAGGAACAGAAGAGGAGGGTGTCATAAATGAGCTTGCCGTCCGTTCGATGGCAAAAGCTGTTTACTCAAAAAAAAATATCGGGCATTATGGTCTGGGTTTTAAAAATTACACTCATTTTACTTCACCAATCAGACGTTATGCAGATTTGTTAGTTCACAGAATTCTTGACAAAGCACTGGTTTCAAAAACCGGCAGGAATTACTCTCTTGAACAGTTGGAAAAAATTTGCGAACATATATCGGCAACAGAAAGAAAAGCTATGGAAGCCGAGCGCCGTTCGGTTAAACTGAAACAGATTCAGTATTTACAAAACAAGCTTGGTGAAGAGTTTCACGCGGTTATTTCTGGTGTTGCAAATTATGGCATTTTCGTCGAATTAACGGATATTTTGGCTGAAGGGTTAATTAGAGTTAGGGATTTAGAGGGAGATTTTTATGTTTTGGATGAGAAAAAATATTCTTTAATTGGTAGGAGAACAAAAAAACAATTTCGGCTTGGCGATAAGATAAATGTTAAAATTGTTCGCGTTGATATTGATAACCTTGAGTTGGATTTTATTACCAACGATGATAAACTAAACTAATGATTAAAGCATTAATTAAAATATTTACTTTGATTTTACTTGTGCAGATGAGTTTGTTTGCACAGTTCGGCAAAAACAAAGTGCAGTATAAATACTTTGATTGGTACTATATCCAGACAAAGCACTTCGATGTATACTTCAACAATAATGGCGAAACACTTGCAGAATTCACTGCTCACGCAGCCGAAGATGCTTTATCAAAAATTCAGGAAAGTTTCAGGTATTCTATTAATAACAGAATTACGATAATTGTTTATAATTCGCAGAATGATTTTCAGGAAACAAATGTTACCGATTATTACCTGAGCGAAGGAATAGAAGGATTTACTGAATTATTTAAGAACAGAGTTGTTGTCCAGTTTCATGGCTCATATAAACAATTCCGTCATCTCATTCATCACGAACTCGTTCACGCTGTAATGAATGATATGTTTTACGGCGGTTCACTTCAAAATATAATAGCCAACAACATCACTATACAGATTCCACTCTGGTTCAACGAAGGAATGGCTGAATACCAGGCACTGGGCTGGGATGAAGATACTGATATGTTCATCAGAGACGCTGCGATAAACGAGTATCTTCCCGATGTTCAAAGATTGTCAGGATATTTTGCTTATCGTGGCGGGCAGGCAGTTTTCTACTACATTGCAAGAAGATATGGCAAAGAAAAAATCGGCGATTTGATAAATGCGCTCCGCAGTCTTGGCAGTGTTGACGCAGCTTTTAAACAAACCATCGGTTTAAATCTTAAAGAGTTTAATAATAGATGGAAGAAAGATATCAAGCGCGTTTATTGGCCCGATGTTGCAATAACCGAAGACCCGGATGAGTTTGCAAAACGATTAACTGATCCGGATGGAGATGAAGGTTTTTATAACACCAGTCCTACTATTTCACCGCAAGGCGATAAAATAGCTTTCATCACAAACCGTGATTTCTTCTTTAGTCTTTATGTAATGGATGCAAATACGGGTAAAATAATCACCAGACTCGCAGAAGGAAATCAATCTCCAGATTTTGAGGAGTTAAACATTTTAACACCTGGTTTAACCTGGTCACCCGATGGTTCCAAAATTGCCATAGCCGCATTAAGCCACGGTTATGATGTAATATATATATTTGATGTTGAGGAGGAAGATTACATATCGCTTCCGATAAAGATGGACGGAATCCACAGTGTTAGCTGGTCCTGGGATGGAAAATATCTTGCTTTTGTCGGGCAGAATTCCAGGCAGACAGATATTTGCACTTACAATTTTGAAACTAAAGAGATAAAGAACTTAACCAACGATATTTTTACAGATAAGGACCCAAACTGGTCTTACGATGGGAAAACGATTTACTTTTCTTCAGATAGAAATAGCTATACTAATATGGGAGAGGCTCCAACCGGATTTAAAATTTATAAGCACGATTATTCTCAAATGGATATTTATGCTTTGGATGTTGAAACTGGTCAGGTAAAAAGAATTACAGAGATGCCTAACAGTAACGAAACTACCCCGATTGTTAGTCCTGATGGCACTCAATTACTTTTTATATCAGATTTAAACGGAATTAATAATATCTATAGAAAAAAACTTGTCTTTACTTCAGAAGATACTTTTGTAAGTGATATTAAAGATATAAAACCAATTCCCATCACAAATTCTCAATCAGGATTATATCAACTTTCAGCTTCGAAGGACGGTAAAAAGCTGGCTCTTTCTTCGCTATATAAATCTTCTTTTAATATTTTTCTTTTGAATAATCCTTTTGATATTGAACTTGACATTAAAGAATTGCCGTTAACAAAATACAGGCAAGGTAAATTAGACCTTGATGCGCCTCCACTTGAATTGTCGAAGGAAAAAGATGGAACTGAGACTGATTCGACTGATTTTAATCCGTCAATGTTTTTTAGTGGAAGTTTTGTTGATTCAACTAAGAAATACGGTGACTCAGTATCAGTTGATTTCGGAAATTATGTCTTCGGAACTGAGCAGGTGGTTACTGCTCAAAAAGAAGATGAAGCTGAAAAATTCGGTTCTTTGGATAACCTGGATGGGGCTGGAAACTTTAAAATCAATCAATATAGAGTCAATTTTGCGCCTGATCTAATTTATGCAAATGCTGGTTACAGTACTTTATACGGGTTAATAGGAACAACCGTAATTTCCTTCAGCGATGTACTTGGTAATCATCGTTTAATTGGCATAACAGGTTTACAGATTGACTTAAAAAACAGCGATTATGGATTAGCCTATTATTATCTGGCAAAAAGAATTAATTGGGGAATTGAAGGTTATCATACTGCACGTTTTGTGAGATTACTACGATTCGATCCAAGAGGGTTTTATACTTCAAACTTATTCCGTTACAGGAATTTCGGTGTTTCTGGTTCAGCTGGTTTTCCATTGAACAAGTTTTACAGATTTGATTTTGGCGCAAGTGTTCTAAATATTACAGGTGAAAATCTCGACAATATTTTAGAACCGGCTGAAAACGTAACATTCACAGTTCCTCAGGTAAGTTTTATTCATGATAATGTATTGTGGGGTTACACTGCACCTATACAGGGTACTCGTTACCGCTTTGATGTTTTTGGAAATCTTGGAGTAACTGATCCTGGTAAAAGTTTTTATTCTGTTATGGGCGATATGAGAACTTATCTTAGATTTTTCTATGATCATTCACTTGCTTTAAGAATTTCGGGAGGTTATTCCGGTGGCGAAAATCCGCAGCGATTTTTTATTGGCGGAACAGAAAACTGGATCAACAGAACTTTTGCAACCACTGAAGTCCCAATTGAATCGGCATCTGATTTTGCTTTTCTAACTGCAGTTCTTCCTTTACGCGGTTACGATTACTCAGAAAGAATAGGAACCAGATATTTACTTGCTAATGCGGAATTAAGATTCCCCTTAATTCGTTATTTGCTTACAGGTGGTTTACCATTACTGTTCAGTAATATTATTGGTGTTGCTTTTGTTGACGCCGGTGCTGCCTGGTATGATAACAGTAAGATTAGTCCGTTTACGAGAAATTCAGCTGGTAATATGATAACGGACGATCTGCTTATTGGAACCGGAGTAGGAGCCAGGGTTTACTTCCTTTATTTCCTTTTAAGATTTGATGTAGCCTGGGCTTATAACATTGAGGGTTTTTCAAGTCCTAAGTTTTACTTCTCACTTGGCGCAGATTTTTAAAGACTTCGAAATTAACAAGCAGCTATATGGCTGATTTGTCAGCCATTCTTCTTTTCATTCTTGTTAGGTTTAATCTCGGCAGCACTGGGTTTTTTGTCCGCCTCAGAACTTCCTTTATTTGCAGATGAAGTTGTTTTGTAATCAGTTTGATAAAAACCACTGCCTTTGAAAATTGGACCTGCTCCAATGCCTATAATTCTTTTCAAACTGCCCTTACATTGAGGACATTCTTTAAGAGGCTCAGCACTCATTGGCTGAAAGTATTCAAAGGTATGGTTACATTTTAAGCACTTATAGTCGTATGTCGGCATAAATAATATCCTCTCGTTACTAAAGTTTCTGAATTGATTCGGCGAATTTAGTTTTTTTAGATAAATTTGATTAGTCATCTCAAAACAAATTTCAAACCAAATGAATCATACAAAAATCCATTTAATAAAAAGCAAAAGAAAATTATTATTTTTTACCCTATTAGTGCTGCTTACCATATTTAATGGTTGTCTTAATTATAATCAGGAGGTTACACTTTACCCTGATGGGTCGGGTAAAATGAAAATTGATTACTGGATGATTTTTGCTAATGAGGAAAGTAAAAAAGTAGTTGATAATCTTGGCATATTCAACCCTGATTCGATCAGGTCGGGATTTCAATCTGCTTATACCACTGTCGAAAGCATAAACGTTTACAATGATACTCTTGATAATTCAACTCATGCAGTTATTGGTCTGTCATTCACTCATATTGATTCATTAAATAGAACTAAAGTTTTTTCCGAGTATAATTTTTCGTTTGTTGAAAAAGCGAAAGGTCAGGTAATTTTCAGCCAGTTTATTCCACCAATTGCTACCGGATTTGGAATAGATGCGAGCTCATTTTCTGTTAGTTACAAGTATAATATCCCTGGTGACATTCTTTCTCACAATGCTCACAGTATTTCAGGTAAAGCACTTTTTTGGAAGTATGATTTATCGGAAATCGGAGGGGGTAAAACCATTTCTGTTACTTTTCAGCCTTACAAACTAAAGGAAACTCCTGTCTGGATATACTTTTTGTCAGGAGCGGTATTATTGCTCGTACTAATTTTTTTGCTGAAAAAAAGAAAGAGTTAAAGCATTTTTATAATTTTGAACGGAATTTAAGTCCCAATAATTTATTGACTTAGCGGGGGGCTTTACCTATATTTGCTGCCTATTTTTTTTAAGAACTTCCAAGATATTATGGCGACTAACGATTATATGATTTTTGCTGGTGGATCTAATATTCCTCTTGCAAAAAAAATTGCGTCCAGAATTGGTAAACCACTTGGAACGCTTGAGTTGAAAAGGTTTAGCGATGGTGAAATTTGGGTTAAATACGGTGAAAACATTCGTGGGCTGGATATTTTTATAATTCAGTCCACAAATACTCCAGCTGATAACTGGATTGAGCTGCTGATTATGATTGATGCAGCTAAACGTGCATCTGCTCAAAATATAACAGCAGTTATTCCTTATTTTGGTTATGCCAGACAGGATAGAAAGGATCAGCCAAGAGTTGCGATTACTGCTAAACTTATGGCTAATCTTTTAACTGTTGCAGGTGCAAGCCGTATTATAACAATGGACCTGCACGCTGCACAGATCCAGGGTTATTTTGATATCCCATTTGACCATTTGTACGGTTCATCGATTTTCAAGGATAGAATTGAGTTTCACAAAAAAAATCTTGTTGTTGTATCGCCTGATGTTGGAGGAATTAAAATTGCCAGAGCCTATGCAAAATTGCTTGATTGTGGCCTGGTTGTTATTGATAAACGCCGGCCAAAACAAAATCTTGCAGAGGTTATGAATATTATTGGTGATGTTGAAGGAAAGGACATATTGATTGTTGATGATCTTATTGATACTGCCGGCACATTCGTTGGGGCTGTTGATGCATTGAAAGAGAAAGGCGCCCAGGGTATTTATGGCGCAATTACTCATCCGGTGCTTTCAGATAAGGCACTCGAAAGATTAAATAACTCTAGGATAACAAAACTTTACGTCACAGACAGCATAAATGTGGAAGGTACCGAACAGCAAAGTAAAATTCAGGTTTTGACTTCTGCGGATCTTTTTGCAGAGGCAATTCGCAGAACGTTTAATAACGAATCTATTAGTTCATTATTTCATATTGATAAAGGTTAACAGGAGTTTAAGCTAAAATGGAATCAACAAAGTTAAAAGCTTTAGAAAGAAAAGATTTTACAAAATCAGGAACGAAGAAACTCAGAAAAGAAGGTTCTATACCTGGAGTTTTTTATTCCAGGAATAGTAAACCAATACATATAGATGTTCCTGATAAAGCAATTAATCCGCTTGTATTTACTTCAAAAACACATCTGATTTCACTTGAATTGGAAGGACACGAACAGTATGAATGCATCATTAAAGATGTGCAGTTTGATCCGGTAACAGACAGAGTAATTCATTTTGATTTGTTTGGTTTGACAAAAGGTGAAAAAATAACCCTGGAAGTTCCGGTTCAGCTGGTTGGTTCTCCGATTGGAGTCAAAGAAGGTGGTGTCTTACAGCATGTAATGCACAAAGTTGAAGTTAATTGTTTACCAAGTAATATACCTGAACATATCGTGGTGGATGTTTCTGGTTTAAAGCTCGGTGATTCGATTCACATTGGTGATTTGCAATTGGCAGATATAGAGTTTACCGACCCAAATGAATCACTAGTAGTTCAGGTTACTCATGCTAAAATTAGAGAAGAAGCTGCTCCGACTGCTGAAGATGTTGCTGAAGAACCAGCTGAGCCAGAGGTAATCTCTAAAGGTAAGCAAGAAGAAAAAGAAGAAGAATAATCTCTTTTACTTTGCGTGCTATATTTGGAATTGGGAATCCCGGCATTCGTTATCAATTTACCAGGCATAATGCCGGATTTTTATTGCTTGAGTATTTTGCTCAAAAGAAATCTATAGTATTCAGAGCAGCTTCGGGTGAGTATTTTGTAGCTGCTGGTAATATAAGTGAGCAAGACTATATTCTTATTAAACCCGTCACTTATGTTAATAATAGTGGCATTGCTGCCAAACAAGTTCTTGAAAAACATAATATTTCACCTGAAGATTTACTTGTTGTATGTGACGATACGAATTTGAAAAATTATGATTGGAGAGTGAGACTTTCGGGGAGCGACGGAGGGCATAACGGATTGAGTTCCTTAATTTATCACCTGATGACTGAACAATTTCCGAGAATCAGAATTGGCATAGGTGGTAATCCTCCGGATAAAGTTTTATCTGACTATGTGCTTTCCGAATTTTCAAAAAATGAAATTGAAGAATATCAAAAAACTTTTGATAAAGTTACTTTGCTGATTGATGAATTTATCGTTGGAGGGAGCAAAAAAATGCTCGAGGCAAATAGTGTTTTAATAAAATCTGAAAATCAAAATAATTCGAACCAATAAACTAGGGAGAAAATCATGCCATCATTCTTTTATATTATTCCTGTTTTTGGAGTGATAGCACTTTTATTTACTTTTTTCAAATCTGCCTGGATAAATAAAAAAGATCCCGGTACCGACAAGATGAAAAAAATCGCCAGCCATATTTACGAAGGCGCAATGGCATTTCTTAAAGCTGAATATAAAATCCTTTCAATATTTGTTGTGTGTGTGGCAATACTGCTTGCAGTCTCCGCCGATCCAAAGGATTCTTCACCTCTCGTTGCAGTATCATTTATAGTTGGTGCACTTTGCTCTGCTTTAGCTGGATTCATTGGAATGAGAGTAGCAACAAAAGCGAATGTACGAACTACAAATGCTGCAAGAACCAGTCTTGGCAAAGCTCTTGAGATAGCATTTACTGGTGGTTCTGTTATGGGAATGGCAGTTGTTGGATTGGGCGTGCTTGGTTTGGGAACTCTCTTCATTATTTATTCTGATTTGTTCGGAGTGAGTAATATCCACGATCTTAACAGAGTGATTACAGTAATAACCGGGTTTTCTTTTGGAGCTTCATCTATTGCACTCTTTGCCCGTGTCGGTGGTGGTATTTACACAAAAGCTGCTGATGTCGGTGCCGATCTTGTTGGAAAAGTTGAAGCTGGAATTCCAGAAGATCATCCTTTAAATCCTGCTACTATTGCTGATAATGTGGGTGATAACGTAGGTGATGTTGCCGGAATGGGTGCAGATCTTTTTGAATCCTATGTTGGATCAATAATCGGAACGATGGTTTTGGGTGCAGCATTCTTTGGGCTCCCTGAATTTAAAGATAACTTCAATGGTTTAGGTGCGATTTTACTTCCCCTCGCTGTAGCAGGTATTGGAATTATTATGTCAATTGTCGGGACTTTATTTGTCCGTGTTAAGGAAGGTGGCGATCCGCAAAAAGCCTTGAACTATGGAGAGTTTGGTTCATCGTTCTTCATGATCATTGCTTTGTATTTTATTATTGATTGGATTTTGCCAGCAAGATGGACATACGAAGATCCGTTATACGCTTCTACTTATGAAATTACTTCACTCGGAATTTTCTTCGCAACGGTTATTGGTTTAGTTGCTGGAGTCTTGATTGGCGTAATTACAGAATTCTTTACTGGATTCGGAAAACGACCGGTTATATCAATTGCGAGGCAGTCATTAACTGGTAGTGCAACAAATATAATTGCTGGTCTGAGCAATGGTATGTTCTCAACTGCTATTCCTATAATTATAATTGCAGTCTCCATAATAGCTGCATTCCATTTTGGAGGCTTATATGGAATTGCTATAGCTGCGGTTGGTATGCTCTCAAATACAGGTATCCAGTTAGCAGTTGATGCATACGGTCCCATTTCAGATAATGCCGGTGGTATTGCTGAAATGTCCAAGCTTCCAAAAGAAGTAAGAGAAAGAACAGATAGGCTGGATGCAGTTGGAAATACAACCGCTGCAATTGGAAAAGGTTTTGCGATTGGTTCAGCAGCATTAACTGCATTGGCCCTGTTTGGCGCTTTTATGACAGCTGCCAACATCAAGTCAATTGATATTTCAAAGGCAAATGTGATGGCTGGTTTATTTGTTGGTGGAATGCTTCCATTCTTATTCTCTGCATTGGCTATGAGCGCTGTTGGAAAAGCCGCAATGGCTATGATTGAAGAAGTTCGAAGACAATTTAAAAATATCCCTGCTCTTACCAAAGCACTGGCCATTATGAAAAAGTATCACGGAAAAGAACAGTCTGAATGGTCACAGGAAGATATCAAGACATTCGACGAGGCCGATGGAGCTGCTGAGTATGGAAAATGTGTTGCCATTTCAACCAAAGCTGCAATCAGAAAGATGGTTGTTCCCGGCTTGCTGGCTGTGTTATCTCCAGTTGCTGTTGGTTTTCTAGGAGGTGCTGAAATGCTCGGCGGACTTTTAGCTGGAGTTACTGTGACAGGTGTTTTAATGGCTATTTTTCAGTCAAATGCTGGCGGTGCCTGGGATAATGCTAAGAAAATGTTTGAAAGCGGTTTTGAAGTAGATGGCGAGAAATATTTTAAGGGCTCAGAACCTCATAAAGCCGCAGTGGTTGGTGATACGGTTGGCGATCCGTTTAAGGACACATCCGGTCCATCATTAAATATTTTGATAAAATTAATGGCAGTAATTTCACTTGTTATTGCCCCATTAATTAAATAGATTTGTCGCCCAAAACAATAGATATTTATTAACAACCCTGCTTTTTGTAGAGGATTTTACAAAAGGCCTTAAGTCCATAGGGAGGAAGAAGATTAAATGAAAAGTCGTGTGTACGAAAGTGCTGTTCTTATAAATGCTGCACTTGATGATGAAGCAATAAAGAATCTCATCGGAAAAATAAAAGAAACTATTATCACAAACGGTGGGGAAACTCTTGAAGTTGAAGACTGGGGAAGAAAACGTCTCGCCTATCAGGTTAAGAAGAGCAAAATTGGATACTATGCAATATTCAGGTTTAATGCTTTTCCTGATATAGTTCCCAAGCTTGAAAGATATTACCAGTTAGATGAAACCATCTTAAGGTATCTTACAATTACTCTCTCAAAGGATGCACTCGAACAAATCGAAATTGATAAATCTCTCTTGCCTCAATTAGTCGAAGAAGTGGAAGCAATACCTATCATTCCACCCGAAGAAGTTGATGAGGAAGATGAAGAGCCTACAGTAACTGATGAATAAACACTAACTAATGATAGTATGGAGGATTAAACCATGGCTGAACTGAAAATGCCAGAAATAAATTATATTATAGTCGCTGGCAATTTAACCAAAGACCCGATCTTCAGAGAAACAACAAATAAAACTCCTGTCGTAAATTTCTCTTTAGCATCAAACAGAAGATTTAAGGATAGTACTAACCAATGGCAGGAAGATGTTTGCTACGTTGGCATTGTTGCCTGGAATAAACTTGCAGAGAGCTGCAAAGAGAGACTTAAAAAGGGTTCTGCTGTTTTAGTTGATGGTGAATTGCAAAGCAGAACATGGAAAACTGACGACGGTCATAATCGTAGTATTGTCGAAATAAAAGCCCGAAGAATTCAGTTTCTGAATAAAAGAGGAAAATTTGTCGATGCTGAAATACTTGATGAAGAGGAAAACTCTATAGTAACAGACGAGAGCGAGGCTGATTATACTGAGGATACATTCGATAAATTTTTATCTAACGAAGAATCAGATTTAATGAAGGATAAATAATTATGATGATGCAAAAAAAAGAAATAAAAACAAAAAAAATCTGCCGCTTTACACAAGCGAAGATAAAATACATAGACTATAAAAATATCAAGCTCCTGCAGAAGTTTGTTTCTGAGCAGGGAAGGATCATTCCAAAAAGAATTACCGGAACAAGTTCTAAGTATCAAAGACAGCTTGCTATTGCAGTTAAGAGAGCAAGACATATGGCTCTGTTGCCATACGTCTCTGAAAGTATCAGATAGTTAAAGGAGCTAAAGATGAAAGTAATATTAAGACAAAATTATGAACCACTCGGTCAGGTAGGTGATGTAGTTGATGTTAAGGATGGTTATGCACATAACTTCCTCCTGCCAAGAAAGATTGCTTACATTGCTCTTGACGGAAATTTAAGAGCTCTCGAAGAAGAGAAAAAAGCAGTCCTCAAAAAAGCCAAGCACGAACTGCAGGCTGCTGAAACACTTGCCACAGAATTAGAAAAAGTTTCAATTACTATTCCTGTCCAGGTTGGCGAAGAAGATAAGATTTTCGGTACTGTGACCTCACAGATGATAGCCGACAACCTGAAAGAAAAGGGTTACGATATCGACAAGAGAAAAATTGACATTGAAGAAGCTATTAAGACACTTGGAATTTACAGCGTAAATGTAAAGCTGCATCCAAGTGTTAGCGCAAAAGTAAAAGTTTGGGTTGTAAGAGAGTAGACATCAAACATTATGAAAGAAAAAAAGGGAAGCGATTTGCTTCCCTTTTCATTTTAAACAAAATTTTAATTATTAGTTAACTTTAATTTTTTTGTCTCTTATCATCTTGGCAAGATCTGCTGTTCCGTTTTTGCTGATTGTCTTTAAAGCTTTTGCTGACAATTTAACTGTAACTTCGCGGTTTAATTCCTGCACCCAGATTTTCTTCTTCTGTAAGTTGGGTAAGAACCTTCTTTTAGTCTTATTATGAGCATGTGAAATGCTGCTTCCGTATCGTGGTCCTACGCCTGTGACCTCGCATTTTCTAGCCATTATTTACTCCTTTTGTATCAATTACTTGTAAATTTTGAGTGCCAAATATAAAGATTTTTTCCTTAAACAAAATTATAATTTTGCATTCAATTCTTTAATAGCAGGAGGAAAGGAATATTGCTCTTTTGGATTGAAAATATCGGTTAAAACTTTATCTTAGCAGTAGTCTTTTACTTCAATTTACCTGTTAAATTACCCTGTAAATGAGAGGTCTAAATGGAATATTATGAACTGCATCCTATTAATCCTGAATTAAGATATATAAATAAAGCTATTAATATTCTTAAAGAAGGTGGCGTAATTATTTATCCTACAGATACTGTTTACGGGATTGGCTGCGATATTTTTAACAAGGAAGCACTTGACAGAGTTAAGCAAATTAAAAGCAACCCGGATATAAAATTATTAAGTTTTATCTGTCCAAATTTGAAAGACATATCGAAGTATGCGAAAGTTTCAGACTACGCTTATAAAACTATGAAAAAGTTATTACCTGGTCCGTATACTTTTATTCTTCCCGCAGCAAAAAACGTCCCTAAAAAATTATGGAGTAAAAGAAAAACTGTTGGTATCAGAATTCCAGATCATCCCGTTGCTTTGAAAATTGTAGATGGTTTGGGCAACCCGATCGTAAGCACAAGCACAACAACACGTAAAGGCGATTTACTTGTTGACCCGATGGAAATAAAATCAGTTTTTAATTTTCAGGTTGACTTGATGCTTGCATCGGGAAACCTTAGCGGCATTCCATCAACTGTTATTGATTTGAGTGATGAAGAGCCAGTCATCGTGCGTGAAGGTGCGGGTGACGTTTCTATTTTTGCCTGACTACTTTTCTTTCCTTATGACCTGTGTTGATGATGCCTGGGCAAGTGGCGTTATAATCACCTGGTTAATATTTACATTCTGCGGTCTTGTCGCACAGAATAGAACTGTTTCCGCAACATCTCTTGGACTAAGCGGTTTTATTCCTGTATAAACTTTTTTCGCCCTTTCCTTATCTCCTCTGAACCTAACAATGCTGAATTCGGTTTCAACCATTCCTGGATCTACGCTTGAAACTTTTATTCCTTTATCCAGCACATCGAAACGTGTAGATTGACTCAAAGCTTTAACAGCAAACTTTGTAGCGGCATAAACGTTACCAAAAGGATAAACATCGTGTCCTGCGGTAGAGCCTATATTAATTATGTGTCCTTTTCTCCTCTTGACCATTAATGGAAGAACATGACGGGTTACATAAGCTAGACCTTTAATATTTGTGTCAATCATTTCATCCCAGTCTTCTTTTTTGCCCTCATAAATTTTATCTAAACCGCGGGAAAGGCCAGCATTATTTACAAGAATGTCTATTTTCTTCCAGTTGTTATCCAAAGAATCTATCGCTTCTTTAACGTCATCGTAATTCCTGACATCCAACTTCAAACATTTTACTTTTATTCCGTATGTTTTTACCAATTTTTTCGCAAGAGTTTTTAATCTATCTATTCTTCTGGCTGATAGAATTAAATGAGATTTTTCTTTTGCAAATACTTCAGCACAGGCTTTGCCTATTCCGGATGATGCACCGGTGATAAGTGTGATTTTGTTCTTTAATAGACTCATAATTATTCACTAAATGTTGAGGATGAATTGAACAAAATTAAAAATAATTGATGTGAAAAGTTAATGTTTGAGATGAATTAGTAATGAGAAAAAACTACTGAAATACTCCCGCTATTTTTTCGCCGCAGGATTTACAGCAACCATTTACTAATTTGTTTGAGATAACTGAGTGCCAGTCTCGCTTAATCAGTTTTTCTTTGCAGTTCGGACAATAGGTTGTTTGTCCTTCTGTGTTATGAACATTGCCCACATAACAATACTTGATTCCCATATCCATTGCAATTTTTCTTGCTCTGGTGAGAGTTCTTTCGGGTGTTCTTTCTTTATCTCTCATCTTAAAGTCAGGATGGAAAGCAGTGAAGTGTAAGGGAACGCTTTCACCAAGATTCTTTAATATCCAGTCACATTCCTGCTTTATTTCTTCTGAGGAATCATTTTCATCTGGTATTAGAAGAGTCGTTAATTCAAACCAGACATCTGTTTCATTCTTTAACCACACAAGAGTATCCAATACATCATCGAGATGTGAGTAGGTGTTCTTCCAGTAAAATCTTTCTGTGAATCCTTTCAAATCAACATTCGCCGCATCGATATACTTGTAAACATCTTTACGGGCTTCTTTATCAATGTATCCTGCTGTTACCATCACTGATTTAACTCCTTCTTCTTTTGCAATTTTTGAAATGTCAATTACATACTCACCGAAAATTGTTGGATCGTTGTATGTAAATGCAATAGATGGCGTATCATATCTTTTGGCAAGATTAACTACGTCTTCAGGTGAAGCTTCAAGTGAGTTGAGATCATCAAGCTTTGCTTTGCTCATTGACCAGTTCTGGCAGAACTTGCATCCGAGGTTGCAGCCCGCAGTTCCAAAACTTAAAATTGTTGAGCCGGGAAGAAAATGATTAAGAGGTTTTTTTTCGATTGGATCAATTGCAAAACCAGTTGGTCTTCCATATCCAATTGAAAAAAGTTTGCCGTCAATGTTTTGTCTGATGTAACAAAAGCCGGGTTGTCCAACACCTATTTTGCAATAGCGTGGACAAAGCGTGCAGAGAATTTTGTCCCCGTCAGTTGGTTCCCACCATTTTGCTAAAACTTTTTCCATCTGTCAACTAGCCATCAATTATAAAACTTCAAAATGAAGAAAATCACTTCTCCTTTTTTCAGTAAAAGGAGCTCGCGATAAAAATAAAACAAGGTCACCTTTATTAACAAGACCTGCACCTAGTATTAACTTTTTTGCTTCTTCAATTGCAGCGTGCTGCTTATCAATTTTCTCGATGAAAAGTGAATTAACTCCCCAGCGAAGACACAAATTATTCATCGTTTCGAAGCTATCAGAAAGAGCAATAGTTTTTGCTGCAGGACGAAACTTTGCTAATCCACGCGCTGCTCTTCCTTTGTAAGTAAACACAACAATTGCATTTGCTTTTATCTGTTCAGCAACTGATGTGATACCTTTCAATACTGAATCAAATAAATTTTCTTCGAGTGCATCTGGAATCTGAAATTTAATATTGTCATTCATTATAAAATGCTGCTCGGAATTAATAATTATCTCCTGCATCATTTTAACTGTTTCAACAGGATATTTACCAACAGAAGTTTCACCGCTCAGCATAACAACATCAGTTCCATCCCAGACAGCGTTTGCAACGTCAGCAGCTTCTGCTCTTGTTGGAATAGGTGAGTTTATCATTGACTCAAGCATTTGAGTAGCAGTTATGACAAGCTTGCCTGTTTCGTTACATCGCTTTATAATTTCTTTTTGAATTACAGGAACTTTAGCAGGGGAGAGCTCAACTCCGAGATCACCGCGCGCAACCATTATTCCATCGGCTGAATTCAGAATGGATTCAAAGGAATCTATTGCTTCTTTCTTTTCTATCTTAGCTATTACAGGTGTTGATTTTCCTTTTTCAGTAAGCCATTCTTTTAACTGAAGTATATCGTCAGCTTTTCTTACGAATGATAGCGCGATGTAATCAACAGGCTTATCTGATAAGAAATCAAGATCCTCAAAATCCTTTTCAGTGATTGACGGAGTTGATAGTTTCATATCAGGAAGATTCATTCCTTTTCTTGGAGATAGAATCCCGCCGTTCTCAATTTCACAGAAGACAGAGCTTTTATCCTTACTGATAATTTTTAACCTGATTAAGCCGTCATTGATTAAAATTAAATCACCAATTTCAGCATCCGTATTCAGACTTTTATAAGAAGTTGACATTACTTTTTCATCACCAATAATATCTTCTGTTGTTATTTCAATCCGATTGCCCGAGAAAATTTCTATTTGCGGTTCCTTTAATTCACCGATCCGGATTTTTGGTCCCTGAAGATCTGCAAGAACAGCAAGAGGGGAGTTTAGTTCAGTCCTTGCAGTATGAATGTTCTCAAACAATGCGGAATAAAAATTGTAATCGCCGTGGGACATATTCAGCCGAACAGCATTCACACCGGCAGCAATTAATTTTTTTATGCTTTCAACGCTGGAAGTCTGTGGACCAAGTGTAGCGAGTATTTTAGTTTTTCTTGTATTATTGATCAAACTATTTACTTCCTTCTCTTTCTGTTGGACGGCTTAGAATTTTCATTCTTCATTGCCCGTGATTTTTTATACATCTCTTTTAGCTTTTGCTCGACGAGGTCGAACACAGAATTTTTTTCATAACCTTTCGCTGTTTTCCTTCCTGATTTTACCCCAGTTAAAATTTCAATTCCTTCTTCTATTCTTGAAATCGGATAGATGTGAAATTGTTTACTCTTCACAGCTTCAATTACTTCTTCACTTAACATTAATTCTTTTACATTCGTAACGGGTATTATAACACCCTGTTTCCCCGTTAAACCTTCGTGTTTACATACTTCGAAGAATCCTTTTAATTTTTCATTAACACCACCTATAGGCTGAACATCACCTTTCTGATTTAGAGAACCAGTCACCGCAATTCCTTGCTTGATTGGCAAGCCAGACAGAGTTGAGAGCAGAGCATAGATTTCAGCACAGGATGCGCTGTCTCCGTCAACAGTTCCATAAGATTGCTCAAATACAAGATTCACATTGAAGGCAAGCGGAATATCCTGTCCAAAAGTTTCTTTGAAGTAACCTGAGATTATGAGAACTCCTTTATTGTAATGC
>Ga0209498_1000303_pt1 | contig 30390 bp, 30 predicted proteins | sample WalLakDeSediment_FD_184131 | JGI IMG/M metagenome (GOLD analysis project Ga0209498, IMG submission 184131) | Lake sediment microbial communities from Walker lake, Nevada to study Microbial Dark Matter (Phase II) - Walker Lake 11/02/13 Deep... | ecosystem: Environmental > Aquatic > Freshwater >...
ATAACTAGATATTTCAAGTACTGTTCACACTCCTTCAGCGTTTTGTGCAGGAATTATATTGAATTTTTAATGCAGGTTGTGCCCTGAAAATAACCTTTTGCACACTTTTTGTCAAGGGTTAGCAACGCGCGGTAAAGGATTCAGGAACGATCCGGCGAATTGAAAATAACGGTGTCAACAATATCGGGACGGTGATCGGCATGCGCTACTGCAGCACCAGGGGAAAAGCCGGCTTTACGACATCTGCGGAAGCTATAATCAGGGGCCTGGCTCCGGACAGAGGGCTATATGTGCCGGCAGATAAACTAGTGCCTTTTGCATTCGCAAACCTGCCCGGCGGCAGTTACCAGGATCTGGCAAGATATATTTTTCAGGTTTTTTTAAGCGATTACGACGCCGCCGAAATTGAAAGCGCGGTCCGATCGGCTTACAGTCCCGGCAATTTTGACCATCCACAGGTTGCACCTGTCCGGAAATTATCGGAAGACCTTTTTATTTTAGAGCTCTGGCACGGGCCAACTTATGCTTTTAAAGATATCGCCCTGCAGGTATTGCCCCACCTGCTGCAGGCAGCTGTTGAGAAAACCGCCGATAGATCAGAAATTGTTATTTTAACAGCTACCTCCGGAGATACCGGTAAATCAGCTTTGGAGGGATTCCGCGATGTGCCCGGCACTAAAATTATAGTCTATTTCCCGGGAAATGGAGTCAGCCAGGTGCAAAAACTGCAGATGACCACACAGGAAGGCGGTAATGTCTGTGTTGCCGCAGTCAGGGGTAGTTTTGATGACACTCAAAGTGGGGTTAAAAAGATATTCTCCGATGATCAGCTGTCTGCCAGGCTGGCAGCCGCCGGGTACCGGCTCTCTTCTGCAAACTCGATCAACTGGGGACGGCTTCTACCGCAAATAGTTTACTATTTTGCCGCCTACAATGATCTGGTCGGCCGGGGAAGACTGCAGCCGGGAGAAAAGGTTAATTTTGTCGTCCCTACCGGCAACTTCGGCAATATCCTGGCCGGTTACTATGCCCGGCAGCTCGGCCTGCCTGTTAAGCGCCTGATCTGTGCCGCCAACCGCAATAACGTTCTCTCGGACTTTATCAACAGCGGCATTTACAACAGCCGGAGACCTCTCTATCAGACATCCTCACCCTCGATGGATATTCTGATTTCCAGCAACCTGGAACGCCTGATTTATGAATTGAACGGACATGATCCTGAACAGCTTTCCGCCCTGATGAAAGATTTAGAGTACAGCGGTGAGTACCGGATAGACCGGGAAACCCACCGGAAACTGCAAAATATTTTCTGGTCTGATTTCGCCGATGAAGCTGAAACCGGTCGGGCCATTGCCGATACTTACCGGAATTTCAAATACCTGATCGACACCCACACTGCCGTGGCCAAAGCTGTCCTCGATAAATACCTCGCCCGGGAGAAAGATAGCTGTCCGGCCGTGATTCTCTCAACAGCAAGCCCTTTCAAATTCGCCGGAAGTGTAATCCGGGCTATTTTTGGAGGAAACTGTTACCGGGAAAATTCCGAGTTCGAACTCCTGGAAATCCTGGCCCGTGAAACCGGCGGCGCCATTCCGGTTAACCTGGCCAACCTCGACCAAAAACCGGTAAAACATAAAAAGGTGATCGCCCGTGAAGCAATGCGCGACCACCTGCTTTCCTGCCTGAACTTAACCTGAAAGTATTACTGCGACTCTGCCTCCGGGGCTGCCGGCCGGCTAATTCCAAAAAGGGTAGCCAGGGCTGCACCGATCGCCAGAATGTAAACCACCAGCGTGATGAGCAGGCCGATCAGCGGAATCATCCTGATCAGGCCGAGAATTAGCACACCCAGGGCAATAGCACCAAAGGGATTGACCTCTGCTTTAGCTGAAGCAGTAGTAACGATCCTGCTGCCGACCAGATTGGCCAGGCCGGTGTAACCGAGGATCAGGGCTGCCGCCAAAAATATGATTTCAACAAGAATTAGGGGTATGCCAATAATCGTTATAGCCAATAGAATCATGAGCGGAATGGCCAGAAACGCAGCGAGAAGACCCAAGCCGATGACCGGACCGGTTTTCGTAATAAAAGCAGAACTTGCCGCCTTAACCTGTGCCGGAAAGAGAGCATAGGTCAGCACAGCAAGAGCAAACATGATCAGTATGTTTACAAATCCCCGCGCAATATTACCGTAAAAACCAATAACCGGGTAGGGCCAGAAAACCCAATCTCTTGTCCTGCTCATGTGCGGCATGTAGCTGATATTGCGAAAAGCCCGATCAAGCGAACCTCCCACCTGTTCAACAATATTGTCGAAAAAGTTACCGTCAATTCCTTCAAAGCGATAACCTTCGACGCCTTCTGCATCCTGCAGCCCGGTGGCAGCCGGCTCTTCACCGATTTCGACCGAACCGACCAGTGCTGACTCCGCTTTTTTAACCAAGCCGCGGCCAACATAGATCCGGCCGGAAACTACTGCTTTCGGGCCCAGTTCAACTAAACCCTGCTCAAGAACAACATCACCTTCAACGATGCCGTTAATAATGATATCGCCGCCTTTGCTGTTCACATCGCCGGCAACAGTTCCATCTATAAGCAATTCTCCAAACCCGGAATTTATATTTCCGCCGATGCCGCCGCTAACCTTAACAGCCCCCAGATCGGCAAATACGTTTCCACCGACGGAACCGTCAACGACGACCTCGCCCATATGCGCTTTAACATCGCCGCTGACCCTGCCGCTGATAACAATCTGGCCCATATCAGCCTCAACATCACCATTGACATCTCCGATAATATTGATCTGTCCCATATTACTGGCAACATTACCATTGACTATACCGAAAACGGTGAGTTCACCCAGGTTCAGGGTTATATTGCCATTTACCGTCGTATTACGGGGTATTTCCAGCTTTCCCGCCGTTTCTTTGATATCTTCATTGCGAACCACTTCCCCGGCAGTTCCCGCCGGACCCGCAGGCAATAGACTTAACCCTAAAAACAGGGCCAGGAGCGTAATAATAACTTTCGTATACTTCTTCATCCCAGGTGTTCCTCCCTTAGAATCTGGTTTCACCGACAGCGGTAATTTCAACCCGGCTGTGTGAAAAAAAAGCAGAACTGGCCCGGCCTGCAGTGATCACCAAATCCAGTGTTGTTAAATCCGGCCCGCCCATTTCAATGCCGCCGCCTGATTCAATGTTCAGGGTCAGTCTGCCGTTCCTACTTGCGGCAGGGTGATTCAGTTCACCCCGGGCCAAAACAGCCAGGCCGAGGGCTACCGAACCGGTGCCGCATGAAGGTTCGAAAACATCATCCCTCACATAATGGGGGAAGATGACCCGCAGATCACCGCCATGGTCGGGATGCCAGTCATAAACTGCAACATTAGGCTCTGTTTCACCGGTTTCAGCCATAAACTGGCCCTGTATTTCGAGAAGCAGATCACGCGTCTGGCGGTCCCAGTTGCTAAAATCAGCTCCGGGTAAGATTTCCTTAAAATGATCGGCATTGATCACCAAAAATTTTCCCGCCCTGATCACTTCAAGCCCGCAGTAATGCAGGGAGCCGACGCCGTGATCGTAACACTCGGTTACAAAACAATCCATGTCTGTTCTGATCCGCACTGCTTTACGATCGAGGGTTTCGATACGCAATGCTGTCGGTCCGCAGCCGGTGTGCAACAACACTTCAACCAGCGGTTTGTCCTGCTTAACTCCGAAAAGCGGGCCGAGTTCTGTTTCGATCAGGGCAGCTCCGAGAACCTGGGTAAAACCGCCGCAGGCGCTGATAAAACAGGGCACTGTCGTTTCGGCAATTTTAACATCAATCTGGCCAGGTTTGCCGGTCGGGTATAAGATGCCTGCTTCATGGGCATACAAATAGTTTGGCCCCATCAGTTTCACAGCAATTTCCAGTTCCTGGCCGGGTGGAAACTGGTCACCACGCAGCAAAATAATCAGGTTTCCGCCCATGTGGCCGCGGACAAAATCCAGTTTCATCGCTACCTCCGTCAGAGGAGTGATACTCACTCCTTCAGATGAAAAAGATTTCAGTAACAATGCCCCATTTTGCGCACTTCGTTCATGCGCGTTTCTAAACAGGGGCAGACATTTTCAGGAATATTTTCAAAACGGCAGGGACAGTAAAAATCCCCGTAAAGTTCATTCTTGCCGATCAGGCCCTCAATGACCAGATCTTTATCCTCATTAAAAGTATAACCGCGCAGGCGGGCATAATTCTCAGAGCGGTTAAGGATTTCGGTTGCAGGATCCTGGGGCAGGCGGACGGCTTTAACTTCCGGATCTACCGCAATAATTTCAAGTTCAGCCCCGCAGACGGTACAAATCACCGCCTGGCCAATTACCGGCTCTTCCTGAAAAATAAATGAAACCCGGCAGACTTCACAATAAATTTTATGTTTCATTTTTTAACGCCTCGTTAATCTCATCTTCCTTGAAGCCCTGGATCACCTTGTCATTAATCACAGTAACCGGAAAGGCGCGCCTGCCGGTCAGCTTTTCCACCTCGTCGAGGGCAATTTTTTGTTCTTCACCCTGGGCCAAATCGACATCAATCACATCATACTGGACACTATTTTCGTCAAGATATCTTTTAACTTTTTTACACCAGGGGCAGGTACTGAGAGAGTATACTTTAACCACCAGAGAACACCTCTTCCTTAAATAAAAATCTTAAGTTAAATATATCATAAATTAAAGCGGCCTCCAAGAATATTTGTTTTTACGGCAATCTATATCAAATTGTAAAAAATTTTCGGGCAGGGATCCGGGCATCGCTGTGGAAATATATAATCAGGATCAATAAACCGGACAACGAAAATACCGCGCCAAACTGAGCTGCTATTCAAATGAGTTAAAGCATATTAACTCAATTGGGAGGTCAGCTGCGACATGAAAATCGCGATCATCTTTAATCGTGACAGCCAGGCGGTCATAAATCTTTTCGGCACACCAAACCGGGAGGTTTATGGTTTACAGACGATCGAACTGATCAAAGAAGCCCTTGTAGCCAAAGGACACCAGGTAAAAGCCTTCGAGGGAGACAAAAATATCGTTTACGCCCTGGAAGATTTTATGCCGGCCGTGGTATCAGGTGAACGTCCCGGCCTGGTGCTCAACTTAAGCTATGGTATCCAGGGCCGGGCCCGTTATACGCACATCCCCGCCATTTTAGAAATGCTCGGTATTCCCTACGTTGGTTCCGGACCGGAAACCCATGCAGTTGCCCTCGATAAAGTTCTCACAAAAATTGTTTTGCTCCAAAAAGGGCTGCCCACACCGCGTTTCGCGGTCCTGGAAACACCAGACTTTACTTTTCCCCTCTCTGAAAACCTCAGTTTCCCCCTGATTGTGAAACCAAAAAATGAAGCAGCTTCTTTTGGTTTGAAAATTGTTAACGATGAAAATGAACTGCGGTCAGGGGTCCGGGCAATTTATGATAATTTTAAAGGGCCGTCATTAATTGAAGAGTTTATCAGCGGACGCGAAATCAATATCGGCCTTTTAGGCAACGATCCGGTGCAGGCCCTGCCGGCGGTAGAGTTGATTTTCAAGAAAGGGATTCCCATTTATACCTACGAAGACAAGATGCATTTAAGCAGGCGCCAGGTCGACAAAATATGCCCTGCTGATCTGAATCCGGAGCAAAATGTTCAGCTGGAATCGCTGGCCAAAGAAGCCTTTAAAAGCCTGGGCTGTTTTGACAGCGCAAGGGTAGATATTCGCCTGGATCAAGCCGGTAACCCTTACATTTTAGAGGTTAACTCTATGGCCAGTTTAAACCCCGATGGTTCTTATGCTTACGCCGCCGCTCAAATTGGCCTCAACTATTCTGAACTGGTCAATAAGCTGATCGAGGTTGCCAGCCGGCGTTATTTTGGTTCCTTCCCCCTGGAAGAAACCAACGCTGCCTTTCCCGATAACGAGAAACGCTTTGCCTTCACCTGCCTGACTCAGGGCCGGGATCACCTCGAAGATGATCTGAAAAAATGGACAAATTTAACCAGCCGCACCAATGACCCTGTCGGTTTAGGCGCTGCCGTCAACTATTTCAATGAACAGATGACCGCCCTGGGTATGCAGGAAGTCGAGACCCTGACCAACCGTCATTTTGCCTGGATCTGGCAAACCCGGGCCGGGCTTTCCAGGGGCACTTTGCTGGTCTGCCCTATCGATATTCCCCGGGAAAGCGTGGGGGATTATCCCATTCCTTTCCGCCGCGATCCGGAACGCTTTTACGGTGAAGGTATCGCCTCCAGCCGCGCCGGACTGGTCTGCCTGATCCATGCATTAAAAACCCTGCACCTTTGCGGCACTTTACATCAGATTCCCCTGGGCGTACTAATTTATAATGATGAAGGCAATGGAATGTGCTACAGCAGTCAGACCCTGCAGGCGGCTGCTCAAAGAGCAAGCCGGGTGCTGGTTATTCAGCCCGGGTTTAAGGGTGGAAAAATTATTGATCAGCGCCGCGGTTCAAGGAAATACAGCATTATTCTGGAGGGAGAGTTCCAGCGTATCGGAGCTACCACCGGTCCGGGCGATATCATGAGTTGGTTCCTAAAACAGGCTGCCCAGCTGCAAACACTGAACCGACCGGCAGAAAGATTAACTGTAGCTGTTCAGCAGGTTCAATCACAGCGTTACAGTATCCTGCTGCCTCACTTTATCCAGGCTACGGTTTATATTACCTTCCTGAATGCTTCTCTCGCTGATGAAGCCGAAGCCGAAATTTTCAGGCTGTGCAAACTTTCAGATCAGGAAGAATCAACGATACGCTGCCTGGCGGAGAAACTGGAGGGAAGACCTCCGTTAAACCGATCTAAAGACAACAGTGCCCTGATAGAAAAGCTTCGCGAAATTAGTGAGCAGTGGCAGCTTCCTTTTGGGGTGGAAGCCAGCCTCTTTCCTTCCGCCGCCGGTGTCGTCCCGGAAGGTATACCGGTTATCTGCGGCCTGGGGCCGGCCTGTGAAAATCTCTATACCCCTTACGAATCGGTGAACCGCGGCGAGCTTCTTCAAAGAACCCTGCTTCTTACTCTGTTTTTAATGGAAACGAAATAACAATTTGCCAATCAAACAAATGATTAATGATGTTTTTCGAGTTTGATAGCCCCCTGGGCACAGAGTTCCTGGCAGCAATAACAGCGAATGCAGTTGTACTGATCGAGATCCGGAATATTTTTTGAAAAATCGATCACCTGGGCCGGGCAATTTTCAAAGCATACACCGCAGCCATTGCATAATTTGCTGTCCACACGGGGGTAAGGCCGGCGGGCATAGATCATATTGCTAAACCAGGCCAAAGGAAAATTTGCGATCAGACCGCTGACTGTTCCGGAAGCAGCCGGCCCCCTGTCAAAATCTTTAACCCGGCAATCTTCCAGTGATAATCCCCTTATTTGGACATCAGACAGATTTGATCCGGGCAGTTTCAGCTTACGGGCTGCTGCAACCGTGGCCACCTGCTCCGGGCGAAATCCGGTGATCTCCGCCGCTGCACTGTCGAGCGCTACGGCACTAGGCGAAGCCATCAACAGGCCAACCTGCCGCGGTTTACCCCGGCGTGGTCCGTTTCCCTCCATGGCCACAACCGCATCGATAATCGAAAAAGCCGGCTTGACAGCCAGGTAAACATCGATCAACAGGTGAGAAAAATCAAGCGGCAGGGGATGTTCCAGGTGGAAGCGCTTTTTATGTTTACCGGCAACACAGCCATAGACATTTTTCACTGCTGCGGTCAGTCCGGTCAGGGCATGTGTTTTTAGCTTGGCGACATTGATCACCAGGTCAACCTGATCAAGCTCGGCTGCCAGTGGAATGATCCTTTCCCTGAAGCCATTCACTTTTACCTCTTTAACTCTTTTAAAAAGAAGCATTTTCGCCCCGGTATCGTCAATCACTTTTTGCAATCCCGCAATGCGGTGAGCTTCTTCCTGCCGATCATTGCCCGGGCTGTCACCGATGTAAACTTTTCCGCCTGCTTCCTGGATCAGCTCAGTCAAAACTTTTATCACCAAAGGGTGCGTGGTAACCGCTTCAGCAGGTGCTGCGGCAGCCAGTAGGTTGGGTTTAAGGAGAGCCTTCTGTCCCGGTTTGACTAAAGCGCCAATACCGCCATAAGGCTCCAACAGCTGCTCTAAGCCGTGACGCACCGTTTGCGGATGATATCGCCGGCAATAAGCCAGGGATACTGTTTCAGTTTCAAGGGTAAAGTCAACCATTTTATCAACGCTTTCAAATAATTTGGAAATACTGTTTCCTCATTAAACCTTCAATAGTATATCACTATTGGTCAACTCCCGCTTCTATAAGAAATTATACTTTGCCTGAATATTTTTTTTAAACAGATATTTTTGAAGGAATTTTTAAATAAAAGTGTAATATAAACGCATGGCTGCCGCCAAATAAAAGGAAAGGAGTTGAAAATTTGGAGTTTTTAGAGGCTATAGGAAAGGCAATCCTATCATTTAATGATTGGCTGAACGGTATTCTTTGGGGCCCTTTCATGTTGATCATGATTGTCGGTGTAGGCCTTTATTTCACGATCAGGCTCAAAGGCCTCCAGTTTACCCAATTCGGCCGGGCCTGCCGGGAGATCTGGAATAAAATCCGCTTTGTAGACGAGAAGGACAAAGGTGATATTTCACCTTTCAAAGCCTTAACCACCGCAATCGCTTCGACTGTCGGTGTTGGCAACATTGCCGGGGTTGCCACGGCAATTGCCCTGGGCGGTCCGGGGGCGATCTTCTGGATGTGGGTTACCGGCGTTCTTGGTATGGTAACCAACTATGCAGAAGTGACCCTGGGGGTTCACTACCGCGAGTTCCGCGGCGGCGTTGTTGCCGGCGGGCCGATGTATTATATCAAGAACGGGTTAAAATGGCCCTGGATGGCAGTAGTCTTCAGCATCTTCGGCGCCTTTGCCGCCCTGGGTATCGGCAACATGGTCCAGGCTAATTCAATGGCCGATGTCCTTAACTCTACCTTCGGTATGCCGCATCTCTGGACAGGAATTATCCTGGCCGTTCTGGTCGGCGTAGTTACCCTGGGCGGGATTAAAAGAATCGCCAATGTATGCGGGACACTGGTGCCCGTGATGGCTGCATTCTATATCGTTTCTGCATTAATCATCATAATCATTAATATCCAGGCAGTTCCGTCAGCGTTCGCTTTAATCTTTCAATACGCCTTCAGGCCGATGTCCGCCGTGGGTGGTTTTACCGGAGCCACACTGATGATGACACTGCGCTGGGGTGTGGCCAGGGGCGTTTTTTCCAATGAAGCCGGCCTGGGAAGCACCCCGATCGCCCACTCAACAGCGAAAGTTGATCATCCGGTCCGCCAGGGTGTATGGGGTCTTTTTGAAGTATTTACCGATACAATTATACTCTGCACGATGACTGCCCTGGCAATCATTACCACTGGGGTATGGACTTCAGGTGTGACAGGAGCCTCCCTTACTGCCATGGCCTTCAATGCCGGTTTGCCGGGCGTAGGCGGCCTGCTTGTATCGATCGGGGTTATTTTATTTGCTTATTCCACTACCATTGTCTGGTGCTATTATGGCGAGAAGTGCGCCGAATATCTGTTTGGCACAAGAATCATTGTTCCCTACAGGATTATCTGGCTGCCGTTTCTCTTTGTCGGGGCACTGGGAGGATTAAAAATGGTCTGGGATATCGCGGATACACTTAACGCTCTGATGGCTATACCTAACTTAGTGGCACTGGTATTGTTGAGTGGAGTAATCGTTAAATTAACCAAAGAATTCTTTACCGCCGAGGAATTCAAAGAGATTAAAACTTCTGTAAAATAATAACCGACAATTTTGGCGGCAGTCAAAGAGGGGCGGAATTAAAACCGCCCTTCTTTATGCGCTTTCCAATGACCGGTTCCTGATAATGCCATTATTCTATAGAAATAATGAGAGCGAAGATCTGCTATTCGGGGATTAAACTTGCCGGTAGTATAGGACCTGTTAGTATACCGGGGATTGTGCTGAAGCTTTTATTTAATTTCCAGAGCTGTTTATTAAAGAAGCCGCGTCCTGATCCACCAGCACAGTAACGTTATGGTGAAGCTGCAGCATGGAGGCCGGCAGGTCTGTGCTTATTATTCCACTGACAGTTTTTTGAATAGCCGAGGCTTTGTTATTTCCACTGGCCAGCAGTAAAATTTTCGACGCGTGCATGATCGAGCCCATCCCCATAGTAATCGCCTGGCGCGGTACTTCCCGGGGCGAATCAAAGAAACGGCTGTTAGCCTTTATGGTCTCTTCTGTCAGCTCAACAAGATGAGTATAAACACTTAGGAAGCGGCCCGGTTCGTTAAAGCCGATATGACCATTGCCCCCGATACCTAAAATTTGCAGGCCGATTCCCCCGGCAGCGCTGATAGCCCGGTCATACTCCCGGCAGAACTCGCTAATATTCTGATCGCCACAGTGGGGGATATGAGTATTCTCAACCATGATATTGACATGATCAAATAAGTGGCGGTGCATGAAAGAATGATAGCTCTGCGGATGATCCGGTGATAAACCGGCATATTCATCGAGGTTAAAGGTGACCACACTGCTGAAATCGAGGAGATTGTTGTTGAACATTTCAACCAGACGGGCATACATTCCTTCCGGAGTTGAACCGGTTGCGAGTCCTAATACAGGCATATTGTGCTGCTTAATTTCCTCAGTTACAATCAAGGCCGCTTTTTCACTGAGCGCCTGATAATCTTTAACTACCAGAATTTCCATCGTTTCATCATCTCCCTGGCTTCGTCAGCTGCCGGATTAATAATTTTTGCTCAAATACTAAAATATCTCTTCCTTCTCTTCGGTCGTGTAAAATAAGGCCATTAGATCATCGTGATCTGCTGTGCCGCTGGCTGTCATTAATTTAACCTCTGCCTCGATCCGGCTTTGCCGCGCTTTTTCTTCAAGCAGGCTTATTTTTTCAGGAATAGCAAATTTAATCAACATCTGCCTGATCCGGTTATAAAGGTCACGACTGCCATAAAGATACTGGCCTTCCTCAAGGATCTTGGAGGCAACCATTGCTTTAAAATCACTAAACTGCAGCTGCTCCTCTACAGCTGCCAGATCTTTGATTATATAATCGATCTCTTCTTTTAAGGCAGGGTTCATCAGCAGGTTATATTTTTCTTTGTAAATCAGGGTATCGAGGCTTTGAAGCAGGTGATCCGGTAAATCTTTAGTGACAATAATAATATCGAGATCGGATCCTTTTACCAGTTCACCGGTTGAAGACTCCGGTCTCGGTTCAGCATGAGCCATGCCAAAAACAACATCTCCGGCTATAATAAAGCAGGCTTTATCTTTAATAACAGCCTGATCCGGGTGGCTCTGCACTAAATGGCTGATCGTATCCCGGGCTAATCTGATTTTTCTTTTACTGATAGCGGCGATCTCTTTCTCGATCTGTTTAGCTTTTGCTGCCGCAATTGTTTTTTGTTCTTCAAGGCCGGCAATCGTATAATTAAGAAACTCTCTCATGATCGAGGGTGATAAACGGGCATAACCTTCTACTTTCAGATCAAGCCGCAGATATCTTTTCCCAACGATAGATGTGACGATTTGCTTTGAGCTGTTACATTCTTTCCAGGCAGTAAATGTATCAACACCGGTTTCTATGATAAGATCTTTACCGGTCAGAGGCCCCCGGTTTTCTAAAACCGTGATCAGGTTATCCATTACCGCTCTGTCTGATCCAGCATGGCATGTTCTTTGTTCTGCTTAACCTTGATAACAGTACCCGGAGGATAATAGCCTCTGGCCGTTCCATTGGGATAGAGTAAAACATTCCTGCCCAGCAAAGCTCCCGGCGTTGTGACGCTGTTGCAACCTGTTTCAACTCCGTCAGCGAGAATCGCGCCAAACTTGCGCAGGCCGGTTTGATAGACCTTGCCGGCGGCATTTACAACTACTTTGGAATCGATCATTTTCAGGTTGGCCAGCTTGGTTCCGGCCCCCAGGTTTACCCTGCCCAGGATACTGTCGCCGATATAGGCAAAATGACCGGCTTTACTACCCCCCAGCATTATTGAGGATTTAATTTCGGTGGTATGGCCGACCACGCAATCATCGCCAACCAGAACATCACCACGGATATAGGCTCCATGACGAACTTCGGTGTTATCACCGATGATAGTAGGACCTTTGATAAAGGCGCACGGTTCGATGATAGTGCCGCTGCCGATAGAGATATCATCATCGATAAGGTGTGAGCCGGCATAGATAATACTTGCTCCCTCCAAAACAGTTCCATCTTTTTTAACCACTGCTTTTTTCCCTGTTGTGTCAATAATAAATCCGCCGGTGATTACTTCACCCCGGTATAAAATCACAGTCTTATCAATAAACGAATTGCCTCTGCGGATCTCCCCGATATTGCCTTTGAGATAATTTTTCAGGTAGATTTTGATATTTTTTAAACCTTCCCAAACATATTCCGTATCATCAAAAAGGCCCTGAAAATGATTATCATCCAGATCAAAAAAATCGATAGCCCTGAGCATTTTAACATCCCCCAAACCAGTTCACTTAAGTAATTATTTCTTTCTCAACTAAGATAATCAAGAGCCAGGCGGGTGAAGATCGCCGGGCCAATCCAGAGAACATCTTCATCTACATCAAATCTGGAATTATGATGCGGATAAGTAATGCCTTTACCCGCATTTCCCGTGCCAATAACAAAAAATGCACCGGGCACTTTTTCCAGGTACAGAGACATATCTTCAGTACCCATGTTTGGTTTTTTAATGTCGATAATGTTATCGCTACCGACAATTTTCGAAGCGGCATCGATTACTTTTTCTGTAATGAGCGGGTTGTTTACGGTAGGTGGATAACCGCCGAGAATATTGACTTCAACCTCGGCACGGTTGGCTTTGGCCACTGACCGGCAGATCTCTTTCAGACGTTTGGCAACATATTTGCGGTCACTCTCGGCAAGGGTCCGGAAATCACCGCTAAAGGTCACTTTCGAGGCCACGATATTCATCGCCTCGCCACCTTTGATTTTCCCCACGGTTAATACAGATGTTTTAAGCGGATCAATTTCGCGGCTGACAATTTTCTGCAGGGCTGTGATCATCTCTGCCGAGACGACAATAGCATCAACCCCCAGGTGAGGCAGGGCACCATGGGTGCTTTTACCTTTTACATTAACGGAAAACGCGGTGGCAGCGGCAAGAATCGGCCCTGTACATATACCCACCTGCCCGTTACCGACTTCCGGAAAGATCTGGCCGACATGCAGTCCGACTGCGGCATCGACCGCCGGATTTTCCAGGCAGCCGTCAGCAATCATCCGCGCGGCGCCGCCATAGCCCTCTTCCCCCGGCTGAAAAAACAGTTTGATATTTCCGTTCAGGGAATCGCGCACCGGATTGATAATTTTTGCCGTTCCAAGGAGCATTGCCATGTGGGCGTCGTGGCCACAGGCATGCATATTACCATTGGCGGAGGCAAAAGGCAGGCCTGTTTCTTCAGCGATCGGCAGGGCATCCATATCAGCACGCAAAGCCATAGTCGGGCCGGGACTGCCGCCTTCAATAAGGGCAACGATGCCGGTATTAGCCGCTGTATGGTAGGGGATTGCCATTTTATCCAGGCAATGCCGGACGTAACGTGAAGTTTCAACTAAATCTAAGCCGATTTCCGGGGTGCGGTGCAGATCACGCCGCCACCTGATCACATCCTCGTGAACCTGCTGTGCTTCTTTGATCGTATCCACAAAACTCTCCTTTATAATTAAAGTTTAAAAATCTTTCCCATCAATACCGGCAATAATCGCAGCCAGCCTCTTTTTCTGTTCCAGGTCGGCCTGGCGGGCGATCATGATCCGCTGGGCCTGGGGCGATCCGGCGCCGTGCATTGATTCGGTACGGTAACCGACAGCGGCCGTGCCCAGGGTAATGTTTTCAATGAGACGCATTACTCGCATTCTCTGCTCGGTTGAAACATCAGCGCGCCCTTTAAAATATTTCTTAATATACCTGCCGATTTCCGGATGACGAAAGTCTTTTTCCGAAGGCAGAGTAACCATCAACCCGCCGGCAATATCCTCGGCCAGACGGGCAATTTCGTAAGGGAAACGGGTGACATTCTGCTTGCAGACATTGGCCAGAAGCAGATCAATCAGGTACGTGCCCGAAGCAGTTGCTGTACCCTGGCTCGAGCAGGCGATACCGCAGGCGTAGAGAGTCTCATTGAGGTGAATCATTTCAGTCAGCTTATCTCTGACGTGAGCAGCTTTTGCGGCGCCATTATACTCGGCGGCAAGAGCCGCCGCTCCGATCAGGACGTCACCAACGCCTACTTTGCAGCCGCCGTAGCTCTGCCGGTGATAACCGGCAAAACGCTCAACGAGGGCGCCGCTGTAGCGAAATTCGCCGCACATGAAAACCCGTTCCCAGGGGACAAAAAGATCTTCAAATATAACCAGGCATTCATGGCCGCCATAGAGGCAGTTGCCGACATCGATTGTCCCGCCTTCCAGCCTGCGGGTGTCGCATGACTGGCGGCCGTAAATGTAGGTGATCCCTTCTGAGCCGCTGGGAACAGCAAAACAGACGGCATAGTCGGCATCTTCTTCGCTCATGGTCAGCGTGGGCATAACCAGGATTTCATGAGCTGACAGGGCCCCGGTCTGGTGGGCCTTGGCCCCCCTGACAACAATGCCATCATCACGTTTCTCGATCACGCGCAGATATAAATCAGGATCTTCCTGCTGTGAAGGCCTCAGGGATCTGTCGCCCTTGGGGTCAGTCATCGCTCCCTCAACGACCAGATCGTTTTCCTGGACATAGAGCAGAAAATCGCGAAAATGGCGATGGTAATCCAGCCCCAGATCATGTTCCATTTCGTAAGTTACACTGTCAACTGCATTGATGGCATCCATGCCGACACAGCGCTGGAAGCAGGCCGCAGTTTGCTGGCCGAGGAGCCGCTGCATTTTAACTTTGTTGATCAGATCGTCCACACCCTGGTGCAGATGGGTGAAGCGGTTAATTTTTTTACCGGTCAGGTTTGAGCAGGCCGTCAGGAGATGTTCAAATTGGGAATCATGCGCCAGTTCATAGCTTTTTGCAACGGCATTAAGCGAAGGCCTGATCAGCGGATGATCGACTGTGTTTTCCAGCCGCTCACCGAAAAGATAGACTTTGAAAGCGATATTTCGCAGTGAATCGAGATATTGCTCAACAGTCTTCATCAGCATAAAATCCTTTCCTCCGCCTTAAGATGCTCGTTAAAGAGCGCCGGCGATTTCCTTCAGGGTATCATCAAGGCGATTGAGAACTTCGTCTATCTGCTCACGGGTAATGATCAGCGCGGGTTCAAATCGAACGGTGTTGGCGCTGATCAGGGTTCCGGCAACAAGCACTTTACGTTTAAAAAGTCCGGCAGCTACCTTGTAGCCCAATTCAGGAGCCACAAAATGCTGGCCGATCAGCAGGCCTTTACCGGTTATCCCCTTGTAGATTTGCGGATAACTTTTGGCTAAATCCTGCAGTTTATCGATAAAATAGCTGCCGTTTTCAGCAGCTCTAGCCGGCAGATCGTCTCTTAAGGTAACTTTGATCGCTGCAATGGCAGCGGCGCAGGCCATCGGGTTGCCCCCGGTGGTTGTGGTATGCATAAAGGGGTTAGGTTCTTCAAGCGCCCTCCATATTTTGCCATTGCCCATGAAAGCGCCGATTGGCAGAACGCCTCCGCCCAGCGATTTGGCCACACAAAGGATGTCGGGAACTACATTCCAGTGATCCACTCCCCAAAGCCTGCCGGTACGGCCCATGCCTGTCTGAACTTCGTCTACAATCAGGAGAACCTCAAAGCGGCTGCAGATCTCTCTCACACGCGGCCAATACTGATCAGGCGGTACAATAGCCCCGGCTTCTCCCTGGATCGGTTCAGCAATAAAAGCGGCAATATCGATACCGACCGCTGCACATATTTCAAGCTGCTTTTCCAGGGCGTCAGCATCACCAAAGGGAACATAAAAAGTTTGCCCGCCAAAAGGCTGGAGTGCCTGGCGGAAATCTTTTTTACCCATCACGCTTAACGAACCGAGGGTTTTACCATGGAAAGCAGACACTGTCGAAACAAAATTATGCTTCCCCGTGTAAAGCCTGGCAATTTTTAAAGCACCTTCAATGGTTTCAGTACCGCTATTAACAAAGAAAGAGTGATCGATGTCGCCAGGAGCAATGTGGGACAGCAGCCTGGCCAGAACTCCTCTTAAAGGATCCATCAGTTCCTGGCTCGGTATACCCGACTTGCCAGCCTGGTGCCGCACCGCTTCAACAACTTCCGGATGCGACCAGCCAAGATCGAGCGCACCGTAGCCTCCTAAACAATCAATATATTCATTGCCAAAAACATCGTAATAATAAATCCCCTCGCCCCGCCACTCTGTAGCGGCGTCATCGCCTGCTTCGGTGACCGATTTACGGTATTCTACCCACCCTTTGTTAAAGTGGTTGACAAAATTCTCGACTGTCTCACGGGAAACTTGTTTTGCCGTTGTTTCGTCCAGCTCTTTTTGGCCAATAATCTCCAACCACCGTTCAGCATACTTGATTGTTTCCTTAAATTGATCCATTGCCTCCAAACTCCTCTCAAATTATGTGTGACAGAAAACCTTTTCCTGAACAAAAACCTTTAAGACAATTAATTATTTCGAATCCCGGGCAATTATTAACTGCACTTACTTTTACATGTCCTATCTTTTCTTTTATAATGCTTAAGCAATAAATATGCCAGGCAAACAGAATGCCCTTTGCCCGGGTTCCCCCCTACTAATATACATCAAAACAGCGGATTATGGGCAACAAAAAAGCTTGGGCTCTCAATTATGAAACAATCACCCGTTCAGTCTCATTTTTTAGAAATGCCGGTCATCATTATCAGCTGCCTCCGTCGCCAGGTAGACTGCTTTACTGCCTTATGGTATGCTGATATTATAAGCATGACAGAATATTTTGCATTAAGCTGTAGCAAACACCCTCAAGCCCGGAATAAAAAATTATAGGAGCTGGTTTATATGAATGAAACATACATGATCGATCAGTCTGCCTTTGAAGTAGTCAATAATTATTTAAGCGATCGCGACAATCCGTTGATCATGGCAGTAGAGAATATTGTTCACAAATACGGTACGCCTTCAGAAATAAACCGAAGCGCTGAAGCCGCACGAGACCTGAACAATATTTTTGAAAAACTGCAAAATAAAAAATCACCATACCTGGCCGATCTGAAATGGTTAATCGAAGAACGCGATAAGGGATCATTTATTGCCATTTCTGATTACAGGCATGCCCTGCTGGGTGAATCGGCAGCCCATAAGTGCTTTAATGAGGGTAACGCGGTTACTTTGGAAATAAGCGCTCTGCAGTACTTCCCCTGGTTGATTGCCGAAGCAAAAAAAGCAATTGAAAATAAAGAGATCATGCCGGCCCGTTATATCAGGGTGCGCCAAATGAAAGAACAGGAAAAAGACCATGGCGATATCCTGGCAATCGCCGGGGCAATGCAGATATTCGGCGCCAGTTATGTCGAATGCCTTGATACCAAGGGAGTTGACGGCTCAAATATCCATCTGGGCGGGCCGGAAACTATAACCGGCTATTTTGGAGGAATCGGCCAACCCAACGATTATGTCTGCAGGTGGATAGACGAGCTCCTCTATTACTACAGCACTTACGGTATAAAACAATATCTGAACATTAACTCCGGAACAATCCTGGCCGGGCTGTTCCTCTATAAAATGGGTATCGACATATCCTTCAAAATTTCAGTTTATGCCGGCCCTGATAATCCCTTTGCGTTTTTGTGGACAATGATCCTGGCCCGGCTGTTCGCCCGAAAGGATGGCACCACCCCGCTGGCCGGAATTAATTTCAGCAACTCGGTCAATAACCAAACCATTCAAAGCAGTGCAGAAATCAGAAGGGCTTTCGGCCTGGAGCAAAATGTACGCTTTGAACATCATATTATTGAGGCTTATAAGAGCATAGTCTGTCAACCCTACAACCGGCGTGATGAGCTGCTGGAATTAGCCGCTGTAGTACCTAACATTGCTGCAAAGCATGAAGGCGCAGACCCGGAAATTGAAGAAACCAGGGAACACCCTTCGGATATTCTCGATTATTTCAGGGCAAAAGAAGAGATTATTGAAAAAGGCGAGATGGATCTGCTGCTCGGCAATTACCTCGACAAGCACGATGCGGTCAACAAAACCGCGCGGGCACTAACTGAAAAAGGTCTGGCCTTCAGGGCTGCTCCCAGGCTTCACCGCCTATAAAAAGCAAAGGAAGGTATAACAATGGCCAGGAAAAAGAATGTTCATGATTTTTTCGAGATGAAGACAAAAGGGGAACAGGTTGCCTGGATTACCGCCTATGATTACCCGACCGCCCTATTCGGGGAGCAGGCCGGAATGGACATGCTGTTGGTCGGCGATTCACTGGGCATGCTGGTCATGGGCTACGACAGCACCGTTCCGGTAACGATGGAAGACTGCATCGCCCACTGCCAGTCGGTCCGCAGGGGAGCACCCAATACCTGGGTAATCGGCGATATGCCCCTGGGCTCCTACCAGGTTTCAGACAGCGAAGCTGTCTATAATGCAGTCCGCTTTATCAAGGAAGCCGGTGTTGACTGCATCAAGCTGGAAGGGGGGCAACGGGTGGCAAGCAGGATCAGGGCAATTACCGATGCGGGCATCCTGGTGATGGGCCATATCGGCCTGACCCCGCAGAGCTCGGGCCAGTTGGGCGGCTTTAAAGCCCAGGGCCGGGACGTAAAAAATGCCCGGGAAGTGATCAAAGATGCCCTGGCCGTGCAGGAATCGGGCGCCTTTTCGCTATTGGTCGAAGCTGTGCCGCCGGAAGTAACGGCCTTTATTGCCGGGAAATTAAGGATCCCGGTTTATTCTATCGGTGCCGGGCCCTGTGACGGGCAGGTGCTCATCTGTGGGGATATGCTGGGGCAGTTCAAAATATTCACCCCGAAGTTTGTCAAACAGTATGCCGATATTGCCGGAGTTACCATCGAAGCCTTCAAAGCCTATATCGAAGATGTCAAAAGCGGCGCTTTTCCCACAGACGACCATGTTTATCATGTTCTGGAACCGCTTGATGCCTTCGCCAGGCTGTTTAAAGAATTTGATTAAAAATTTTATTATAAAATCAGCGGGGCAGGCTTAGAAAGCCTGCCCGGTTTTATGCATTTTTCAGGATATCTTTAACCGCAGCGATTGTTTTCTCGATATCGCTGCGGTTTACATCTTTATTAGTGGTGAAACGAACCCTGTCCGGTTCGATCACTACCGTCAGGATACCTCTTTTTTCAAGTTCGTCGCCCAGCTCTTTTATAGACATGGCAGTTGGCCTGACGATAACGATGTTTGTATCGACATCGCCAGGGTTAAACTCTATCCCTTTTAAGGCAGCAAGGCCATCAGCCAGCAGCCGGGCATTGGCATGGTCTTCGGCCAGGCGTTCGACCATCGTCTCGAGGGCAACGATACCTGCGGCCGCAAAGATCCCGGCCTGGCGCATGCCGCCGCCAAGGCGTTTACGCCAGCGCCGCGCTTCGTCTATAAAACTGCGGGATCCCGCCAGAATAGATCCAACAGGGGCTCCCAAACCCTTGGAGAGGCAGAACTGGACCGAGTTCGTACAGGCTGTAAATTCTTGTGCCGGCAACCCCGATGCTACAGATGCATTAAAGATACGGGCTCCATCGAGGTGAACCGGCAGGTTGTGCCTGCGGGCTACTTCATAAACCGCCTGCATATCTTTAAGTGGAACGACAGTACCCCCGGCACGATTATGGGTATTTTCCAGGCAGATCAGGGAGGTTGGCGGCAGGTGAATATCATCTTCCCGGATTGCCCATTCTACCAGTTCGGCCGGCAGGGAACCCCTTATGCCCGGCAGCGGCCTCGGCTGGACTCCGGCAAAAACGGACGCAGCCGCCGCTTCATAGTAATAGATGTGTGAATCTGCTTCCATGATCACCTCGGTGCCGGGACGGCAGTGCGTCAGCACGGCGATTTGGTTACCCATGGTGCCGCTGGGCACCAGCATGGCTGCTTCCTTACCGACCATTTCCGCGGCCAGTTCCTGCAGGCGGTTTACGGTGGGATCTTCCCCGTAAACGTCATCTCCCACTTCTGCTTCAAAGACAGCCCTGCGCATTGCGGCAGTGGGCAGGGTAACGGTATCACTGCGCAAATCTATCATTGGCCAATTCCTCCTCACTCCTCTGTTTTATGCTATTGCAGCACAGTATTCGATCAGGCAAATTAGTGCTGCAGCTTAGCCAACAATATTCCTCCCTGCTTCAGGTAACCCGGAAAAAGGACTCGTCGAATTCCGGGTTGCCCTCATAGCGAGTCATGTAAAAACCGGGCAGGTTATCGATCTGGTTAAAGAGAACTGGATCAGCAGCGATACCGCCCTGGCCAAGGGCTTCGATAATTTCCTGCGGGTCGGGCGGGCAGCCTTTGGCTGCAAACATCTTCTGGATATTGGGGTGATCTTTGTTTTTACGGTACATGCACTGCCCGATTAAAAGAGTAGCCTTCATCCCCGGAGATGGCTCCATCACTTTTCCGGTGAGAACCTCGATATTTTCCCAGGGTTCTCCCTTCCAGGCCTGACGGATAGTGCTAATGATTATACCATTTAAGCTCGAGCAATAAGTACACATGGTGTCGTCAAATTTTCGATAATAGAGACCTTCCAAACCCTGTTTGGCTAAAGCCCGGGGCATTTCACCTTTTTCCCCGCAGACATATTCAAAATTATGCTCATGGTATGAAGCGATATCCCCGATTTGCTCACCAACTACTTCAATATCAGAAAGATCGATCGGGCGGCCCGCTCTTTCAGCAGCCATGGCCAGGTAACCCACAGATGCAGGATCGTGACCGAGTATTTTGGAACCGACCAGGTCAGCGGAAAGCATGTCGGCTGAAGCCACCAGGAGGTTGCTGCGCCTCATCCTGCCATCGGGACCGGGGCCGCGCTCAAGGCTGTAGATGCCGTCAATAACGGTTAGCGACGGCGGCATCGGATCAGCCAGCCGGGCGACATGAAAGTGCAGGTTTTTATGCGGATCGGCGCTGTGGCATTTCTTGCGGGAAGCAAGGTCGATAGTGCCCTTGATATTTTTAATGCCGAGGCTTACCACGGTCTGGTTATGCGCTTTCATCACCGGTAAATCGACCAAAAAGTCGCTTTCAAGGATGTCTTCGTTGAACTTCAGGCTGATACCGCCATCCAGGTCAACTTTTCTGAAAGGCCGCTTCATTATGTTAATATATTTAACCCCATAGCGCTTGTTTAAGTTTTCATAACCGAGGGTATGAAAAGCGTGGGCCGGGGTTTCAGTGTCTTTAGGATCAGCTACAATCCCTTCACCGATGGTTATATCATCAATACCGCGCTCCTTCAACAAAACTACGATGTCTTCGATCACCCTCGAGGTGGTGATCACTCCCCACTTGGGGAAGGCGCAGGCTTTGGTCCAGAAAACTATGTTCGGCTTGATAAAAACTCTGCCTTTAGCAGGCAGGTGATCCAAGCCTCCGCAATCAAGAACAGCCTTTTTCACTGAGTTATATGGCGTTTCATAGTGTACTACCGAAACTAGATTTTTCGCCACTGCCGACAACCTCCTTTTCACTGAAAGTCAGAATTCGAAACAATCATATCATTTTATTTTAACTATAATCAATACAGCGCCAGGGAGATGGGGTTGAAAGAGGCATGAATTGGTGATATGATAATGACATAGCATAAGGATAAGGGGAGCTGGGGTAACCCGGCTGAGAAAGAACTGTATCTGTTCTGACCCTTTGACCTGATCTGGGTAATGCCAGCGTAGGGACCAAATTAAAGGCAGTTTTCAGGCTGCCGCCAACGTTGGCGGCAGTTTTTTATATTTAAATGTCAGGGAGGTGACAAGGTGTCTGTTTGTAATATCAGCCTGCAGATAATACCCCTGGTAAATGAAGAAGAAGTCTATCCAATTGTGGACCGGGTAATCGGGTTCATTGCAGCCTCGGGAGTCAAATATATCGTCGGCCCAATGGAGACTACCATGGAAGGGAACCTTGATGAACTTTTGGAGATAGTCAAAGAAGCGCAAGCGGTCTGCTTAAAAGCCGGTGCAGAACGAATTCTCTCGGTAATAAAAATTGACTACAGCGCCAAGGGAGTGACCATGGATGAAAAAGTGGGCAAGTATCAAAGCTAACCTGCCGGCTTTAGTATTCATAGCATCCCTTATCGCCGGCTGGGAACTGGTAACCAGAGTTGCAGGGGTGCCGGCTTATATCCTGCCTGCTCCATCGGCAATCGCTTTGGCCCTGGCAGAAAACTACGCCCTCCTTTTGGAACATACCAGGGTCACCTTAACAGCTGTTTTAGGAGGCCTTGTCCTCGCTATAGTGATAGCACTGGTCCTGGCAGTGGCCATGGATCGCTGGAAACTGATCAAAGAAGCTTTTTACCCGGTGCTGGTCATATCACAGGCTGTCCCGATTTTCGCCCTGGCGCCATTAATCCTGATCTGGTTCGGAGCCGGGCTGCTGCCAAAAGTATTGATTGTAGCCCTGGTCTGTTTCTTTCCGCTGGCAGTTAACCTGGTGGAGGGGTTCGGGCAGGTCGATCCCGAAGCCGTAGATCTGATGCAAACGATGCAGGCTAACCGTTGGATGATTATGCGGTCGGTGCAGCTGCCTTTTGCCCTGCCCTATTTCTTCTCCGGATTAAAAATTGCAGCCACCTACAGCGTGCTGGGGGCAATTATCGGTGAGTGGCTGGCGGCCAGGGCCGGCCTCGGCATCTATATGCTGCGGTCGATGCATTCTTTTCGTACCAGCCACCTGTTTGCGTCGATTATTGTGGTGGTTATATTAAGCCTGACCCTCTTTAAGCTGGTTGAACTAACCGGTTGGCTGGCCATGCCCTGGCAGCGGAAAACAAAAGACTCAATGGAAGGTGATTGATTATGCGCAAGACAAGTGGAAAGTATCTCTCGTTTTTACTGATTTGTTTGATCCTGTTTTTAATCCCTGTGCTTATAGTGGGCTGTAAAACTGATGATCCTGCCAGGCTGGAGAAAGTTACTATATTACTCGACTGGACGCCGAATACCAACTACAGCGGGCTCTATGCAGCGATAGATCAGGGTTATTACCGGGAGGAAAACCTGGAGGTGGAAATAATCCAGGCTCCAGGCAGTGTGGTATCGATGGTTGCCGCAGGTCAGGCCCACTTCGGAATCAGCTACCAGGAAGAGGTGACTTATGCCCGTTTGAGCGATATGCCGGTTGTATCCATTGCCGCAATTATCCAGCACAATACTTCCGGTTTTGCTTCCCTGAAAGCAAAAGGCATCGAAACTCCTGCCGATTTCGAAGGGAAGAGTTATGGGGGCTGGGGTTCACCGGTTGAAGAAGCGACAATCAAAGCGCTGATGGATCGGTACGATGCCGATTTTGATATGGTAGACATTATTACCACCGGCGAAGTCGATTCATTGATTGTCATTGAACGGCAGGCTGATTTTGCCTGGATTTACTACGGCTGGACCGGAATAGAAGCGGGTTTAAAAGGAATGGACCTGAATTTTATCGAGCTGCGCCAGGAAGATCCGGCCCTGGATTATTACACCCCGGTGTTGATTAGCGGTGAAAAAATAATTGCCGAAGATCCCGGGTTGGTCGAACGGTTCATGCGTGCAACATCCAGGGGCTACCGGCTGGCCATTGAAAATCCTGATGAAGCCGCCCGTATCCTGCTCATTCACGCTCCCGAACTGGATGAAGAGCTGGTTATGGCCAGCCAGCAATGGCTTGCCGATAAATATCAGGCCGATGCTGAAATTTGGGGCCTGCAGAAAAAAGAAACCTGGGAAGTTTACAGCCACTGGCTTTATGAACACGGGCTGATTGAAGAGATCCAGGATGTTGAAAAAGCATTTACGAACGCATTTTTGAGGTGATTCCAATCGACAAATTATTTTTAGATCAGATCGATTCAACCTATTATTCCGGAGAACAGAAACTGCAGGTACTTGACAAGGTTTCAATTAACGTCAGGGTAGGAGAATTTATAACGGTACTCGGACCCAGCGGTTCCGGTAAGAGCACTATCCTGAAAATTGCCGCCGGGCTGCTTAAACCGGATCGGGGGAGGGTTTTCATTGACAATGCTGATTTTACCGGGCAGTCGCGGTTGGTCGGCTACATGCCGCAGCAGGATCTGCTTTTCCCCTGGAAGACCCTGAAACAAAATGCAGCCATGCCGCTCATAGCCGCCGGTTCGGGGAAACAAAAAGCTTACAACCGGGTTGAAGAGATGCTGCCTGTTTTCGGCCTGGCCGGTTTTGCCGATTACTATCCGCAGCAGCTTTCCGGCGGGATGAGGCAGAGAGCCGCACTGCTGCGGACAATGCTTATCGAAAGTGATTTAATGCTGCTCGATGAACCGTTTGCTGCTCTCGACGCCCTGACACGGGAAAATCTGCAGGACTGGCTGCTCAGGATTTGGGAACGTTTCAAGCGCTCAGTGCTTTTTGTTACTCACAGCATCGATGAAGCCATATACCTGTCCGACAGGATTTATGTAATCTCCGAGCGGCCGGGGAAAAATGTGCTGGAGCAGGAAATTAAACTGTCCAGACCCCGTGAAAAAGCAGTAGTGACAACTGCGCTTTTCGCCGCTTATAAAAAGCTGCTGATCGATGCACTGGCTAATAAAAACAATGTTTTCCGGGAAAAGATTTAAATTAAAGATTCTTGCGGGAGGTTTTGATAATCAGCAGCAGGCCTGAATCAATGGTAATCTTAGCCGGTGAAACGGTTAGTTCGTTGCTGAGACCGCGTGTGGAGGCAAAATAAAGATTTTCATTCTTGAGAGGAAATTTTAGACCTTCGGTAACTATTCCACAGGTTTCAGAGGTAAGAGTGAACAGAGAAAGACAATCTCCGGCTTCGCCTCTAATGAAAGCTTCATCTTTGACCAGCACGATTTCCTGGTATTCATCGATAATACTGGCAGGAATACCGCTGTAAAGCGGTTTATAAAGCAGGAGCAGGTTTATGTAAGCATGATCGATCCGTTTGCCCCCGAGGGCGCCGATGATCAGTATTTCGGCCGGCTGCATTTCGATGGCATAATCAATAGCTAATTCAAGATCGGATGCATCTTTTTCTGAAGGGTGCCTGATAATCTGCAATCCCAGCTCTTCAATTTCCCTTTTGTGGACAGGCTCCAGCGAATCGAGATCGCCAACAACCAGGTCAGGTTTTAAACCCAGGGACAGGGCATGTCCTGTACCGCCGTTAACGCAAATGAAGTAATCATCAGCTCTGAGTAAATCCCGATAAAAATTTAAATCTTTCAGATCACCATTCGCAATAATAACCACTCTTTTGGAAAACATCAGTTTAATCTCCCTTCGTCGGCAAACCTGTTTGTAAAGGCTGTCATATTAATTCACAGGCTCCAGGTTATTGAAAAAATGCTCCAGGCGCCGGAGTCCTTCTTGCAGTGATTCCATCGGGCAGGCATATGAAATTCGAAGATAGCCTTCTGCGCCCGGACCGAAATCAATACCGGGAGTTACCGCTACCCTGGCTTCTTCCAGGATGCGGATGGCAAAAGAATATGAATCATTGGTATATTTTTTGACATTGGCCAGCATGTAAAAAGCACCATCCGGAAGCTTGGCCGGTGCAATGCCAATATTTTGAAGGGCTTTATAGAGGTAGAGGCGCCTTTCATTGTAACCACTAAAGCGCCTTTCTAGAACTTCCTGGCTCTCCTGCAGGGCTGCTATTCCGGCTGCCTGAATAAAAGCGCAGGCACAGATAAAAAGGTTTTGCTGAAGTTTCTGCATGTTCCTGACCAGAGCCCCGGGGGCAATCAGGTAACCTAAGCGCCAACCGGTCATAATGTTGCGCTTCGAAAAACCGTTAATGACCACCGCGCGATCGGTATATTCCAAAATAGAATGATCCCTGCCGCTGAAATTAATACCGTGATAAACCTCGTCAGAAATAACGTAAAGGCCAAGTTCAGCTATCTCCCGCAGCTCTTTTTCCCCTAAAACAGTTCCGGTGGGATTGGCAGGCGAATTGATCAGAACACCTTTCGTTTTAGAGTTAAGGTGCCTGCTGATATCAGAAGCCTGCAGTTTAAAGGCATCTTCCTCACGGACCGGAACTAAAAGCGGTTCTGCTCCGATATAATTAACAAAGTTTGGGTAACAGGCATAGTAAGGGTCTGCCATGATCAGCTGATCGCCGTAGTTCAGCAAAGCAGAAAAAGCCAGCAGCATCGCCGGTGAAGATCCGGAGGTGATTATAACCTGTTCGGGATTAACATCAACACCATAAACCTGTTTATAATATGCGGCGATACCTTCCCTTAATTCAGGCTTGCCCAGGCTGTGAGTATAAGTGGTATCATTTTTATTAAGTGCTTCGATTGCCGCCTCTTTGATCGCAGCAGGTGTTTCTCCGCCGGGCTCACCAACCTCCATATGAATAATATCGGCGCCCTGCGCCTCTAGAAGTTGGGCTTTTTCCATGATTTCCATGGCCAGAAAAGGCTTAACCTGCTGAACCCTGGACGGCAGTATCAACTCTTGAGGATGTTCCGGATATTTAGCGCTCATCGAGGTATCACCCTTTTAGCTTTTTACGCTCTTTTTTTCTCTTTCCCTGATCAGATCGGCACAGTAGGCAATGATCTCCCTGCGTCTTACAATACCGATAAAAACATCCTGATCATCAACTACCGGCACGAAATTCTGCTCGCTTGCCAGCATTAGGAGGTCAACAATCCGCGAATCAATGCGCACCGGCCGGTTTTTGGCATGTATGGCAATATCTTTGAGCGGCACTTTTTCCATACCGTTAATTCCAAGGCCGGGTGTGCTTTTTAGTTTCCAGAGCAAATCGCCTTCGGTAATCGTTCCGGCATAGCAACCATTATCATCAACAAGGGGTACCGCCGCAAATCCATGCCGTTCCATTCTTTCGAGGGCCTGCCGCATGGTTGTTTTTGCGTTCAGACAGACAACCTCGTTCTTTGGAATCAAAAAAAAAGCAATATTCATCTCTACTCAAAACCCTTCCGATTCGTTATCAATCAAACCGCCGCTTATAATCCTGAAACCTGCTTTTTCATAAAAGGGGATCAGCTCCGGCTCAAATAAAACATTTATTGTTTTAATTCGATCAGCTTTGAGCCTACCAACTGCTTTTTTAATAAGCTCCAGGCCGATACCCTTTCGCTGGTATTCGGGGTGAACAACCAGGCCGCGAATCAGGGCATCTTCTAACCCATCACTAAGCACATCGACAAAACCGACCAAATTGTCTTCATCGTAACAGGCCACTGTCATATAAGTACAGCCGACTATTTTTCCCAGCTTCTCTTTCCTGGTATCCCAGCCAACCAGAACTCTTAGAGAATCAATTTCTTCTGCTTCAAGCTCCGGGTTTTCTACATAGCGCAAAGGCACAGATTCACCCCACAGTTATTTCCCAACTGCTATTATACCATTTCCAGTTTAGAGTTGAGGGTTGAGGGTTGTGTTTTATTCTTTTAAGCGAAGTTTAGAAATGTAGAAATATACAATAAAACCACCGACAATTAAAAAAAGAATGACATTAAAAGGATCGGCGTCAATTCTACCGGATGTAAAAACAAGGTAGAAACCGGTCAAACCGATTATGACCAAAGCTGCGATTATGAGTGCTTTTTTTAATACCATCGCCATAACCTCCGGGGGACTTTCCAGGATAAATATATCATACCCTTTCAAACTCCTGCAGCAGGTCGCTCAGGACTTTACTGATGCTTTCACGGATAACCACTTCTGCCTTTTGATCGTAATCTGTGGGCTGTAGATTTATAATTGCCATTTTTTTAGCCAGGCGCGGCAGATCCGCTACCGGATAAACAACCAGGCTGCTTCCCACGACAAGCATAAAGTCGCACTCGTCTTGGATCTTATGCTGAAGCTCGAAAAAAAACAAGGGCATCGGGTCTCCAAAAAGCACCACTTCCGGCCTAAGCACACTGTAGCAGTTGTGACATACCGGGGGAATCCGCTTTAACTCTACCTGCTGCACCAATTCTTCAAAAGGATATTTCTTCTTGCAGCCTAGACAGTAACCGCTGCGCAGGTGGCCGTGGACCTCCCAGACTTTTTTCGAGCCGGCTTTGACATGCAGTCCGTCAATGTTCTGGGTAATCAGGCCTTTCAGGTAGCCCAGCTCTTCAAGCCGGGCCAGTTTATGATGACCCTCATTTGGCTCGGCGAATGTTATCTTGGCAAATCGGCTAAAGCTGGCTTCATAAAAAAGGCGGGGATTATTATTAAGAACATCGACAGAGGATACAGCAATCGGATCAACCTTTTCCCAAAGGCCGGTTCCCGGTGAACGGAAATCTGGAATGCCGCTGTCAGTACTGATACCAGCCCCGGTTAGTACATAAACGTTTTTGTGGTTCCTGATCAGATCAGCCAGGCGCTCGATCTGTTCCCTGTAATTCATCCCTTGCCCTCCCTGCATCTTCTTTGAAATTCAGACCGGCCGGGTTAGCTTTTTATTCCGCTGCCAAGCGGACAGCAAAGCGAATCTTCTGAGCGATCGCTAAAACCGGGTCTTTCTACTTTAATAATATCGTAAAAATCATTCCATTGCGAGTAGGGTAAATTATATTCGCGGCAGGCTTCCGCAAGTTCGTCACGGGCACAGACATGATCACTCCATGAGGCGCCAAAACGATCATTGCTGCCGTCGCCGATATAGATTACAGCTAGTCCCTTTTCTTTTTGTCTGAATACGTGAGCTGCTTTGCAGTTGCCACAAATGGTGCAAATTTTATGAGCATGGGGGTTACTTACTTCCAGACTGTTTTTTGGATTGATAAAGATATCGTTTCGATAAATAAAATTGATCTGCTCAAGCAAACCGTGTTGTTCGAGGATTGGCTCTACATAGAAACCAAACCCGTCGCTGGCAACAACAATCGGTCTGCCGTGAGTACGGGCATGCTCAAGGAATCTTTCAAATCCGGGCCTTATAACCGCCCACCCCAGCGCCTTTGCCCTTAACTGTTCCATATCAGCGGGGAGCAATTTCACTATTCGCTGCAGCCAGACCTGAATCGGAATTTCCCGATGACGGTAGCTGTTTTCGATTTCCATGAAAACGCTGCTGCCGTAGTACAGAGCCAGTTCAGTTGAGATATCAAGCGTGGTTATCGTTCCGTCAAAGTCTACAACGTATGCTGCATCCGGGTTCATCGCTGCCTCCATTTCCCCCAGGTGGTTAAAACATATTGTTCATACCGTTTAAAATCCTATCGTTACTAAGGCCTGCGCGACGGCTTCCCGCATCGATAAGAAAAAAGTTCTCTTACTGCTGCCGGGGTTTCGGCCAGAAAGCGGGCGCCGCCTGCTAAAAGTTCTTCAGCAGGTCGGAAACCCCATAACGCGCCAACCGGGTAAAAGCCACCCTTGAGGGCGGTCAGCATATCTGTATCAGTATCGCCGAGGTAAATTATTTCCTGGGGCTGCAGCCGCATTTTTTCAGCAATTAGTAGTGCGCCCAGGGGATCGGGCTTACGGGGAGTTTTAGCTCCAATGCCCTTTATGTCAACAAAATGCCAACCGGGCAGCAGGGTTTCGACAGTAAGAACGGCATACTCGTGCGGTTTATTTGAAAAAATCGCTTTTGGGATTTCTCTTTCCTCGAGAAAGTCGAGCAGGTCAGGAACACCCGGATAGGGAACGGTATGATCAGCCCAGCGCCGGCTGTACTCTTTTTTGACAGTGTCGATCAGGTTTTCTAAATCTTCCTTCTCGGTATACTCTGCCGGAAATGCTCTTTTCACAAGCAGATCGATTCCGTCACCAACAAAGTAGCGGTAGGCATCGACAGGATGTCCTCCCAACCCTTTTTCTGCGAGTACGGTATTGACCGAAAGGGCCAGGTCCTGCAGGGTGTCGAGCAGGGTTCCATCAAGATCAAAGATAATTGCACGATGGCTCATTTAAACGCCCCTTCCCGGTTTAACTGGTTTTCGTCCACCGGCCAACCAGCGGCAATACTGATTCAGGGTAATAACTCCTCCTATAAATTATAAGTCTTCTACGCAGGTAGAAGACTGGTTATAATTATAACACAACTGGAGGGATTTGTAAAAAAGAACTATCCGGCACATGCTTCCGGAACGCTGCCTTAACAGAAACTGTCTTCTCCTAATCTACGGAGTCCTGTTTTTTCCGATCTTTTACTGTCCCCGG
>Ga0209498_1000304_pt1 | contig 30363 bp, 33 predicted proteins | sample WalLakDeSediment_FD_184131 | JGI IMG/M metagenome (GOLD analysis project Ga0209498, IMG submission 184131) | Lake sediment microbial communities from Walker lake, Nevada to study Microbial Dark Matter (Phase II) - Walker Lake 11/02/13 Deep... | ecosystem: Environmental > Aquatic > Freshwater >...
TACTCAGAGAAGCATTCCGGTAACGAACATGAGAAAGACGGTCGGTGGCCACGGCACCCGGAAGACCGAGGCAAAGGAGAATCACCTATCGATACTATCGATCCGTATCAAACGAAACGATCGTTGGGTTACAATACTATTGAATTAGTCTTTTAACAAAGGAGTCCAAAATGATACATCAAATCGGAGCGTATAGTGCAGCACAGCAAGCCGGGGGAAGCAAACCGTCGGGAATACTCGACAAAGATGATTTTCTCAAGTTGCTGATTATGCAGTTACGTCATCAGGATCCGTTAAGTCCGCTTGAGGGGACGGAATTTGCGGCTCAGCTCGCACACTTCAGCTCTGTCGAGCAGTTGTCGAATATCAATTCAAATCTGCTTCACAGTATTGATGCAAATTTTGTTCTTTCACAGTCAATAAATAACGCTTTGTCGGCCACGTTCATTGGAAAGGAAGTCCGGGCAGCGACGGATGTGTTTGCATATTCCGGCGACGGAGATGTAACGCTCGGCTATACTTTAGATGCACCTGCCGAATCGGTTATTGTAAAGATTTACGATGAGACGGGAAATCTTGTCCACACAATTAATGCACGCGAGCTAAACACAGGTGATAATACGATTACCTGGGATGGTCGGGATGAAAAAGGAACCAAAATGAAAGAGGGGAATTACCGCTTCAGTGTAGAATCAAAAGACGGTAACGGAGCAAACATAGGTGCGTCATTGTTCATATACGGCATTATATCCGGTGTTCGTTTCAAGAACACGGGAACCTACTTTACCATTAACGGTATCGAGGTATCTTTGTCCGATATCGAGGAAATACGGGAGGGATAAATAATGGCTGATAATATAGTAAATGGGATCAAAGTCCCTTTCCTGCCGGTCGGTGGGGTTGAGAAACTACGAAAGAAATCATCGGCTGTTTTACCGGCAGAACGGGCATTTGATACGCTGCTTCAAAGGGAACTTGAGAATGTCAAGTTCTCCAGGCACGCGCAACAACGGCTTGATGAACGTAATATCGTATTGACTGAATCAGATCTCTCGCAGCTCCATTCGGCAGTTTCAAAAGCCGATGCGAAGGGGGCACGTGAGTCCCTCGTTCTCTTACGCGATATGGCATTTATTGTCAGTGTTGAAAATCGAACTGTTGTAACCGCGATGGACGGTGAAAGCATGCATGAGAACGTTTTTACCAACATCGACAGCGCAGTCGTTATACAAAATAAAAATAACAAATAAACAATAATACATAATCAACAAAAAGGGGCCGGACCCGTAAGGGAGGCCTCTCCGCCGGACAGACTGACAGATGTCCGGCATTGAATAAACAAATATATTCAGGAGGGTAATACAATGTCATTTATTCGTGCATTATCATCAGGCGTTTCCGGATTACGAAATCATCAAATGATGATGGACATCATCGGTAATAATATCGCAAACATTAATACAATCGGATTTAAAGGAAGCCGCATAGCATTCGGAGAGTTGTTTTCACAAACACTCCGCGGAGCAACGCACCCGACCGGTCAATCCGGCGGCGTAAATCCGATGCAGGTGGGGCTCGGTGCTCGAGTGACCACTGTGCATACATCATTTACGCAGGGAAACATTGAAGCCACCGGTTACTCGACCGATCTTGCAATTCAGGGCAATGGCTTTTTCATTGTCCAAAAGGACGGTCAGCCGTATTATACAAGGGTAGGAACTTTTCATTTTGACTCGACCGGACGACTGGTTCACTCCGGAAACGGATCGGTCCTGCAGGGGAAAATGGCGGATGCAAGGGGGAATATCCCGGAGGGTACGCGTATCGAGAATATTCAGATAGCGGCCGATATGAAGGCACCGGCTCAAGCGACGACACTTGTAAAGTATGCCGGTAATTTAAATGCAAATGCAGAGGTTGGAACCGAATTCAACGGAACGGTGAGCATATTTGATTCACTTGGAAACCGGCACGCGTTAACCGTAACATTTACAAAACTCGGCGATAATGAGTGGTCATGGAAAGTAACACTCCCTGACCCCGAAAATCCGGGTGAGGAACTGGTGGTCGGCGGCGGGCCGGAAGCAACCGTGGGATTTGACGGCAACGGAGTTATCAGATCATTGAATGGAGCGGAGCTTGATGCAGGCACAGCCGTTGATTTACCGGTTTCGTTTTTACCGCCCGGAGGTGCCAATCCTGTTGAACTCAATATAGAGATCGGTAAGGCAATGCAATTTTCCGGTGTTACTCAGAGTGAAGGATCCTCGAATCTTTCACCCCGGGAACAAAACGGGTACGGTTCGGGCACGCTCACTGATATTTATCTCGATCAGAACGGAAAGGTTATCGGTACTTTTACTAACGGTACCGTTCTGACACTTGCACAAATTATGGTTGCCGAATTCAGCAATCCGTCGGGATTACTCAAAGCGGGCGATAATTTGCTGGAATTATCGAGTAATTCAGGTATGGCAGCAATCGTATCACCCGAGACATCGGCTATAAGTATCTTTTCGGGTGCACTTGAGATGTCGAATGTCGATTTGGCAGAAGAGTTCACACGAATGATTGTTGCGCAGAGAGGATTTCAATCGAATGCGCGGGTGATTTCGGTCTCGGATGAAATTCTTAATGAAGTGGTTAATCTGAAGCGTTAATGTAATTTACGCAATAGAATGTTCACCAATAAGCGGGGTGACCGGAGCGGTCGCCCCGCATTAATATATCATACCAATCACAGATTGATAACGGATATTCCAAATATTCACCACCTGTCGATTATTAGCCACCTTTTGTTGCCAACTCTATCATAACACGGTTATTCATCATTATTTTCAGCTTTTTTAGCCCGAAAAGGGGAATTTATACGGCCTCATTTATGGCACAACGTTTGACATAACTAATATTGGTATTAACATTGGAGAGAATTATGGCAAAAAAAACAGATAATGAAAAAGAGAATAAAAATAAAGATTCCGCCGGTAGTCCTGAACAGGTTGGTAGCCCGAAAGAATCGGGGCTTTCAATGAAAAAGCTGATCATCTTCATTGTACCGATATTTATCATACAGGTGGTTTTAATATACTTTTTGGTCGGAAAGTTCCTGTCACAGCCACAATCACCGCAACCGGCGTATGTGAACGAACAGCAACAAGTTGAAACCGAGGATACCCTCCGGGATTTTAGCGTCTATGTGGTGAATGACATTGTCATAAATCCCGCCGGTACAAATGCAACTCGTTTCTTATTGACCACTATCGGATTCGAAGTGACGTCGGAAGATACGAAGGAAGAGTTGACAAGGAAAGATCTTCAGTTACGTGATATTCTGAATACGATCTTAACAAGCAAACGCCTTGAAGAATTGGTTAATGTCGATCAGAGAGCGTTACTCAGAGAAGAAATTATAGCAGAAGTGAACGGATTAATCAGATCCGGAAGCATTAACCAGGTATACTTTAGTAAATTCATTATCCAATAAGAGATTGCATGTATGGCTGAAATACTCTCGCAACAAGAGATCGATTCTTTACTTTCCGGAATCAATACCGGAAATCAGGATGAACAGGAGAATCCGCTTGATAGTACTATCCAGGATAAAGAAGTACGCGTTTTCGACTTTCGTTTACCTCATCGGCTTTCCAAAAATCAGTTGCGTACCTTACAGGCAGTGCATGAAAATTTCGGAGAATCACTCGGTTCGTTTCTGGTTTCCCGACTACAGACAAACGTGTCTGTGAAGGTATTATCGGTCGATCAAATATTTTATTCCGAATATATATTATCTGTCGCAAGCCCCAGTTCACTGTATATATTCCGTATTAAAGAATCCGACGCATTGGCAATTTTTGAGCTTAGTCCTGAACTGGTCCTGGCGATGGTTGCCCGTCTGCTTGGAGGCCCCGCTGAATATTCGGGAAAACCCCGCCTGATAACACGTATCGAACAGAGCATTATGAAAGGTATGATCGATCGTTCACTGGAGAATCTTCAGAAAGCCTGGAAAATGATTTCACCGCTGACATTCAGGTATGAACGATGCGAAGCTGAGGGTGAATTTGCCCAGATAGCTCCGGCAAGCGAGATTGTACTCGTGGTGTCTTTTGAAGTCACTGTTGCAGAAAAAAAATATCCGATGAATATTTGCTTCCCGACTTTTGCACTCGACGACGTATTACAAAAACTAAATATGCAGCATTTCAGCGGTATGGGCAATGCATCTCATGACAGAGAAAGCTCGAAGTCTATTCTGCGGTCTATCGAAGATACCACCATAACGATAACCGGGCTACTGGGCAACACAATGATCACATTATCCGAATTGTTGGCGCTTGAACCGGGTGATGTGCTCAGGACAAACATACCGGCACATAGTGAGGTTGAGCTGAAAATCGGAGGAAAGAGCAGGTTATGGGGACGCCCCGGCATGTCAAATAGCAGAACAGCGATTAAAATTACAAGAACCGAGAACAACATCGAAAAATTAAAGGAATAACTCTATGGCGAAAAAACAAAGTGAAAAAAAACAATCGTCGTTGCAGGATGAAGAAATCATGGCAGCCGATGAAAGCCGGCAGGATGCAGATAGTACAGAAAAGACACAGGCTGACAGACCGGATGAAGAAACATCAACCGTCGATGTGAAATCGGCAGGTTTTCAGAATATTCATCCGGATACCTCCGGCGATCGAAATGATATAAAGCTTGATCTATTGATGGATTTATCTTTACCCGTTTCCATAGAGCTCGGAAGAACGCAACTCTTAATCAAGGACATTCTGAGCCTGAAACGCGGTTCGGTCGTCGAGTTTGAAAAACTTGCCAGTGAACCGGTCGATATTCTTATTAACGGAAAAAAGATGGCTGAGGGGGAAGTCGTTGTTATAGAGAAGCACTTTGGTATCCGGATTACCAATTTAATGAACGCTGTGGATCGTGTCAGATCGTTAGGAGCGTAACCATGGAACAAATATTTTTCAAAATGTTCTTATCGCTTGCCGGCGTGCTCGTTCTCATGTTTTTCATACTCTTCATTATGAAACGCTATCTGGCAGGCGGTACTATTCACCGTCCCCTGTCGGTTGATGTGGAGGTGCTCGGAATGCGTACGTTACATCAGAAGCGAAATGTGTATGTCCTCAGGGTACTCGACAGGGTGATAGTCGTAGGAGCCACGGATGCGACCATGCAAACGCTTACCGAGATTGACGATGAAAAAAGTATAAATAAAATTAACACCCTGGTACATACGGAAACCGAGCATAGTCCGGTTCGTAGTTGGATCCGTTGGAAAAAATCAAATGAAGAAACGGTCAAAATGCCCTTTTTTGGCATATTATCAAAGGCAATGAAGCAGGCCGGTAAAACTGCCTGACAGAGAGAAACCGATGAAACGATTTACATATATCATCTTATTTCTCGTTGTGGTCTCGGGTTGTCTGCACGCCGAGGAAACTACTATCCCGTTCCCGAGAATTTCGGTCGGGGTTGAGTCCGCGGAATCAAGGGAAGACGTGGCGATGACGCTGCAGATCCTGTTCCTGATGACAATTCTCTCGCTTGCTCCGGCAATTCTGATTCTCACAACAAGTTTTACACGGATGATAATCGTCTTTCATTTTTTACGGCAGGCAATGGGTACGCCGCAGATGCCGCCGGCGCAAGTTGTTATCGGGTTGGCCTTGTTTTTAACTTTTTTCGTCATGACTCCAACGTGGAAAGAAGTGAATACTATCGCCTTGCAGCCATACCTGAATGATGAGATTACCTTTCAGGATGCCGTCGAATCGGGGGTTGAACCTCTTCGCGACTTTATGTTTAGGCATGTCCGCGAGGAGGACCTGGCGCTTTTTGTCAGTATTGACAGTGGGGTGAAGCCGGATAATCGCGATGACATCTCAACATATGCGTTAATTTCAGCATTTGCACTCAGTGAACTACGGATAGGTTTTCAGATCGGGTTTATCCTGTTTATACCATTTTTAATAATCGATATGGTGATAGCCAGTGTATTGATGTCTATGGGTATGATGATGATGCCGCCAATTATCATATCGCTGCCATTTAAAATTCTTTTATTCATTATGGTCGACGGGTGGCATCTCATCGTCGGCTCGCTGATAACCAGTTTTGGATAATGTGATAGCATGACCGAACAATTTGTCATACATATTGCCCGTGAAGCTTTTTTCACCATGCTTTTAATATCAGGTCCGGTTCTCGCGGTTGCACTCATCGTGGGATTATCGATTTCGATTTTTCAGGCCGCGACATCGATACAGGAATTCACGCTTACGTTTGTACCGAAAATAGTTGCGGTGTTTATCGTTATTGTGGTTACGTTTCCCTGGATCGTCGGTCTTATTACATCATTCACGATTAATTTATATAACCGTATACCTTTCATAGGGCAGTAAGGGATGGAAATATACATATCACAATTTATGCTGTTTATATTGATCTTTGCCCGGATTGGCGCATTTGTCGCCATAGCGCCGGTCATAGGTCACTCAGCTGTACCCTTACAGGTAAAGATAGCAATTTCTCTTTTCATCTCGTATCTGATGTATCCGCTGTTGCTTCGTACCGGGATACAGACAGATATGGCGTTTGGATTGTTCTTTTTTACGATCATACAGGAAATGGCTCTCGGTTTATTGATTGGTTTTGTCTCGATGTTGATCTTCGCAGGTGCACAATATGCGGGGAGCATTATTTCATTTAACATGGGATTGTATTTTGCGAATATGTTTGATCCGGAAAGCAGTCAACAGATACCGATACTTTCCAGCTTTATGTATTTATTTTCGATGCTCATATTTATCGTTGTAAACGGACATCATGTAACCATTCAAGCTCTTCAGGTTAGTTACGTATCGATCCCAATTGGCGAGTTTGCTTTTTCGATATCTATGCTCGATCGTTTCATAACCGCGGGAAGTACGATATTTGTGGTTGCCGTCATGCTGTCGGCACCCATTCTTGTCGCTTTGTTTTTAGTCAATGTCGGATTTGGATTACTTGCGAGGGTGGTTCCCCGCATGAACGTATTCATTATAAGCTTCCCCCTTAAAATCGGTTTAGGGATTATGATACTGATGACGACGATGCCGATGCTGGGGTTTGTCTTCAAGAAATTATTAACGGATTTCCAGAGAAACATGATGGAACTGGTAACATTTATATAAAATCAAATGGCAGAACATAAAGATACATTTCAGGAGAAAACCGAGCCCGCAACTCCTAAGAAGAAGGAGGAGTCGCGTAAAAAGGGCAAAGCGGTAAAAAGTATGGAGATAAATTCCGCCTTTTTACTCCTCTTCGGGCTGCTGTTTCTCTATTTCGGGGGCGCGGGGCTGGCATACGAGCTCTCAAACTTTATGAAACATATTTTTGTGAACGCACCCGTTATGCAATTGAACTTCGATACTGCGTATCAATTACTTATTCGCTCGTTTATCACTATCGGAGTTGTCGTCGGACCGGTGGCGTTGGGTCTGCTTGCCGTCGGACTCCTGGTGAGCTTTTTGCAGGTTGGTTTTCTGGTTACGCTCGAACCGATGAAGCCGAAGTTTTCAAAATTCAATCCGTTGAAAGGCATAAAAGAAAAGATGGCATCACGGCGTGCCGCCGTCGAGCTATTGAAAAATCTGATTAAAGTTACGGTCATAGGCACCGTCGCATATTTTTCTTTAAAAGGCGTCATTGAAGAATCGATGTTTCTGATGGACAGCGATATTCAATCGATCGTAGGATTTATGGCAAAAGCGTCGCTTGCGGTTTCGTTGAAAGTAGCCATCGGATTCCTGGTGCTGGCAATTTTTGATTATCTCTATCAGCGGTATGAACACGAGACGGAACTGAAAATGACAAAACACGAGGTGAAGGAAGAGAGCAAATCCACCGAAGGAGATCCGCTCGTCAAAAGCCGGATCCGGTCGGTCCAGAGGCAAATAGCTTACAGGAGGATGATGCAGGATGTACCTACCGCTGACGTTGTCGTGACGAATCCGACGCATATAGCTGTTGCGCTGAAATATGATCAGAAAAAAATGGGTGCACCGAAGGTGGTCGCAAAAGGCGCAGAGAAAAATGCCGAACGAATTAAGGAGATCGCGGTCGAACATAATATACCGCTCGTGGAAGACAAATTCCTCGCCCGGACATTATACAAAACAGTCGAGATCGGTGAAGAAATACCCGAAAAGTTGTTTCAGGGCGTCGCGGAAATTCTTGCGTATATCTACCGACTGAAAAATAAGAGGAACTAGGTAACTGCTCATGAATACATCGATTAAGGAACGATCAGGAATACTGAATAATCCGGTACTGCGGATGATTTCGCAGAACATGGATGTATTCCTTGCTATCGGTGTCATGCTTGTTCTGGCATTAATGATTCTGCCAATGCCTCCGTTTGTTCTGGATATCCTGCTTACCGCGAATATCACACTTGCCATTTTGATTTTAATGGTTTCGATGTATATCAAGAGTCCGCTTGAATTGTCGGTATTTCCGGGCTTGCTGTTAATTATTACGATATTTCGTCTGTCACTGAACATAGCATCTACGCGGTTGATACTCGGTCAGGCCTATGCCGGGAATGTAATCGATTCTTTCGGTTCATTTGTCGTCCAAAGCAATTATGTCGTCGGTTTTATTCTCTTCCTCATTCTGGTTATGATTCAGTTTGTGGTGATCGTCAAAGGTTCCGGCCGGATTGCAGAAGTATCTGCCCGGTTTACGCTCGACGCGATGCCCGGAAAGCAAATGGCAATCGATGCCGATATGAACGCCGGACTCATAGATGAACGTGAGGCGCGGGAGCGGCGGGCGCTCATTGCACGCGAGGCGGAATTCTACGGTGCGATGGACGGAGCAAGTAAATTCGTCAAAGGCGATGCGATTGCGGGATTACTGATAAATATCGTCAATATACTCGGCGGGTTTATAATCGGTATGGCACAACGGGGGTTCACGCTCGAAGAATCGATGCGTACGTATACCCTGCTTACGGTCGGTGACGGATTGGTGACCCAGATCCCGGCATTGATAGTCGCAACGGGGGCCGGTCTCGTCGTTACACGCAGTGCGGCGGGTAATCAACTCGACATCGAAATGAGATCGCAGATATTCGGCCATCCGAAAGCTCTTATGCTCGCCGGAGGAGCACTATTTCTTCTGGCAATCGTTCCGGGAATGCCGACTCTATCATTCCTTTTCCTTGCCGGAATCACCTTTGCATTGGGTTTTACAAAAGCCCGTAAAGCGAAAACAGTTAAGCAGCCCGACGAGAAAGAGATGCTCAAAAAATTACCGGCTGAAGAAAAAATTGAGGACTATTTGCAGGTAGATCCTATTGAACTGGAAATCGGATACAGTCTTATTCCTCTCGTGGATGAGGATCAGGGCGGAGACCTTTTCAGCAGGATTACCAATATCCGTAAACAATTGGCCATACAGCTTGGCATTATCATCCCTCCCGTGAGAGTTCGTGATAATTTACAGCTCGATCCGGCGCAATATATTATAAAGATACGCGGCAATGTGATTGCACGCGATACTCTTATGATGGATCGATTGCTTGCCATGAGCGCAGGCGGCAGCGATCACAACGTCGAAGGTGTCGCGGCTATCGAACCTGCCTTCGGATTACAGGGACGCTGGATACAGCATCACCAGCGTGAAGAAGCTGAACTTACCGGATATACGGTCGTCGAGCCGTCAGCGGTGCTCTCGACGCATCTGCATGAAGTATTAAAACAAAACGCGGATAAAATTCTCGGCAGGCAGGATACGAAAAAGTTAATCGATAATATTAAACGTGAGTATCCTGCAGTGGTAGAGGAATTGAATAATGATGTTCTTCCGACGGGAACGATTCAGAAGGTATTACAGAATTTGCTGAAAGAGGGAATACCGATTCGCGATCTTGTCACTATCCTCGAAGCGCTGCTCGATTACTCCCGTGTCACGAAGAACGTCGACGTCCTGACCGAGTATGTCAGGCATTCATTATCGGAAACTATCGCATCGCTTTACCGGGACCAGAATGGTGTTCTGAAGGGCATTGCAATGGATCCGAAACTGGAAGAAATCATCTCGAATGCATTACAAAATCAACGGGAGAACAACCCGAGTCTGGGTCTTTCCCCGGATATTATAAGAGCAATTAATGCAAGCCTGACCGATAATATCGAGACGGCGGTCGTACAGGGTATCCAGCCGGTTGTTTTATGTGCAGCCACCGTTCGACCGTATTTTTACAAACTGATTCATACAACCTTTCCGAATGTGGCGGTTCTATCGTTCACCGAGATACCGCCGGAATTGGAAGTGGAATTTATTGGACAATTGGAGATAGCATATGCGCATTAAAAAGTTCGTCGGATCTAATTTAAAGGATGCGACAACCGCAATGAAACGTGAGTTGGGTACGGATGCAATTGTCATCGGAACACGGCGATTTACAAAGGGGGGGATTTTAAATTTCTTAGGGAAGGAATATGTAGAGATCACGGCTGCGCTCGACGATCAGGCGGGAGGAAAGAGATCCGAATCCGGTGATATGCATCGACCCGGGGCAAAATTCATCGCCACGTATGAGCAGGCCCGCCGTCAATCCGGTGCGAGTGATTTTACCGGTAACGATGAATTGAAATCTAATCTGGACAATTTGAAGCGTGTTGCCGAACAATTTTCAAAGCAGCATTCGGCCGGGGAGAGGGAGAGAAAGATCCCGGAAAATAACATCGGAAATCCGGAGCTTAAACATTATGATCTGCATAAAGATGTAGATCAGATTAAATTTACGCTGCGCGAAATAACCGACCATATGAAATATTCAAAAATGCCGGCTCTCCCGATTACATTAAAACGTGTCTATGAAAATCTCATCCGGCAGGACGTGGATGAAAGGCTTGCCGCGGATATCGTTCAGGGGATTTATGGCCGGCTGAGCGAAGATCAGTATGCGGACATAACACAGGCGGAACAAATTGTTCTCGACGAGATAAGCGGCATTATCAGAAATATTTATGTCGCAAAACGCACGACACGTCGTAAGTGTAAAATCGTTGCGCTGGTCGGTCCGACCGGCGTTGGGAAAACGACGACGATAGCAAAATTAGCATCGATCGCAAAGCTGATGCATCAGCAGGATGTCGGGTTGATATCGGTGGATACATTCAGAATCGGTGCAATCGAACAGCTTCGGACATTTGCGACCATCGCCGATATCCAGATGGAGGTTGTCTATAAACCGGAGGAAATAGAACAGGCTCTTCGTAAGATGCGGGGTAAGGATGCAATCTTTATTGATACGGTCGGCAGAAGTCAGCGAATGGACAAGGAACTGGCCGATCTGTCATCTTTTGTGGAAGCGGCAAAACCTGATGAGATCCACCTCGTCATGAGTGCCTCCACAAATCCGGCCGCCATGCATGATATTGCGAAAAGATTTAAAGTTATGAAACCGAACCGTCTGGTTTTCTCAAAACTTGACGAGGCGGTGTCCTTTGGTCCGCTTTTAAGTTTAATACACGCACATCAGATCCCGATATCGTATGTAACGATGGGGCAGAATGTCCCTGATGATATCATTGCCGTTGGACCGAGAAGGGTTGCATCTTTGATTTACAGAGGAGTGATCCCAAATGCATAATGGTATCTTCGAAAAAGACCAGGCAGCGCGTTTACGGGAGATTGCCCGGAAGGGTTCGGGAAATGGCTCGGATACCACCCCGCCGGTTATTCTGACCGTGACGAGCGGAAAAGGAGGTGTCGGTAAATCAACGGTTGCTCTGAATCTCGCGATTACGATGTGCGATTTTGGAAAGAACGTGTTCCTGTTCGATGCCGATGCTAATCTTGCGAATCTTGATGTTATGCTCGGTATCTCTCCGGACAATCGGTTGGGTAATGTACTTCGCGGAGAGTTACCGATAGCCCAGGCCGTTACGTTCCCGTACAATCGTCTGACGTTCCTTGCGGGCAGTTCGGGTGACGCGAGGTATCCGCATATTGACGGATCCATACAGGAGTATATTCTCGACCAGATAACGATCTCAAATGAACAACTGGATTATATAGTGCTGGATACATCTGCGGGATTGAATAAAGAAATAGTGAATTATTCACTCTCTTCGGATGAGTCGATTATTGTGACCACTCCCGAGCCGACCTCTGTGATGGACGCTTACGCGATGATAAAGATTATTTCTATGGCGAAACCGGATCACAGATTCAAAATGATAATTAATTCTGCGAAATCCGAAAATGAAGCAGATGAAACGGCTGACAAACTACAAATGGTTGTATCGCATTTTTTGAATATACAGACAGACTATATCGGTACTATCCCTTACGATGAACTTGTTGTCAAAGCAATTTCCCGTCAGGATATCCTGGTGAAAAAATATCCGAGAGCCCGTGCATCAATAGCAATCCGGAAGATTGCACGAAAAATTATTGATGATAAACAGACTATCAAACTAAACAGGGTGGCACACGTATGAACAAGATAATATTTCAATTAGCGTTGCTTGGTTTCTTCATATCCATGGTACTGTTCGGTATTACATCGATGCCGTTGCTTGAAGTTATGGTTAAATCATTCATGGTCTGTATTTCGATTATTTTAGGGGGCATAGCAATTCTTACTATCCTTCGATTTTCTAAACCTCCGGACGAAAATAATAAATCTCCGGAAACCGGAGAAAGTCTTGAGACTCCAAAGCAACAATCTATGAATCAGGTAAGAGTAAAAGATCCTGTGGCAGGAAAAAATACCAATACTCAAAAACAAAAGGAGAAACCGCAGCCGGCGTGATAAAAAACTATGCAATCCGTTGATCAAAATATCTGGAAGGAATACCGGGATACAAAATCTCATGACTTGAGGAGCGAGCTCTTTTATTCGTATCTGAGGTTGGTAAAATTCGTGATGCGGAAATTTACAGTGAATACCGCCTCAGTGAAGGGTGTCATTGAGCGTAAAGATCTCATGCAGGTAGGCATGATCGGTTTACTGGAAGCTATTGAGAGATACGAACCTGAGCGGGGCACTAAATTCGAAACATTCGCGCTCTCCAGAATTCAGGGAGCGATGCAGGATGAATTGCGCCGCATCGACTGGCTGCCGAGGTCTGAACGGAAAAAAGTGCGTGAGGCAAGAGACGATAACGGATTGCCTGTTGAAGGTAAGTACGGATATAGTATCGGTACTCCGGATGTGATGCTGACACGCGAGGGATTAACAAGACTTAATGATCTGGAAGGAGGAAACAGCGGTCGAGCCAAAAACCCGGAAATAGCGGATACAACCCCGGATATACGCGAGCAAATGAATACTAATAACGTTGTGAAATTAATCTCGGACCAGATAGAAAAACTGCATGAGCGCGATCGGCTGGTCATAACTCTATATTATTATGAAGAAATGAAATTCAGGGAAATTGCGGAAGTTCTTGGATTGACCGAATCGCGCGTATCGCAAATACACTCGTCGGTCATTGCCGGACTGAGAAGGAATATGGAAACGTTGGAAATATCAATATAAAAAGGCAGGGAACTTTATGAAATCTCCGGACTACATACGCGATAAAATTAAGTCGATACTGCAATTGCCGGCATTACCCGCACATGCATACGAAGTCGTTGAACTGGTCGATAATCCGAAATCGAACGCTGCTCAATTGGCCAGGACCATTTCCTCTGATCCTGCATTGTCGGCGAAAGTGTTGCGGATGGCAAACTCACCGTATTACGGGTTCCCGAAAAAAATATCCACCATCGATTTTGCGATAATAGTGCTGGGGTTCGATACCTTAAAAGAGATTGTCATCAGTATATCGCTCATGAGTACGCTTCAAAACAATAAGGATACACACCTTGACCTTGATGTATTTTGGGATCATTCTCTTTCAAGTGCAATTCTTGCGCGGAAATTGGCACGTGAAACGGGTTATCGCCTGCCAAGTGAGGCGTTTATAGCAGGGTTGTTACACGATCTGGGGATATTGGTTATCCATAAATATTTTCATACGGATTATATAAAAATACATGAACTCATCCGCGACACGGAGACGTCTCCCCCTGAAGCAGAGCAAAGCATCCTCGGTGCTACACACGCGGATATAGGTCGGTGGCTTGCGGAACGATGGAATTTGCCGGCGCACCTTTGTGAAGCGATTGCTTCTCACCATACATCCGGATCGATTGCAGACGATAATAGACTCACAGCACTTATTCACGTGGCCGATGTCATCAGCAATGCAGGATTTGCCGCCTCATTCGATTTTGATAAAGGACTGACATTCAACCGGTCGGCATTGCATTTGTTAGGTCTTGACGGTGATGAAGTACTTAAAAAATATTACGATGCTGCAGAGATCTCCGTAGATGGACAAAATAATACCGGTCAAAATGATACGACGACTGCGAACGTACCGGAGCAATCATCAGATAAGGTATAGCATGAAAAGGGAAAAATTACAAGAGCACATACGACCCAATCTGGAATCATGTATCAACGTTCGTGAGCAGTATATCACGGCACTTGAAAAAGCGATAGATGTATTACGCAGTGATAACAAGAGATATGTCGATAGCAACCGTGCTATCAGGAGTACGATCGACGAATTGGTTGTCATGCAACAATTATCGAACGTTATCAGCACTACGAAAGAAACTGAAGCGATCGTTGAGAGTCTTGTTACACTGACGAAAGAGGTTGTGCACGTTATTGATGCTAATATTTTCCTGTTCCGGCAGGATATGAAAAAGCTGGAACCGCTGATCAAAGACGATACATCGAGACTAAGCAGGGAAACGCTGCAACAATATGAGTCCGGAATTATTGATTGGGTGATTTCGGAGCAACGGACAATCATCGTTCCGGATCTTGAGTATATGATGTCGGGCATTTCGCAGCGAAGTTATGTCATCGTCCCGCTGATCATTCAGTCTCACCCGATCGGTATTTATATTATTAACACCACTAAATCCCGTGATGATTTTTCAAGCCACCATCTTCAGCTTCTGACGGTTCTCGCGAATCAAGCGGCAGTCGGAGTCTCAAATTGGCAGGCCAGGGAAGAGTTAAAAAAGGCGAATGAGTCCATTAGAAAATCGCAAACTCAGATGATTCAAACGGTAAAACTTGCCGCAATCGGTGAAGTTGCCGCGGGTATATTACATGAGATAAAAAATCCGTTGCAGATTATGGTGATGCATCTCGATATGGTCCGACGCGGGTGTCCGGTTGAAAACTGGAACGAGCTTGTCTTGCAGCAAATTCATCGGCTGGATGTGATTACCAACCGCCTGATGAACTTTTCCAGGAGCGGTTCGGAGAAAATGAACCTGACTGAAATGTCGGTAAACAAAGCGATCGAAGAAATCATTGCTCTGGTGTTATACGATTTTGAACGGGATAAAATTAAACTGGAGATACTCCTCTCCGAATATATTCAACCGGTTATAGCCGATGTCAATTTCCTGCAGCAGGTCTTTCTGAATTTACTCATTAATGCCAGAGATGCGATGCCCGGGGGAGGCATGATAACGGTGAAGACGTATATGGAAAAAGACCGGGTTGTTATAGCTTTTACCGATACCGGATTTGGGATTTCTGAAAATCATCTAAAAGAAATATTCAGACCATTCTATACTACGAAAAAGAAAGGAAAAGGTACGGGGCTTGGTCTGTCAACAAGCAAAAAATTTATAACACAGTTCGGAGGAACAATTAAAGTTAAAAGCAAAGTTGGTGAGGGGACTACGTTCATCGTTTTATTACCGGCTGCGGGTGGAAAAAAATGAAGATAAAAACGTTCATAGCACAGATATATGCGCTCCTGAAAGTCACAGCACTCGCCGGCATAATTATGCTGCCGGTTACCGGTGAGGTGCAGGATGCCGGACAGATCACGCGTGTTCTTTATAACGTTCGTGACCAGTTTAGCAGGCTTACTTTTTTTGTCGACGGATCTGTGAACTGTGCATCGGAACAGATCGATGGACAGATTAGCTTGTATTTCCCGAATACATCGATAACCAGTCCGCTGGGGTATACGGAATTAGAATTTCAGACCGGATTGATACAAAAAACCAATTTGGAAAAAATAAATAACGGGGATGCCGCTGTAACGATTTATCTCCGGGAAGACGCATGGTATACTCTTATCCGCGATACGGAAAATAATAATTTCTACGTCTATATCTTCCCATCGAAAATGGTTTTCCACGATACATCACCTGCCTCCGTGCAGTTGTTTGATCCGATATCCATAGCTGCCGATGGTGCCGTTGGCCGGACCTCCGGAAACGAATATCCGGCGGATTCATTTTTACGTGCCGCCCAAATTCCCCAATTATCATCCCCCGTGGTTTTGAGATCAGGTCATTATCGGCCCTTAGTTCTCATTTTTGCCATAATAACATCCGGAGTCATTGTCATCGTCATGACGGGTTGTTTTATGTTTATTCGTTACCTGAGGATGAAAAAGACAACAAAAAGGCATGAAGCGGAATCTCTGCCCGGGCTGAAAAAACAAATTCGGGAAGAAAAACAGGAGAGTACCGAAACGTATTTTGATAATAAGAATGAAGAGGCAGATGAACAGGGCTTTGTCATCGATGAGCGGGAGTCGACCGGGGAAACAAATAGTGTAACGGATATCGAGGCAGAGTATCGCCGCGGTAAAGGCGAAATAAATCTCATTATGAAATTGGAATCCGATATAAAGCAAAACTCCCTGAAAAAGAAATTATCAAAGCTCAATAAGAAATATGCATCTGATTCGGTGCTGATCTCGGATGCGAAAAAACTCGGTCTCGGTCAGGGAGAGATTAAACTGTTGCGCGATCTTGAAAAATTTAGAACAAATAAGCACAAAAAGGAGATTCACTCATGATAAAGGGGATATATATTTCCAAGGCGGGATTGGATCCGAAAATGGTAAGAATGGATGTCATTGCGAACAATCTCGCGAATATCAATACGATCGGATACAAACGCGATGCTCTGTTTATCCGGAAACTCGAAGAATTGACATCGGAGCAGTTACAGGCAAACGGCGGATTACAAGGTTTGTACGCAGAACAGTTTACAAGTTATATGGAAGGCGCATTTAAGCAGACCAATAATCCGCTCGATGTCGCAATTCAGGGGGACGGTTTTTTCGTAATAGAAACACCCCGGGGTCAAATGTATACACGTAACGGAAATTTCTCGATGGCATCCGATGGAACACTTGTTACCGGTCAGGGGCATCCCGTGCTCGGTGAGGGCGGACATATACTATTTCGGGAGTTGGAAAAAGCCGATACCGCGGTGCTCCATATCGATGAGCACGGATTCATATCACTCGACGGTGAGCTCGTTGGACGGCTTCGCGTTGTGACATTCGATTCCTTACGCGATCTAAAAAAGGAAGGTGGGTATTTCTCGGCAAACAACACCTTGGAACTTGATCTCGTTCCGGGAGAGGGAGGATATCTCATTCGTCAGGGATTTATCGAAGAATCGAATGTAGATGCTATACAGGAGATGGTATACATGATCGAGTTAAGCAGAAATTTCGAAGCATATCAACGGATGATCCAGACCCAGGATTCGTCTCTTGATCAGACAATGAGTGTAGGAAGATATTAAATAACACAATAAAAGGAGAAAACACATGATACGAGCATTGCGTAATGCAGCTTCGGGTATGTATGCACAACAACTAAATGTGGATATCATAGCCAATAATCTTGCAAACGTCAATACAACCGGTTATAAGAAGAGCCGTGCGGAATTTCAGGATTTAATGTATCAGACACTGCGCGCAAACGGATTTTCGGATACAGCGAATATGCAGAGTGTAGGCGAGATACATGTCGGAAACGGTGCCGTTCCGGTCGCCACACAAAAATCCTTTATCCAGGGCGATATCACTCCCACGGGCAATCAGCTTGACGTTGCCATACACGGAGATGGATTTTTACAGGTCCGACGTCCGGACGGAACGATCGCATACACCCGTGACGGAGCATTGAAAATTTCGGGAGAGGGTATGTTGGTTACGTCTCAGGGGTATATCGTGGAACCGGGTATGTCTTTCCATGATGATATCACCGGCATGTCAATCACACGCGACGGTGTCCTGGAGGTGTTCGCCACGGGTGATGTGTTCCCGGCCAATGCCGGACAGATAGAGCTGGCGAAATTCCTTAATCCGGCGGGCCTCAGGCCAATAGGGAATAACCTCTTTGTCGAAACAGTTGCTTCCGGTACACCGATATGGGGAACACCCGCGAGTGAAGGTTTCGGCGAATTGCTTCAGGGATATCTCGAAGCATCCAACGTCGATGTGGTTGAGGAAATGATAAGTATGATAGTAGCCCAGAGGGCATATGAGATAAACTCAAAAACAATTAAAACAGTCGAAGACATGCTGCAAATGGCAAACAATCTCAAACGGTAAACCGCTATGAATTTCATCATCGCATGCATATTACTGTTTCACACTTCGTCTGAAGTTGTCGTCACAAAAAGCGATATCGAAGCAGTCGTTACAGAATACGTATCGGCACAAATCAACGATCCGGAGGAAAGGTTTGAGATCGAATTCCGGAGTATCCCGTCATCGATTGCGATCGACGCACGGGAGTTCGACTTCGAGATCAACCCTGACAGGGGGATTGCGTTCCGCGGTAATATAAGTTTGCCGGTGGATATCCTTGCCGACGGAAAGCTCGAGCGCCGTATTGTGGTTTCGATGCGTATTCGCAGATATGCCGATGTTTATATGTCTGCAAACACGTTGACCCGCCATACAACAGTTGATGAAAGTGATTTTGTGCGGATTCGGGTTGAAACGACCGCTCTTCCGGGTGATATAATCACGTCGACCGTTGAACTGCAAAACAAGCGAACCAACCGGATCGTCCAGGAAGGTGCCATCATCAGGAGTTCGATGCTTGAAGAAATTCCCGTCATTCCGGTCGGACGCAGGGTAATAGTAGAGGTACGTTCGGGACCCGTGGTGGTTACCACCGGCGGAGTTTCCCGTGAGGAAGGCAGGAAAGGGGATATCATTTCGGTTCAGCGCGACGGGACCCATGATCGTTTGCGTGCAAGAGTTATAGACAGTACAAGAGTTGAACTTGTCAGTGAAAGGGAAATGAGGTAATAATATGGAAAAATTAAATATTTTTAGAAATCTGCCGATAATACTAATAGGAGTACTTTTATGTATCTCCGGTGCATTTTCTCAGGATATGAGAGAAAATGCCAGCAGATCACTTTTTTCGGACAAAAAGGCCTATCAGGTCGGTGATGTGATCACCGTGCTGGTGGTTGAAACATCGAGTGCAAGCAATGATTCGAGGACAGCCACATCGCGGCGCAGCGATGTCTCGATGGGAGCTTCCGGCAATCTTCCGGGGGACAAGTCTACGGATCTTGGATTTTCTATCGGAACGGGTAACCAGTTCCGTGGTGAAGGTGCTGTGTCAAGCAGAGGATCGGTCCGGGCTCAAATAGCCGCACGCGTGGAAACAGTATTCCCGAATGGTGATATGCACATTAACGGCAGCAGAACAATAATGGTAAACGACCAGAAGCAGGTGATAAGAATTGCGGGGGTCATTCGTCACGAAGATATCCAGTCTGATAATACTATCTTCTCTTCCTCGATATCGGATGCAACAATAGCTTTTGAAGACTCGGGTTCCGTGCATAAAACAAGAAAGCCCGGAATTTTTACCCGCATTTTCCACTGGTTATTTTAGAGAGAGGATAATCATGAAATTACGTTTCATAATCCAAATCATGGTCATTCTTCTTATGCTCACTGCCGTTGCTGCCGATGCTCAGGTTCGCATAAAGGATATAGCATATGTGCAGGGTGTCCGGGGACAGCAGATTATCGGGTACGGCCTCGTGGTCGGATTGAACAGAACGGGCGATACGCATCGCGCTGCATTTACGCAGCAATCGGTTGAGAGCATGTTGAAGCGGTTTGGTATTACCGTCCCGACCGGTGATATACGGATGCGAAATACCGCCGCAGTCATGGTAACCGCGACGGTCCCTGCTTTCAGCAAAGAAGGAGGCATTATCGATGTTATCGTATCATCGATCGGGGACGCAACCGGTCTGCAGGGTGGCATCCTTCTGTTGACTCCGTTATCGGGTTCCGACGGACAGGTATACGCCGTGGCACAGGGGCCGATATCCGTCGGTGGTATGGGCGTCCGTGAGGGCGGAAGTGAAGTGAGGCGAAATCATACCGCAACGGGAAGAATCCCGGGAGGTGCAATACTTGAGCGGTCGATAGTGACGGAATTCCAAAAAGAGGGCGCGGTATCGGTTGTCCTGCGTGAACCCGATTTTACAACATCGAACAGGATCGCAGATGCCATTAACAACTCATTCGTTCGTGATGAAGAATCCGCAATGGCAATGGATGCTACGACGGTCCTGGTGAATATCCCGGAGGCATTTCTTCAGGATGGACGCATAGTTCAATTTGTATCGCTCATCGAATCGCTGGAAATAACTCCCGATGTCGCCGCAAAAGTGGTCATCAACGAAAGAACCGGAACCGTTGTTGTCGGAGGTAACGTAAGTATACTGCCTGTTGCAATTTCACACGGCGGTATCAATATTGAGATTCAGACAATGCCGGTGATATCTCAGCCCCAGCCGTTTTCCGAGGGACAGACGGTTGTAACCGATATGACGACTGTTGCGATGGAATTCGATCCGGCCACGGTAGTAGCGATCGAAGGAGCAACGACGGTGCAGGACATTGCGGCGGCATTGAATGAATTGCGGGTTGCCCCCCGCGATATAATTGCAATATTCCAGGCATTGAAAGAGGCCGGGGCATTGAAGGGTGAACTGCTCATCATCTGATAGAAACAAGCATGAAAGCTATGGAAATAAATACAAACATATCGGCCGCCCGGGGCGCCGGACTTGACGAAAAGGAAAAGCTGAGACTCCAACGTGCCGTGAAAGATTTCGAGGCGATTTTTGTGGGACATATGCTGAAGAGCATGCGTTCCTCTCTGTCGACTACCGGTATGTTCGGCGACAGTTTCGGCGGCGATGTCATGGAAGGAGTCTTCGATATTGAGTTTGCCCGACATATGAGCGGAAGCAGCAGGTTTGGATTGGCGGAAATGCTTTATAGGCAGATCACCGGTGATGATTTGACACGTGAACCGGCGAAATTGCCGTTGCCTGTGCCTGCCCCGCCGGTGGAAACCGGAAAGATTCCGCGATCAATTCCTTTCCCCGGAACCGCTGCGCAGGGGAAAACCTTACATGATCGATTACAACAATACGATGCATACATTAACGAAGCGTCATCGCAATTCGGTCTCGACAGAAGTCTCATCAAGGCAGTTATTGCGGCTGAATCCGCTGCCAGGCCCGATGCATTATCGAGTAAAAATGCAAAGGGATTGATGCAGCTGATCGACTCTACCGCTGCCGAGCTTGGTGTGCATAATGTATGGGATCCGAAAGAGAATATTTACGGCGGAAGTAAATATTTAAAGAAAATGCTGGAGATGCACAACGGGGATATATCTCTGGCACTCGCGGCGTATAACGCCGGTCCGGGAAACGTGAATCGCTATAACGGTATACCGCCGTTCCCGGAAACAAAAGCTTACATAGAACGGGTATTCCGGTATCAACGACATTTCACCGAACAGGAGCAAAGTAATAATGAAAACAACTGATCAATTAATTGAAGTCCTACAGAAGCAAGTTGAGATAATCGAATCGATGATCGAGGCGCTGCAGTTTCAGCAACAGGCGATTATATACTATAATCTCGATGGATTGCATGAAGGTATAGCGCGTCAAAATCAGCTCCTGGAACCGATTGAATCCCTTGAAAACGAAAGGATGCAAATCGTATCCTCCGTTCTGTGCGAGCAGGGAATACAGAAACCCGATGATCCCGCTGTGGTTGTTACGCTGCGCGAGATCGCGAAACACCTCTCTCCCGATTATGCGGAGAAGCTTCAACAATTAGGTGATCGGATTCGCGACGCATCGGAAAAAGTGTTACAATTGAATCGGGAAAATGATCATTTGATAGAGAATACACAGAATTTCATTCATGAAAATGTACGGATACTGACCGAAAATTACTCTAAACGGTTGGTCGATCAGAAAATATGATCAGGGAAAGGATGTCGTAATGTCAGGTTTATCAGGTATACTGGAAGCGGCAAAACGGGCTATGCAAAGTCAGCGGTTCGGTATTAACGTCGCCTCACATAACATAGCAAATGCTTCGACTCCGGGGTTCTCACGCCAGCGGATTCTCCTCGAACCGAGCATAGCTCTGCGTACCCAGGCGGGTATGCTGGGTACCGGTGTACAGGCAACGCATATCGGCAGAATCCGGGAACGCTTTATCGATCAACAGATACGGCTTGCGAACGACAGCTTCGGTGAAGCCGAAATCAAATATCGTATCACCGGTCAGATTGAATCTATATTTAATGAACCTTCGGAAGCGGGATTGAGTGCAGCTTTGGGGAGATTCTTTAATTCATTCCAGGATCTGGCAATCCATCCGGAAGAGAGTGCTTCCCGTAATGCGGTCTTGCAGCAGGGCCTGTTATTAACACAATCCTTTAACCGGCTCAGTACCGGTCTGCACCAGCTACGGGACGATCTGACGAACGACGTGCAGGTGAAAGTGAACCGTATAAATGAGCTTACAAAGGAGATCAGCCGGCTCGATATTGAAATAACAAATACGCAGGCAAAGGGACTTGAACCTGCCGACTTAAAAGATCAGCGCGATCTGCTAATCGATGAATTATCACAGCTTGCGAACATTCACGCATCGGAAGATAACAACGGATCCGTGCTTATCTCACTGGGGGGTACCGTCATTGCCTCCCGGGCAGGTGCGGTGATGTTACGCGCGGAGGGAGACGGTTCGACCATCAGTATAATCAATGAGCTGAACGGTCGTGCAATGAACATCACCGGAGGAGAATTACACGGTGTTTTGACTATGTATAACAAGGAAGTGCCGGATATTCTGGATCGTCTCGATCAGCTTGCCGCGCAAATCATCGAGCGGGTGAATGAGGTCCACGCGAACGGGTACGGCATCGGCGATCCGCCGCCGACCGGTATTTCATTCTTTGAGGGAACGAATGCGGGGAATATTCGCGTCAACGAAGCCATTGTGAATGACATTATGAATATCGCCGCTTCAGCGGACGGTACCACCGGCAATAACGCGAATGCGCTTGCGATATCCGATATACCCGATGAACTGCTGTTTAATGATAACCGGCTATCGTTCAATCAGTTCTACAATGCTATAGTCAGCGACATCGGTTCGCGTATTAATTCGAATGAAAGTATTATACGGTCCCAGACGATGGTGCTGAATCAACTGGAACACCAGCGGGCGTCGGTGTCCGGTGTCTCCATCGATGAAGAGATGACAAATTTGATAAAATATCAACGGGCCTATGAAGCTTCGGCACGCGTTGTGCGTACCGTCGATGAAATGTTTCAATCAATCATAAACATGGTATAAGACTATGCGAATTCCCGATAATAGTTTCATATTCAATTACATGACCAATTTAAATAAAAATCGTGAGCGGATCATCGATCTGCAATCGCAACTGGCGACGGGGAAGCGCGTGCTGAAATCCTCGGACGATCCGCAGGCAACAGATTCGATCCTCAGATTGGAGCGGGCGCTTGAGCGAAATCAGCAGTACCAGCTCAATATATCCGACGGGAACGCGATGATAGCCGTAACCGATTCGGCACTGGATGCCATCTCCAATTATATTATCGAGGTCAAGGAAATTATGACGGCGGCAGGCAATCCGACACGGTCGCAGGAACTACCGATGTATGCTCAGCGGGTCGATGAACTGATAAACGAAATGCATAGTATGGCCACTATGAAGTTCAACGGGAAATATATATTCGGCGGTACGAATACTCTGCATAAGCCGTATATAATCAATGAGGACAGATCAGCCGTTACGCTCCATCCGAATGGAGTGGGCGGAAAAATCGAATACCCGATAAGCGACGGTGTCAAACAAACGATGAATATTAACGGTGAAGATGCATTCCGTGGGACCGAGTTGTTCGATATATTGTTGAATCTTCGCGACCGGCTCAACGCGGGGGAATTCCCGGGCGAAGACGACATAGAGCATGTGAGTGCCATTCACGATACCGTCCTTTCACAGTCGAGCCGGGTAGGACTCATTATGCAAAGTCTCCATAACATCGAGACCCAGCTTATCGAGCAGCAGAATCATCTCATGGCGTTGCTTTCGATGGAGCAGGATGCCGATATCGCGGAGTCGATTATGAAGTTAAAAAACGAAGAGCTTATGTTGCAGGCTTCATTACAAACGGGAGCCCGGGTATTGCCTATGACATTACTTAATTTTTTACGTTAACATAACGGAGTAAATCAGGATGAAACACACGAACAGACAGTTTGGCGAATTTGAGTATGATGAAAAGCACGTCGTCGAGTTTCCGCGCGGCATTATCGGATTTGAATCGTACAGAAAATTTGTCATTGTGCATGACGGTGAGACGGAGCCCTTCCGCTGGTTGATATCTCTCGAAGGCGAAGATTTAAGCTTCCCGATCATCGAGCCGACGTATCTGCTTCCGTATTATAAATCGAAGTTTGAAAAAGAGGATGAAGTATCGGTATTTCTCATTGCATCGTTGAGTCCGAAAGCGGAAGAATCGACGGTCAATCTTCGCAGCCCGCTGGTTATCAGCGAAAAGAACCGGACCGGCGAGCAGGTCGTTCTATCCGACGATTCATTATCCATGCGTTATCCGATTTTATCCCGGCATAAAAATTAAACGGAGGAAAACCGAATGCTTGTTCTAACACGAAAAGAGGGAGAGTCGATACAAATCGGCGAAAATATTCTTCTCACGGTCGTTGCGATCGAAAACGGTCAGGTAAAGCTCGGTATCCGGGCCCCGGAGGGCATCAAAATATTTCGATCCGAACTATATGAACAAATTCAAAACCAGAATACCTCGGCATCGAAGGTTAATCGTGATATGATAGTTCATGCGGCAAAATTGATTAATACCAAGAGTAACGAAAAGAAAGAGAAATAACTATGTTTGTAGTAATCGGTTTTTTAATCGTCATCATCGGTATCCTCGGGGGATATTTAATCTACGGGGGCAATATCATGCTCATATTGCAGGTGCCGAAGTTAATCATGATCGGCGGTGCGGCGCTCGGATCGGTTATAGCAGCTGCTCCTCCGCGTATACTTAAAAAGATACTGCGCGGTTTAAAGATGATATTCGGGGGGGAACGCTATACGAAGGAAGAGTATCTGAACTTGCTGAAAACATTATTCGAGTTATTTCATGTAGCGACCCGTGAGGGGTTGATCAATGTGGAGCAGCATGTGGAAAATCCCGCTGAAAGTTCAATCTTTAAAAAGAATCCGTTCCTTCTTAACAATAAACACGCTTTGCATTATCTCTGCGATACGATGAAGGTGATGATAAGCGGCGGTATTCCACCGCATGAAATCGAAATGCTGCTTGAAGCGGACATCGATACCCAGCATCAGGATGATGCAAACGCGCCGGCATTGATACAGAAACTGGGTGATTCACTGCCGGGTATCGGAATTGTTGTGGCCGTCCTTGGTATCATCCTTGCGATGGAGGCGATTGACGGACCGGTCGAAATTATCGGACGAAACGTCGGCGCGGCGCTTGTTGGTACGATGATGGGAGTGTTGCTCGCGTATGGATTTGTACTCCCGTTGGCGACGAATCTTGAAACACTGCAGCAATCCGAAGGGCGTTATCTCGAGTGTATAAAATCTGCTGTTGTGGCGTATGCAAAAGGAAACGCTCCTGTCATGGTTGTAGAGTTCGCGCGCCGGGTCATATACGAAGATGTGCGTCCGTCATTCGAAGAAACCGAAAAGGCCGTTCGATCACTGAAAGGATAAAGAGAAAGACATAGATGAATAACAGACAAAATGAGATTCCGATTCGGATTATTAAAAAGAAATCCCACGGACATGGACATCATGGCGGCTCATGGAAAGTAGCGTACGCGGATTTTGTGACCGCTATGCTTGCATTGTTTATTGTACTTTGGGTGTTGGCGGCCGGCGACGATGTGAAGCATGCCGTTGCAGAGTATTTCCAGGATCCGTCGGGATATATGGAGGCTGTCCGAAAAGGAGGTGCGGGAATGTTCGATGGTAGTGAAAGACCCGTCCTGACCCCGCCCATCTCTGAAGATGCAATGCGACAGGCGCAACAAAACCGGTTGATGAGAATGGGACATGAAATACTTCGCGAAATAGGAGACGGCCCGTACGCGGAGGTCTTTCTCGATCAGATTACATTCGAAATTTTCGAGGAGGGTTTACGGATAGAGCTGCTTGAAACGACTGAGTCGATATTTTTCGATATCGGGACTGCCAAGCTAAAACCGGAAGCGGAGAATGTTTTGCGGACTATAGCACGGCAAATCGGCAAACTGCCGAATAAAGTTATAGTAGAGGGGCATACAGACAGCCGGCAGTATTCATCGGTTGTGGGATATACGAACTATGAATTGAGTGCCGATCGTGCAAACAGTGCCCGGCGTATTCTGGCAACCAATGGTTTACGCGATCAGCAGATTCTGGAAATACGAGGCTATGCGGATACGAGACTTCGCAATACCGAAGATCCTTTCGATGCGGCAAACCGGCGTATCAGTATTATAATTACTTATAACAATTACGGGGAAAATAATGGACAGCAAGGTTAAAATTCTTGTCGTCGATGATGAAAAAGAATTCCTGATTTCTCTCGAGGAAGTCCTTACGGAAGAATTGGGAGCACAGATACTTACTGCCGAAAATGCGGCGGATGCGATGGAAATTGCCGAAGAGGAATACCCGACGCTTATAATTTGTGATTATTATATGCCGGGAGAAGACGGGTTTTCATTTTGTAAAAAAATAAAATCACATAAAGAGCTCGGATATATCCCGTTTATTATTCTTACCAGTGCATCTGAATTAAACAATCTTGTAAGAGGGCTTGACACCGGAGCCGACGATTATATTACGAAACCCTTTCAGGTCGAAGAACTCCTGTCACGCGTCCGTGCACATATCAGGGTCGGTCAATTAAAGCAGGAACTGAAGAAAGATAAACTCGAGCTTGAGCGGTTGAACAAGGAACTGGAAGAGGGTCTCTTCGGAGCCATCGATCTGTTAACGCAGTTGATCGGATTACGCGTGCCGAACGCGACCGCGCGTGCGCGTCGTGCCGCCGCGTTAGCCGAGTGGATGGGATCGAGACTTAACCTTGACGATGAAAAATTCCAGTACACGTCAATTGCCGCGCGGCTGCATGAGATCGGCAAGATTCAGATGAATGACGAATTGTTAAAAAAGGAGCCGCATACATTTGATGAAACCGATAAGAAAAAAATAGGACAATTTCCGGTTTTCGGTAACCTCATCGTGTCGACCATCCCGCAGCTCCGAAAGGTCGCTTTGTATCTTCGTTACCAGATGGAGAATTACGACGGCACCGGATATCCCGATCGTTTACTGCGGGAAGAAATCCCCTTACCCGCCCGCATACTTCGTGGAATAAATGTTGTAGAAGAGCTTGCCGCGCGACCGGAGATAACAACGGAACAAATGGTGAGTGCCATTCAAAAAATGAGATCGACTGTTCTCGATCCGCGGATCTCTCAGATGCTCGTTGAATATCTTCAGAGAGTACAATCAGATCACTGGCAGGATAACAAACAGGAGGTGGGACTGTTTGAATTGCAGGAGGGCATGATCATAGCCGAGGATATCTGCACCGGAAGCGGTGTGAAGCTATTGAACAAGGACACTAAAATAACGATACCCATTATTGAGCGGCTGCTGTCGCATAACAACGTCGATCCGATACTGAATACGATTTACCGGTATAAGGAGGAAGCCGTGGCGTAAGGCGTAATTTTAAAAATTGATTCATTGGGAGATTTTTGTTATATTAACTTTTCAGCAGTTATTTGTTATTTGTTATTGGTTATTGGTTAATAGGCATGAAGTTCCGATTTACAGAACAATTAACCAATAACTATTAACAATGAACATTATCAAATAACCAATCCGGGCGCTTAGCTCAGTTGGTTTAGAGCGCCTGCCTTACAAGCAGGAGGTCACTGGTTCAAATCCAGTAGCGCCCACTCTTCCCCGAAATTTTAATTTAATCTTCTTTATCCCGCTAAAAAGCAGCGGGATCCTCAAAATCGCAGCCGCTCGCTGAACAGCGCTCGCGGGCGATTTTGGGACAAGCAGGAGGTCACTGGTTCAAATCCAGTAGCGCCCACAGAGATTTACTCTAATATTCACATCTTTAAAAAAACTCTCCACTAATTATAATATCATCCGTATAATAAACAAATTACGAATTACGTTATCTGAATTACGAATTACGAGTTACGAATTACGAATTCTACTCTAACGTCTACTCCGAAAAGGTTTCTTATGCCACAGATTACACGGATTAAAAAATTGATAATGCATTTTTTTTAAAATCCGTGTAATCCCTACCTGCGGCAGGCAGGCGTGGCCTAAAATAATCAACGAATACTTTTCAGAGCAGACTCACTCTTTAAATTCGTAACTCGTATTTGCTTCCAGAGTAGCTATTTTGATTTGTAGTGTAATTATTTGGTTCATCAGACTTTTCTGTGAGTCAAGATACCGTAAATTAATCATTTTATCAGACCAACCTATTCATATCGAGTATACTGTATATATACAATGATGAAAAAAAACCTTATCCGATTCAATCAACCTTAGTAGCACAATACTCACACTCTCTCTGAAACCTTATTACTTTATTTTATCGACTTTAAACGGTTTCAAGGTTATTTGATAGTAATCCATGAGCTCCTTGTACTCTTCCTGAATTGCATACATACGGGTATCAAGATTGTTTACGATCCCCGTAATATACTTCTCAATCCGATCTCTGTGCGTTTCATTGATAAGCGGCAACCGGTTTAATGTCGTCAGTATGAAATGCGTATACAAGTTATGATACTGGATTTGCATGTGGTTTTATTTTCAAAATAATGTAATAAGGTTGATGCCTTGGGGTCGATTGAATGCTACTAAGGTTAAATGCCATGAATAAGGTTTTTTGAACCATATTGTTAATTGAGATCAAACGGAATTTATCTAACGGCGTATCGAGGGTATCCCCTTAAGAAAATCCCACAAGTCGCGTGAGGGATTTAAATATCGAAAAATGTAAGAATATTCTTGCGTTATCACAATACCGTAATTACGGTATTTTAAATAAAAATACCTGCTCGGGAAAATCCATAAATTCATTACCCACAAGATTGTCGGATGAACCAATTATTTAATATTTTTTTCCGGCTTGATTTTTATACCTTTATTATCTATAATTCCTGTGATAATACCATCGTAAAGTCACTATGGAAAACTCTGACGACGAATCGAGTAGTACTATAGATTTCCGCCGGGAAATCGCTGTTAGTCGGTATAGATTGACTGAGACAGATCGTACTTTGTTCCCCTATACTATCCAAATCGGTATACCTCACTATATTTTTTCATATAAACCAAGAATATCTTCTCTTTTATGTAGAATCGAAAGGAGAAATAATCATGAGGATTTTAATTATAGTTGCCTCTTTGATTTTTTTAAGTCCGATATATCTATATTCACAGTGGTTCCATCAGGATAGTGGTACTGAATCTATTTTATACTCCGTTGATTTTCTTACGAAAGAGGAGGGATGGATTGCCGGGGACGAAAATATAATCAAGAATTCAATTGATGGAGGTCAAAGTTGGGTTAATTATTCAAGATATACTACCGGAGGTTCACGTATGATATGGTATGGTATTTGTTTTATTAATATGGATGATATCTATGTGTGTGGGAGTGTTTTTAACTTTGATCGGTACCAGTCGAATTGGATCTACTCAACTAATGGTGGGATCAACTGGACTGGTCAAAGAGTATGGGGCAACGAATATAGCCGGTGGTATAATGTTTTTTTCATCGATGAACATACTGGTTGGAGGGTCGGTTATGATGGTAAATGGGGAAAGTGTTCCAAGACTTCCGGGGGAGTTGGAGGTACATGGGAACATTCATATACGGCTGAGGGAAGATTATATGCGGTATTTTTTGTGGATGAAAATAACGGGTGGATAGGGGGGAATAACGGTTTAATTTATAATTCGACGGATGGCGGCAAGAATTGGGAATCTCAAAACAGCGGGACCCAAAAATCAATA
>Ga0209498_1000305_pt1 | contig 30217 bp, 26 predicted proteins | sample WalLakDeSediment_FD_184131 | JGI IMG/M metagenome (GOLD analysis project Ga0209498, IMG submission 184131) | Lake sediment microbial communities from Walker lake, Nevada to study Microbial Dark Matter (Phase II) - Walker Lake 11/02/13 Deep... | ecosystem: Environmental > Aquatic > Freshwater >...
CTCCAGGTCGGGCCGCCAGGGCAGACGCGCGCGCAGGCCCGACAGGAGTTCGTCGACGGCCTCGGGGGAGAACAGGCTGGGCGTGCCGCCGCCGATGAAGATGCTCTCCAGTCTCCGCCCCCAGACACGCGGCAGTTGGGACTCCAGATCCAGGAGCAGGGCGTCGACGTAGGCCCGTTCCGGCAGATCCCCACGTTGCTCGTGCGAGTTGAAGTCACAATAGGGACACTTGCGCACGCACCAGGGCAGGTGCACGTACACACTCAGGGGCGGTGGCAGGCGCAGTTGGGTCGCCGCCCCCCGATCCTGCGTTCGTGTCAGGCTGGTCTTCATGCGGTCGCGCCGGGGCGGGGCTGACGCTGCGCGCCGGGCCTCAGGCGACCCCGAGCCGCTGCCGCAGACGTTCGGCCATGGTGCGCACGGCTTGGCCGCGGTGGCTGAGCCGGTTCTTCTCCGCGCCGGGGAGTTCGGCGGAGGTGCAGCCGAATTCGGGCAGATAGAAGATCGGGTCATAGCCGAATCCACCGCTGCCCGAAGGCTCCGATGCGACCAGGCCCTCCCAGGTGCCCTCGGCCAGGATCGGCGAGGGGTCATCGGCATGGGCCAGGAAGGCCATCACGCAGCGAAAGCGCGCGGTGCGCCGTTGTGGTGGGACGTCCTGCAGGGCGGCCAGCAGCTTCTCGTTGTTCTGGCGGTCATCTCCCTCTGGCCCCGAGTAGCGCGCGGAGTAGATGCCCGGCTGCCCCTGCAGGTGGTCGACCTCGATCCCCGAGTCATCCGCCAGCGCGGGCAGCCCGGTGTGGCGGGCGGCGTTGCGGGCCTTCAGGATCGCATTCTCGACGAAGGTCAGCCCGGTCTCCTCGCATTCCTCGACCTGCCACCGCGATTGCGGCACGACCTCCAGCCCGATGGGTCCGAGCAGTTCGGTGAGTTCGCGGATCTTTCCGGCGTTTCCGGATGCCAGCACGATGCGTTTCATGTCCTTTCCGGGTCCTGAGTTTGGTGCAATCCTGGTTCCTATTGGCCCAGGGTCTCCCGCTGCCGGGTCATGATCTCGCGGATGCCTTTTTCGCCCAGTTCCAGCATGGCATCGAGTTCGTCGCGGCGGAAGGCGTGTCCCTCTGCCGTGCCCTGGATCTCGATCACACCACCGGCCTCGTTCATCACCAGGTTCATGTCGGTCTCGGCCTGGGAGTCCTCGTCGTAGTCGAGATCCAGCACCGGGACGCCCTGGTAGATTCCCACAGAGATGGCCGCCAGTTGTCCGTGCAGCGGGTTCTTCTTCAGCACGCCCTTTTTCAGGCAGTGATTCACCGCATCGCAGAGTGCGACATAACCGCCACTGATGGCCGCGGTGCGGGTGCCGCCGTCGGCCTGCAGTACGTCGCAGTCGACGATGATCTGCCGCTCACCCATGGCCTCGAGATCGACCACTGCGCGCAGGGCGCGTCCGATCAGGCGCTGGATCTCCAGCGTGCGGCCGCCCTGCTTGCCGCGCGCGGATTCGCGCACCATGCGATCATGGGTGGCGCGGGGCAGCATGCCGTACTCGGCGGTGACCCAGCCGCGACCCTTTCCCTTCAGGAAGGGCGGCACCCGGGTCTCGACGGTGGCGGTGCAGAGCACGCGTGTGTCGCCGAACTCGACCAGTACCGATCCCTCGGCATGGCGCGTGAAGTTGCGCGTGAATCGAACCAGGCGCATCTGGTCCGGCTGGCGGCCGCTGGGGCGCATGGGCTGTCCTCGAGGGTTGAATGAGCCGCGCAGTATACGGGAGCCGATCCGCGCACGCGTCTACAATGGGGGCGCAGGCCCCCACCCAACCGCAAGGACATCTTCATGATCGCGAGCATGACCGGCTTCGCACGCCACGATACCGAGGCCGGGGGGCAATCCCTGGTCTGGGAGATCAGGAGCGTGAATCATCGTTACCTGGACATTCGCATCCAGTTGCCGGACGCCCTGCGGGCGCTGGAGACCGAGGTGCGTGCCCGGCTGCAGCAGTCCCTGGGTCGGGGCAAGATCGACGCCGTGCTGCGAATGGAGAGCCCGGGAGAGGACGCCGTCGTCCGTTTCGATCCGGTGCGTGCCAAGGCCCTGGTCAAGACCATCCGCGAGATCGACCAGTTGATGGTGAACGGAGCCCGGGTATCGGCCCTGGACATCCTCACCTGGCCCGGGATCATCCAGCGTGACGCGGCGCTCGACGCGGATGCGCTGCGTGCGGCGGTGCTGGAGGCTCTGGACGGGGCCATCGCGGACCTGAGGGCGATGCGTGGCGCGGAAGGAGAGGCCCTGCGCCAGACGCTGGAGACGCGCCTCGATGCCTACAGCGGTCTGATCCGGCAACTGCGCGAGAGGCGCACGGCGATCCTGGAGGAACAGCGCGAGCGCCTGCGCACCCGGATCGCCGAGCTCGATCTGACCCTGGACCCGCAACGCCTGGAACAGGAGGTCGCGTTGCTGGCGCAGCGCCTGGACGTCGACGAGGAACTGGACCGGCTCGATGGCCATGTCGCCGCGATGCGCGAGATTCTTGACCGCGATGAACCCGTCGGCAGGCGGCTGGATTTCCTGATGCAGGAGTTCAACCGCGAGGCGAACACACTGGGCTCCAAGTCGCACGATCTCGAGACCACCCGTGTCGCGATGGAGATGAAGGTGCTGACCGAGCAGATGCGCGAGCAGGTCCAGAACATCGAATGATGGCCCACTAGCCGCCCGGGTCACCCGGGCGGCGCGCCTCGACTTGTCTGTCCGGTCGGGGGCATCATCGCCAGGGCGATGGGGGCTGCCCTTCGATACATCATCCAAACCTTCGGGCTGACAGGATCGGCTATGGAATTCAAGGATTACTACAGGATTCTGGGCGTGCCACGCTCGGCCAGCCAGGATGACATCAAGAAGGCCTACCGGCGTCTGGCACGCAAGTACCATCCGGACGTCAGTTCGCAGGCCGACGCCGAGGCCCGGTTCAAGGAAATCAACGAGGCGAACGAGGTCCTGTGCGACCCTGAAAAGCGCAGCGCCTATGACCGGCTGGGCGCCAACTGGCGCGCCGGACAGGACTTCCGGCCGCCCCCGGGCTGGGCCGGCAATGGTGGCGGTGGGCACGCGGGCGGGCAGGGTTTCGACGGCTTCTCCGATTTCTTCGAATCCCTGTTCGGTGCACGCGCCGGTGGTCGTCGCCGCAGTCCCGGTTTTCAGATGCGCGGTGCCGATCGTTCAGCCATCGCCGAGATCACGCTGGACCAGGCCCTGCAGGGCACCGAGGTCACGGTGAACGGCGGGTCCGGCGGCTCCCGGCGCGTGCGCATCCCGCCGGGAGCCCACAACGGCACGCGTCTGCGCGTGCGTGGGCAGGGCGACCCGGGCGCCGGTGCCGGTTCCGCTGGCGATCTGCTGCTGGAGATTCGGGTCCGGCCGGACTCCCGGTACCGGCTGGAGGGCCGGGATCTGCATCGGGACCTGCCGATCACGCCCTGGGAGGCGGCGCTGGGCGCGACCATCGAGGCCCCGACCCCGCAGGGGCCGGTGCATCTCAAGGTTCCGGCCGGGACGCAGTCCGGCAAGGTCATGCGCCTGAAGGGCCGCGGCCTTCCGGGAAAGACGCCCGGGGACCTCTTCCTGCGGCTGATGATCGAGGTGCCGCCCGTGGACGAGGCCGGCCAGTGGTACCAGGAAATGGCGCAGAACTCCGATTTCCGGCCCAGGGCGCGGTTGCGCCCCTGAATCCTGGCGGGGTCAGGTGCCGGGCGTGTTGCTTTCCACCCAGCGCTCGCTGCCGTCGCCGAGGCGTTCGCGTTTCCAGAACGGCGCCTCGTGCTTCAGGCGCTCCAGGATTTCGGCGCAGGCATCGCGCGCGGCCACGCGATGGGCGGACCAGACGGCCACCAGCACCAGGGTGTCGGCGGGGTCGATCGAACCGACGCGATGCGCGACCTCGCAGGTGATCGAGGGCCAGCGGGACTGTGCCTCGGCGACGATGCGTTCGAGTTCGCGTTCGGTCATGCCCGGGTAGTGTTCCAGAAACATGCCGCGGATGTCCTGCGCGTCGTTGAAATCGCGCATGCGCCCGACGAAGACGCTGGCAGCACCCAACTTCTCCATGGGCAGTGCCCTTTCCCGCTCCCGGACCACGGACCAGGGGTCGAAGGGCTCGGAAAACAGGCGGACACCCATCGCTCAGCCCCCGGTAACCGGCGGGAAGAAGGCGACCTCATCCCCATCGGCGATCGCGGTATCGAGGCGTGCGTGGCTCTGGTTCACGGCCACCATCAGCCGTGGCGGCGGCGCCTCTCGATGCAGGTGTCGCCAGAGGTCGGCGACGGTGTCGATTCCTTCCGTGATGGCGACCTGGTCGCCATCACGCCCCAGATCTTCGCGCAGACGGGCAAAATATTGAACGTTGATCACCACGATAAGCCTCTACACATGGACGAGACAGTCCCGCATTATACGGACATGAACAACCTCACACATTTCGACCCTGCCGGACAGGCGCATATGGTCGATGTAGGTTCGAAGCCGGTGAGCCACCGAGTGGCTGTCGCCGAGGGCCGCATCGCCATGCTGCCGGAGACGGCCGCGCGGATCCGCGCTGGGGATCACCGCAAGGGCGATGTCCTCGGGGTGGCCCGGATCGCCGGGATCATGGGCGCCAAGCGTACGGGGGAACTGATCCCCCTGTGCCATCCCATTGGACTCAGCCGGGTCGCGCTGGAGCTGGATGCGGGCGCTGATCACGTCCGGGTGCAGGCCACCTGCGAGGTCCAGGGGCAGACCGGTGTGGAGATGGAGGCGCTGACGGCGGTCAGCGTGGCCCTCCTGACCATCTACGACATGTGCAAGGCCGTGGATCGCGGCATGCGTATCGAGGGTGTGCGGCTGCTGGAAAAACACGGGGGCCGCAGCGGCAGCTGGTTTGCGGAGCCTCAGGCTGGAGAAGAGAGATGAAATGGATTCTGCGTTTGCTGGGACTCCTCGGCATCCTGGTGCTGCTGGTGGTCATCGCCGGCGTCTATCTGGCCGTGACCTTCGATCCCAACGCCTACAAGGATCGGATCGAGGACAAGGTGGCCGAGATCACCGGACGGGAGTTGACCCTCGCCGGCAGCATCGAACTGACATTGTTCCCGTCCCTTGGCCTGCGCCTCGAAGACGCGCGCCTGGCCAATGCCGAGGGCTTTACCGAGACGCCCTTCGCCGAGGTCAGGGTGATCGATGTCGCTGTCGCGGCACTGCCCCTGATCCGCGGCGAGATCGAGGTGCAGCGGATCGAGGCGGATGGCGTCAGCATCCACCTGGCCCGGGACACGCAGGGGCGCAGCAACTGGGACGACCTGGTCGAACGGGGGGAGGAGGCGCGCAGGGATGTCGTCGAAGAACACGGCAATGCCGGCCCCGGCCGCGCGCGCGGGGCGTTCGACGACATCCGGATCGCTGGGCTGGAGGTGACCGACCTACGGCTGGAATGGGACGATCGGCAGGCCGGTACCCGCGTGTTGCTCGCGCCCATGAACCTCGTGGTTCGCGAGTTTCGGCCGGGCATGGAAACCCCGGTGAAGCTCGACGGGTCGATGCGGATCGAGGGGCAGGATGTTGATCCGATCGAGTTGGACCTGCAGCTTTCGGGCCTCTTGAACGCGGATCCCGTAGGGAACCGTTATGTTCTGCGCCGCGTCCAGTCGCAATTCGACCTGCGGCATCCGGCGCTGGAGCCGGAGGTCAGTGCACGCGTGGAGACGGATCTCGTCCTCGACCTGCGGGATTCGGTGGCCCGGGTCGAGCGCCTGTCCGCGCACCTCTCGGACCTGCACCTCACGGGACTGATCGAGGCTCGCGGGATCGGCGAGGAGGCGCTCGAAATGCATGCCGAGCTTCGCAGCAACACGTTCAACCCGCGTACGTTGTTCGATAGCCTGGGGCTGCAGCCCCCCGATACCGCGGATCCGGACGTGTTCAGGCGCATGGCCATCGACCTCTCGGTGTCCGGTGGAACCGACCGCCTGAGCGTGAATCCGCTGCTCATCACCCTGGACGACTCCAGCCTCCGTGGTGAGGGCGGGGTGGACCTGTCCGGACCCAGGCCGCTGATCCGCTTCGATCTGCGGGGCGACCGGCTCGACCTGGACCGTTATCTTCCTCCGGAGGTTGAGCAGGCGCGTGTTCCGGAGGTGCCAGGCGAGATCGCGGAGGCCGACATCCCGATCGACCTGCCGGCGGAGCTGATGCGATCCTTCGACATCGACGGCAACCTGACGTTGGATGGCCTGACACTGTTCGGCCTGACGCTCGAGGGCATCGAGATGAAGCTCCGCGCCCGTGACGGTGAGTGGCGCATGGAGCCGCTGGCCGGCCGCGGGTACGAAGGACGCCTGGAGAGCCACCTGACGGTTGATGTACGTCGGGACGTTCCACGCTATGCGGCGAGGGTTCGGCTCGAGAACGTCGCCATCGGCGCGTTGCTGGAGGCCCTGTGGGAGGAGGAATCGCGGCTGCTCGGAACCGGCAACCTCGCCCTGGAGATCGATGCCGTCGGCGCCAGCGTTGACGCGCTGACGTCCAGCCTGAACGGCAAGGGGGACATGCGCTTCACCGACGGTGCAGTGCGGGGCATCAATGTCGCGCGGATCATCCGCCACGCGGATGCGCGCCTGCGGGGCGAGACGCCGGAAGACGACGGCGAGCCGAACGAGACCGACTTCGCCGAGCTGAGCGGCAGCTTTCGCATCGAGAATGGCGTGGTCCGCAACGATGACCTCGTCGCCAGTTCGCCGCTGCTGCGGGCCGCCGGGCGTGGCTCGGCCAGTCTTCCTGAACAGACCATGGATTACCGGGTGGACACCACCCTGGTGGCGACCATCGAAGGACAGAGGGGGCGCAGCCTCGAGGATCTGCGCGGTGTGAATCTGCCGATACGTATCACCGGCGCGTTTGCGGAACCGCGTTTCCGGCTGGATCTAGAGGACGTCGTCCGGGAGCGCGTCGACGAACGGGTGCGGCGGGAGACGGACCGCCTGCAGCAGCGGCTGCTCGAGCGCCTTGGCGTGGGCGATTCCGATGGCGCGGACGTCAGCAACGCGCGCGAAGCAGAGCCTTCCGGTTCAGGCGGCGTCGATGAGGCCCTGGACCAGCTGCGTGAGCGAGGCCGGAGCCTCTTCCGCTAGTCATGCCGGGCCGCAGGTGGTGGCTGCTCTGGGTAGCGGTGGGGTGGCTGCTGTTCCAACCCTGGGCCATGGCGGACCCCGACATTGATGTCGCCTATGATGGCATCCGCCTCGAATTCAGGCTCGATGCCCCGGTGCGGGCGCCATTGGCGGCCGTTGTTGCGGTGGTGCACGATTATGACCGTCTGGATCGAATCATGCCCCTGGTCGTGGAGAGCCGTTTTCTGGGACCAGCCGGCGCCGGCGTCGACCGCGTATTCACCCTGATGCGCGGTTGCCTGCTGTTCGTCTGTCGCGAGGGGCCACACACCCTCGACGTGCGCCTGGCGCACGGCGGATGGTCGTCGGGCATCACCGTTCCGGAGCTCAGCCGGGTGCGTCGTGGGCACTTCTCCTGGAAGATCGATCAGGACGCCGACGATTCCGGCCACGTGCAGCTCCAAATGTACGGATACTTCGAACCCGACTTCGATGTGCCGCGCCTGCTCGGACCGCCACTGGTGCGGATGTGGGTGCGTTCGGAACTTCGCGAAAGCGTCGGCCGCATCGAACGGGCGGCCATCGCCCATCAGGACCGGCAGGCCGTGAAGGCAGCGCCCCGGTGAGCCTCTTCGCGGCACGGCTGCTGTCCTGGTTCGACCGCCATGGTCGACATGACCTGCCCTGGCAGCATCCGCGCTCCGCCTACCGTGTCTGGATCTCCGAGGTAATGCTGCAGCAAACGCGGGTCGGGGCGGTGATACCGTATTTCCAGGCCTTCACGGGACGCTTCCCGGACGTTCGGACGCTCGCACAGGCACCACTGGACGAAGTCCTTCATCTCTGGTCGGGGCTCGGCTACTACGCACGGGCCAGGAATCTGCATCGGGCCGCGCGCCTGGTGCTGGAGCGCCACGAAGGCGAACTGCCCGCCGAGCGTGCCGCGCTGGAAGCTCTGCCGGGCATCGGGCGTTCCACGGCGGCTGCCATCCTCGCGCAGGCCCACGGACGGCCCGAGGCCATTCTCGATGGCAACGTGCGGCGTGTCCTGGCACGGCATGCCGCTGTCGATGGATGGCCCGGCAGCAGCGCAGTCCAGAAGCAACTGTGGGCGCTCGCGGAGGCCCGGTTGCCGGGGGAACGCATGGCTGATTACACCCAGGCGATCATGGACCTGGGTGCGGCGGTCTGTACCCGCGCCCAGCCGGCCTGCCAGGGTTGTCCGGTTTCCCCGGACTGCGCGGCGTTGGCGCAGAGGCGTACTGCAGAACTGCCCACACCGCGGCCAGGCAGGGCGCTGCCGGTGCGTACCCGTTGGGCGGCACTCGTGATCGCGCCGGAGGGCGTGTACCTCCACCGTCGGGTGGCCGCTGGCATCTGGGGCGGCCTCTACAGCATGCCGGAGGCCGACGAACAGCAGGATCTGCGGGATGCCATCCTGTCGCGCTGGACCGATGCCCGGGAGGACGCACCCGACGCCGGAGACCGCATCGACCACGCCTTCAGCCACTATCGGCTGGACCTGCGCATTCTGCGCTTCCGGCTCCCGGCAGCGGCATGTGGGATCATGGAAGGGGATGGGTCGATCTGGTATAACACGCGGCTGCCGGTGCGGGTCGGGCTGCCGGCCCCCATCGAACGTTTTTTGAGAGATCGAGGAAATACTGACAATGGCGCGAACCGTTAACTGCGTGTACCTGGGCCGCGAGGCTGAGGGTCTGGCGTTTCCCACCTATCCCGGCGAGTTGGGCAAGAAGATCTTTGCCAATGTCTCGAAGGAAGCCTGGCAGGCCTGGCTCAAGCACCAGACCATGCTGATCAACGAGTACCGGCTGAGCCCGGTGGAACCGAAGGCGCGCAAGTTCCTGGAGGAAGAGATGGAGAAGTTCTTCTTCAAGGGTGGCGCGACGAAGCCGGAGGGCTACGTCGACCCGAACCAGGACCGTTAAGTGTCGGAGTCGGCCCGCGGTCTCCCGGCCCTCGGGGCAGAGAGGGCGCGATCGGCTTGACGGCCGGCCCCGGTGCCGGTTTAATACCTGCCTTCGCCCACAGGGCGACTTCCTCCGAAGTTCCGGCCAGGTAGCTCAGTTGGTAGAGCAGGGGATTGAAAATCCCCGTGTCGGCGGTTCGATTCCGTCCCTGGCCACCATATTTGCAGTGACTGAGCCCGCCATGAGCGGGCTTTTTCGACTGTATGTCTTGCGCAAACCATCTGATGCGAACGGGACGCCTGCGGTTCGAGGCGGCCCGATCACGTCTCGGGACACACTGGAGCGCACCGTGCCTGAGCCCTGGCGGGCCATGCGGGAGCTTCGGTCCCAGGTCGCTTCGCCTGGCCGCCGGCGCTGTATGGCAGGCTCCAGGAAGCCAGCACATTCCCAACGCGACGGGAGCCGCGGCGCCCTCGGACCCAGCCCCGATGGATTGCCGGTCAGGCTTCGGTGGCCCCGTGGCCCTTTTCCTGCCTTGGCTCGGCGGCACCGGTGCGGGCCATGATCCTGCCGCCCTTGATCGCCAGCACCTCGCCTGCGCCCACTGGCTCCCAGGCCTCCGCGGTCAGCGGGACGCTGGCGACCAGGGTGACGCGCTGGCGCGCCTCGGTCAGCCCCAGGGTCAGACCCTCGATGGGTCTGGGGCTGCGGCCCTCGCGCTTGGACGGACAGGTGCGGCAGAGGCTGTAGAGACCGGGCGGCTCGATCCGGCCGGAGGTCTCCTGGGTGCGTTCATGCCCGTGCACGTAAAGGTATTCGCTGTCGGAATACAGGAAATTGGCCGGTCCGAAGCGCCGCAATAGCGCTGCGAACCGGGTGACGACGTCGAGCCGGGCCTCGAGCGACGGAGATTCGCCAGGAGCCCACAGCGGGTCCATCCGCGCGAGCAGGATGCAGAAGGCATGCTCGGAATCGGTGTCCCCGATGGGTCGGGTGCGGCCCAGTTCAGGGCCGGTGGCCTCTTCGAGTCCGATCAGGTCCCCATTGTGGGCGAACACGTGCATGCGCCCGCCGAGTTCGCGTGCAAAGGGCTGCGTATTCTCCAGTGACACGGCCCCCTTGGTCGCCTGGCGCACGTGCGCCAGCACCAGATTGCTTCGGTACTGCTGTTCGCGCAGAAAGCGGATGCCGCTGCTGCGGCTCGCCGCGCCGGTTTCGCGGAGCCGGCGGGCGTCGCGCCCGGAGTAAAAGGCTGCGCCCCAGCCATCCTTGTGCGGCGCGCTCAGTCCGCCGCGCTCCGAGAAGGCCTCGAGCGAGATGGACAGGGTGGCTGGCTCCAGACTGGACATGGCGAGCAGTTCACACACCGCTGAAACCCTTGGCGGGTGCGCCCGGGCGCCGCGGGCCGGCGCGGCAGGATCCTGTGTCCGGATTGCGATACATGACCGAAAGTATCTGTCCCGCCTGGCCGGGGGTCAAACTCCTTCGGCCGCTTCCGCCCCCGCCAGCCTATGGAGTGCGGGGGCTTGCTCCCGCTTTCATTGTCCGCGGTGCTGCGCGCTCTCGGCCATGAAAGTTAGCGCAGGCCATAGTCCTTGAAGCGCTCCACCACCTGCGCCACCTCGGTATCGGAAAGCAGGTTCGGTCCGCCCAGCATCAGGCTCAGGATGTACTGCCGGGCGAGGACCTCGACCTCGCCGGCCAGCCAGAGTGCCTTGCGCAGGTTCGGCCCGGTGGCGATCACCCCGTGGTTCGCCAGCAGGCAGGCGCTGCGGCTCTCCAGGGCCTGCAGGGCAAGGTCGGAGAGTTCCCGGGTGCCGAAGGTGGCATAGGGCGCGCAGCGGATATTCGCCCCTCCGGCGGCCGCAATCATGTAATGGGCCGCAGGAATCTCCATGCCTCGCATGGCCAGCGCAGTGGCGTGGATCGAATGCGTATGAACCACGGCGCCGACCTCCGGCCGCGAGTGCAGGATCGCGAGATGAAACCGCCACTCGCTGGAGGGCCGTTCGCCCGCGTCATGGTGCCCGTTACCGGAGACGAACACGATGTCCGCATCCCGCAGTTCCCCGTAGGGGATGCCCGAAGGGCTGATCAGCATGCCGTCGTTCCAGCGCACGCTTACGTTGCCCGAGGTCCCCTGGTTGATGCGTTCGTCATTCATGCGCAGGCAGGTGGCGATGATCTCGCTGCGCAGGGACTGTTCCGTTGCCTCCATTCAGGGCTCCCGTTCGTGGTTAGGGGCGCGCTCCCAATGGTGACTATAGCCGCGCGCACCGCTTTCATGCGCAGGTCGTGCAATCGTTTCCCGGCAGCAACCAGAAGGCTTGCCACCGATGGACTCCCGCGACGGCCGTGGTGCGCAGCCCGGCCTGCCGTGTGACAATGCACGTCATGGAATGGGACGCGCTGCAAAATGGTTCTGACATCCGCGGAGTGGCAATGCCTGCGCAGGGTGTTTCCGCGGCGGAGGTGAACCTGACGCCCGAAGTGATGCGGCGCCTGGGTCTTGCCTTCGTCCATTGGCTGGCCCGGTCTCTGGACAGGGAACCTGCGGCGTTGACCGTATCGGTGGGACGCGACAGCCGGATCAGCGGGCCGCCGCTGATGACGGCGCTGATGGAGGGGATGGCCTCCGGTGGAGTCCGGGTGCTGGATTTCGGCATGGCATCGACGCCGGCGATGTTCATGAGTACGGTCACACCGGGCTTCGCCTGTGACGGCGCCGTGATGCTGACGGCCAGCCATCTCCCCTCGCATCGCAACGGCTGCAAGTTCTTCACTGCAACCGGCGGGTTCAACCGCGAGGACATCACGGAGCTGCTGCGGCTGGCGCAGGGCGGCGATCTCCCCTCTGCGGACGTGCCGGGTGCGATCGTCGCGGCCGACTTCATGGCGGTCTATACCGGTCAGCTGGTCGATCGCATCCGGGAGGGCGCGGCCCATCCCGTGCACCCTGACCAACCCCTGCAGGGCCTGCGGATCGTGGTGGACGCGGGCAACGGGGCGGGGGGCTTCTTCGCGGGCGACGTTCTCGAGCCGCTTGGGGCCGACACCACCGGCAGCCAGTTCCTCGAGCCCGACGGTACCTTTCCAAATCACGTGCCGAATCCGGAGCATCCCGAGGCGATGGCCTCCCTGCGCCGCGCGGTGCTGGAGCGTCGGGCCGATCTCGGCATCATCTTCGATCCTGATGTGGACCGTGCTGCCGTCGTGGACGCGCGGGGCCACGAGATCAACCGCAACCGGCTGGTTGCGCTGGCGGCGGCGATGGTGCTGCGCGAGCACCCCGGCTCCACGATCGTCACGGACTCCATCACCTCGGATGGGCTCACGGATTTCATCGAGGGGGATCTGGGCGGCGTGCATCACCGCTTCCGGCGCGGCTACCGCAACGTGATCAACGAGGCCCTGCGCCTGAATGCGCAGGGGCAGGAGTGCTGGCTCGCGATCGAGACCTCGGGCCATGCCGCGTTGAAGGAGAATTACTTCCTGGATGATGGCGCCTACCTGATGGCGATGCTGCTGATCGAACTGGCGCGCGCACGGACGGAGGGGACGGATCTGGGCGCGCTGATCGCCGGCCTGCGCGAGCCGGCCGAGAGCCGGGAGCATCGCCTCGGGGTGACTGCCGCAGACTTCGGCGCCTACGGCAACGCCGTGATCGATGCCCTGCGCGCCCGCGCCGCCGAAGAGCCGGGCTGGGCCGTGGTCCCGGATACACACGAGGGGGTGCGTGTTGCGTGCACGGCCCCGGAGGAGTCCGGCTGGTTCCTGCTGCGGCTGTCGCTGCATGATCCCGTGATGCCGCTGAACATCGAGTCGGAGGTGGCCGGCGGCGTAGATCGGATCACCCAACGGCTGCGCGCCTTCCTGACCGGCTTCGACGACCTCGATCTCGGCGCGCTTGGCCCCTTTGCCGCCGCGCCGGCGCCTGGTGGTGATCCGCCACGCTGACGGTTTCGATCCCGGCGGGGATGAATTTGCCGGGTGCCTGCGTGGTGCGGTCAATGTTGGGGGAGACGCCCGGTCCGGCTCATAGCCTGTACCCCCGCGCCGCCTCGACCCTGATGGAAAAATCGGCATTGACGAGACCCTTCCCGGGGTCTAGCCTTCGTTGGGCGAACACCAGATGTAGTGCTTCGCGGCATATTTCGCACAACAAGTAGTAGAAACCCAAGGGATGTCATGCACATGCGAGGCAGCACGCACCTGCAGTCCGTTACCGCTTCGACCCGGGAGGTCCCCATGCAACCGGCGTCCATGGAAATCTGGGATCAGAAGTATCGTTTGAAGACCAAGGACGGCGCGATCCTGGATCGCGATATCGACGGTACCTGGAAGCGCGTGGCGCGGGCCCTGGCCGACATCGAGGTGACTCCCGAGTTGCGCGAGCACTGGTACGAGCATTTTCTCCGGGCGCTGCGACAGGGCGCGATTCCCGCCGGACGCATCATCGCCAACGCGGGCGCGCAGGCGCACAAGCCGGCCACCTCGACCATCAACTGCACGGTCTCGGGGACCATCCGCGACTCCATGGACGACATCCTTGGCAAGCTGCACGAGGCCGGGATGACGCTGAAGAGCGGCTGTGGAATCGGTTACGAGTTCAGTACGTTACGGCCAAGAGGGGCCTACGTGTCTGGCGCCGGGGCGTACACCTCAGGGCCGCTGTCGTTCATGGATATCTACGACAAGATGTGCTTCACCATCTCCTCCGCGGGCGGGCGGCGCGGGGCCCAGATGGCGACCTTCGACATCGGCCACCCGGACGTGGTGGAGTTCATCCGCGCCAAGCGCGCCGATGGCACGCTACGCCAGTTCAACCTCTCGCTGTTGATCACCGCGGACTTCATGGCCGCCGTGCAGAACGATGCCCGCTGGCCGCTGGCCTTCCCGATCACCGATGTCGAGGCCACCCAGGGCACCATCGACCTGAACGATCCCGAGCAGGTGCTGTGGCGCGACTGGCCGAACACACAGGGCTACCTCAGCAACGACGCCGGGCAGGTCGCCTGCCGCATCTACAAGACCATCCCGGCGCGCCGGCTCTGGGACGTGATCATGGCCTCCACCTACGACTACGCCGAACCAGGCTTCATCCTGATCGATCAGTACAACGAGATGAACAACAACTGGTGGTGCGAATCGATCCGGGCGACGAACCCGTGTGTCACCGCCGATACCCGGTTGCACACCAATCGCGGCATGATCCAAATCGGTGAGCTGTATGAGATTGGGGAACCATTGGATGTGACCGTCGATACGCGTACCCTGGCTGAGAACCGCCGTGGTACGGCTACGCGCCCTGCCAAGCCCGCGTTCATGACATCCCAAAGCGCGGATGTATATCGTGTGGTTACCCGTGAGGGTTACGAGATCAAGGCCACCGGGTGGCACGATTTCTATACTCAGCGAGGCAAGATCAAGCTGAGTGCGCTGCAGGCCGGCGACGAACTTCTCGTCCAGTCCGGCAAGGGTCAATTCGGTGAACAGGGTAGCCAAGAACTTGGTGTGCTCATAGGTCTTATCGCTGGGGACGGACATTTTACCGAAACAAAAAAAAAGGAGCCGATCGCCTATGTCAATTTCTGGGGTGATGATCGACAGCTTGCCGAAAACATTGCCAGCTATGTGAATACCTTGATAACCGGTACCTCACTGCTTCAGGGGCGGGATTATCGTGTGCGGCCGGTTGCTGTCGAGGATCGAAACCACGTTTTTATCGGTTCGGTGTTGTTGGCACGTTATCTCCAGTACTATGGTTTTACCAAAGAACGCAAGCTCCAGGTACCGGAAGTCGTTTGGCAGGGCAGTGAAAAGTGTGTGGCTGGCTACTTGCGCGGTTTGTTTCAGGCTGATGGTACAGTCAATGTTTCTGGGAAGTCGCTGACCTGCTCCATCCGCCTTGCGTCTAGTCAGCGGAATCTATTGAAAGACGTGCAAATGCTGCTGGCAAACTTTGGAATCTTTTCCCGTATTCACAGACGTAGGGATGCGCAGAAACGACTGATGCCGGATGGAAAAGGCGGGCAGAAGCTTTATCAGTGCGGTTCTGATTACGAATTAATCATTGACGGGGAATCCCGTGATCGCTTCATGAGCGAAATTGGCTTCCTGACAGAGAGCAAGGCTGCCAAGTATGGTGAATGGGTCAAGGGCAAGTGCCTGCGGAAAACTCAACGCTTTACCGCACGCATTGAAAAGGTCATTTACGAAGGTAAGCAGGCGGTTTATGACACTACTCAGCCTGACCACAACTCCGTTGTATTTAACGGTATCGTGACTGGGCAGTGCGGCGAGCAGGGTTTGCCCCCCTACGGTGCCTGCCTGCTGGGCTCGATCAACCTCACCAGGTTCGTCGTCGATCCCTTCACTGACAAGGCCCGTTTCGATTGGGATGCCTTTGGCGAGACCGTCTCGGTGTTCACGCGCATGCTGGACAACGTGGTGGAGGTGAACGGGTTGCCGCTGGCCGAGCAGCGTGAGGAGATCATGCGCAAGCGCCGCCATGGCATGGGTTACCTCGGGCTTGGTTCGTCGTTGACCATGCTGGGGATGAAGTATGGCGATGATGACTCCCTGGAATTCACCGAGCGCGTGACCCGGGCGATGGCCCTGGCCGGCTGGCGGGTGGGCCTGGAGCTGGCGCGGGAGAAAGGGCCTGCACCGATCATGGACGAGGAATTCACCGTGACCGCGAAGATGCTGCGCCAGCGTCCCGAGATGGCGCGAGATGGTTTCGGACCGGGAGACCGGGTCAAGGGGCGGGTGCTGCATGCGCGTTACAGCCGTTACATGCAGCGTATCGCCCAGGTGGAACCGGAACTGGTGGAACGGATCGCGGCCGAGGGCTGCCGCTTCACCCACCACAGTTCGATCGCGCCCACCGGCACCATCTCGCTGTCCCTGGCCAATAACGCGAGTAACGGCATCGAGCCGAGCTTCGCCCATCATTACGCGCGCAACGTGATTCGCAGCGGCAAGAAGTCCAAGGAGAAGGTGGACGTCTTCTCCTATGAGCTGCTGGCCTATCGCGAGAAGGTGAATCCGCGGGCGATGCCGTACTCCGAGATCGTCGAGGAACAGCTGCCCGACTACTTCATCACCGCCGACGACATCACCCCGAAGGCGCACGTGGACGTGCAGGCGGCGGCCCAGAAATGGATCGATTCGTCCATCTCCAAGACAGCGAACGTGCCCACCGATTACCCCTTCGACGCCTTCAAGGACATCTATCTCTATGCCTGGCAACAGGGCCTGAAGGGCTGCACCACCTTCCGGTTCAACCCGGAGGCCTTCCAGGGCGTGCTGGTCAAGGAGAAGGATCTGGCCAGCACGACTTACCGTTTCGCCCTGGAGGACGGCACCGTGATCGAGGCCAAGGGCAACGAGGAAGTCGAATACGACGGCGAGACCCACACGGCCGCCAATCTCTACGATGCCCTGAAGGAAGGGTACTACGGCAAGTTCTGAGGCGGGAGCGAGATCATGACCATCCAGATTGAAAAGAAGATCGTCGGTTTCGAGGTCGCCCGCGAAGACAAGCCGGTGGCGGAAGCCGCTGCCGGTGGTGAGCAGGTCGCGGAGGACCCGGCCAGCAAGGTCATCCACATGCACGAGAAGCTGGAGCGGCCCGAGATGCTTATGGGGTCCACCTATAAGATCAAGACGCCGCTGTCCGAGCATGCGCTCTACGTGACCATCAACGACGTCGTGCTGAACCCCGGCACCGAGCACGAGCTGCGCCGGCCCTTCGAGATCTTCATCAACTCGAAGAACATGGACCACTTCCAGTGGATCGTGGCGCTGACGCGGATCATCTCGGCGGTCTTCCGCAAGGGCGGCGACGTGACCTTCCTGGTGGAGGAGCTGCGTTCGGTCTTCGACCCGCGTGGCGGCTACTTCAAGAAGGGCGGCAAGTACATGCCCTCGCTGGTCGCCGAGATCGGCGACGCCATCGAGGGTCACATGCGCATGATCGGCCTGATCAAGGACGACGGGCTGGACGAGCACCAGCGCAGGCACGTCGAGGAAAAACGTGCCCAGTTCGAAGCCAGCCGCAACCTGGCGAGCACCGAGACCGATCCAGGCGACGCCTTTCCGCCGGGCGCGCAACTCTGTGGCAAGTGCAACACCAGGGCCGTGGTGGCCATGGACAATTGCCTGACCTGCCTGAATTGCGGCGAGAGCAAGTGCGGCTGAGCTAGTGGGCCCCTGGTGGGCCCACTAGTCGGGAAGCCCCACCCCGGCGTACGGTAGTCGTGTAGGCCGATGGCCCCCATCCACCACGGAGCGAGCCCGCCATGGACCAGACCCGCATGAGTCAAAGCGATACCTCGGCAGCCATCGCGGACCTGGCCCGCATCGCCCTGTCCGGCGAGCGCAGGCTGCAGCGGCTGGAACGCCTCTTTCGCTGGACCGCGGCGCTGTTCCTGCTGACCCTGACCCTGGCGCTGTATGCCCTGTCGCAGGCATTCGGCGCGGGCGGCGCGCAGGCCCAGGCCGGCTGGCCGCATGCGGCTCCGGACCCGATTCCCGAGGAGGCGGAGGTGACGGACACCATCGGGAAGCCGTGGGCCGGGGACTTCCGTGCCCGGATCGAGGAACTCCGGGGGCGGGTGGCAGAAGCCGAGGTCGAGGCCATGGATCCCGGTCATGCGCTGGCGGTGATCCTGCACGACATGAAGGACGTACTGCACGAGACCCGGCAGATGCTGGCGGTGATGCCGCAGATGGCGGAAGACATGCGCGACATGCGGGGCGACATGGAACGGATTGCGGGCACCATGGACTCGATGGACGAGAAGATGACCGGGGTTCCGGTCATGGCCGAGGAGATGCGCCGGCTGAACATCAATATCGATATCATGACCACCTCCATCGACTCCACCATGGGGCGGATGGGACGGATGATGCCCTATATGTGGTGAGTCCTTCCTTGCTGCCGGAACCAGAACACGGAGTGGGTGGCGCGATCATCGCGGGGCGGCGGCCCCTGGTGTCGGTTGGACGCTTTCTGTTTGCTTTGTTCCCGCTCACCGTGTTCGTCGCGGGCCCGGTTGCAGCGCAGGAGCTGCTGGAGCCGATCACGGTGACCGTCACCGCGCCGCGGCTGGCGACGCCGCTTACGCAGTTCCCCGCCGCCGTCGACGTTGTGGACGAACGAACGGCAACACAAGCCCGGCAGGGTCTGCAGCTCGACGAGGCACTGAACCGGATTCCCGGGGTGTTTGCGCAGAACCGCTACAACTTTGCGCAGGACGTCCGCCTGTCCATCCGGGGCTTCGGCGCCCGTGCCCCGTTCGGCATCCGTGGCCTGCGCATCCTGCAGGACGGCATCCCCGAGACCACGCCCGACGGCCAGTCCCAGGTCGACGCGATCGACCTGCTGAATGTCAGCCGCATCGAGGTTCTGCGCGGACCGAACGCGGCCCTGTACGGCAACGCCACCGGGGGCGTGGTCGCGATCACCACGCGCGACGGCAGCGACCCGCGCGGCCACGGCGGAGGTGCGCTGCTGGGCAGTTACGGTTTCCAGCGACTCGAGGCCCTGAGCGAGGCGCAGGCTGGCAGCGGGTCTTACTCGTTGAGCTTTTACGACCTGCGCTTCGACGGCTACCGCGATCAGGCGCGCGCGGAAAAGCGCCTGCTGCGCCTGCACCTCGCCCAGGCCTTAGAGGCAGGCGATCTCAGCCTGCATCTGCGTGCGCTCGACGCCCCGTTGACCGAAGATCCGGGTGCGCTTACGCGTGCCGAACTCGATGCCGACCGGCGCGCCGCGGCACCGCTGGCGCAGCGACTGGACAGCCGCCAGTCCGCAGAGCAGCTGACCCTGGGCGCGCAGTGGCGTCAGCCTCTCAGTGAAGGCCAGCTCCGGCTCGGTGCCTTTGCCACACGCCGTGACTACGAGCAGCAGCTACCCTTCCCCGGTAGCAGTCAGGTCGCCTACCAGCGCGACTTCGACGGCATCCACACCGGCTACGAGCGCGACTGGGGCCCGACCCGGGTATTGCTCGGGCTAGACCTGGAACAGCAGCGCGACGACCGGACACGGAACTGCATCAACTTTTCCCTCGAACCTGTCTGCAACCCGCCGACGGATACGGATCCCCTGGCGCTGGACCAGCGCGAACGGGCGCGCAGCCGCGGGTTGTATGTGCACACCGACACGCTGCTCGGCGACGACTGGAACCTCGCCCTCGGCGCGCGGCACGATCGCATCCGTTTCGACATCGACGACCGGCTGCGCCTGGACGACTTCGATCTCTCCGGTCGTCGCACGTTCGACGAAACCAGTGCCAGCGCCGGACTGATCTGGCATTGGGCGGCCGGACACCGGGCCTTCGCCAACGCCGCGACCGCCTTCGAGACCCCCACCTTCACCGAGTTCGCGAACCCTGCCGGCACCGGTGGCTTCAACCCCGACCTGGAACCCCAGTACGCCCGCGCATTCGAGCTCGGAGTGCGCGGTGAGGTTGGCATGCTGGCCTACGACGTCACCGCGCACCTGACCCGGGTGCGCGACGAATTGGTATCGTTTCAACTTGAGCCGGGTGGCCGCGATTTCTACCGCAACGCCAGTCGTACTAAGCGGGAGGGACTGGAGATCGGCCTGGAACTGCGACCCGCCCCGCAATGGAACCTGCGCGCAGCCGTAACCCTGAACGACTTCCGTTACCGGGAGTACAGGTTGGATGATGACCAGGACTTCGCCGGAAACCGCCTGCCCGGTCTGCCGGGCCAGCAGTTCTTCCTCGAGGCGTCCTGGCGGGATGGTCCCACCTTTGCGATTTTGGACACGCTCTACACGGGCAGTCGCTATGCCGACGATGCCAACGAGGAGAAGGTCGACTCGCAGACGACCGTGAATGCCCGCATCGGCCGCCACTGGGACCATGGCCGCCTGCGCACCGAAGGTTTCGTCGCGGTGAACAACCTGTTCAATACCGACGCAATCGACAACGTCCGTATCAATGCCCGCGGGGGCCGCTATTTCGAACCCGCCCCCGACCGCAACTTTCTCATCGGCCTGCGGCTGTACCACCGGCCCTGAACGAAAGAGCAGTTAAGTTCCGTGTTGGCCGGCTATTGATCCGGCGATGACAAGGGAGACACCTTTGGCACCGCGCCGGTTCCAAACCGGACAACCAACGCTGAAGGCTGCTTCTGGGTGCGCCCCGTACGGACCGTCGGCGGCCATGGATGGCTCGCCGTCGAGCGCCCACGGAAGGCTCGAGCGTGTCCGTGCGGGGCGCACCCAGAAGCAGGCCTACCGCGGAGTTCGATCGCGCCGCAACACGTCAAGACCCGCCCGGAAGCACCCCCGCCCGGTCCAGCGCCTCCCGCCAGAGGACCAGCTTCGCCTCCAGGTCCAGGCGCGCATTGGCCGGGCTGGTCGAGGGCAGGCGCACCGCCGGCAAACCGAGGGCCTCGACCTCCCGCATCCGCCGCGCACTCTCGGCGCCGTTGTGGATCACCAGGCGCAGGGCCGGGGTTCGGGCGGGCAGGCTGGCGAGATCATTCGGAACCGCGTCCCGGATCGCCGAGTCCAGGCTGCCCGGGCGTATGCAGCTGGCGTAGACGTCCCAGAGCCCGATACCGTGGTCAAGCAGGCACCGGGTCCGGTCGCCATAGGTCATTTCCGGCAGGGGCTGCCCGAGCAGCCTGCCCATGATCGGCCAGAACCGGTTGCGCGGGTGGGCGTAATACTGCTGTGCCTGCAGCGACGCGACCCCGGGAAAGCTGCCGAGAATCAGCACCCGGGTATCGCGGCGCAGGATGGGCGGAAGGGCAGTAAGGACGGTCTTCGCGGTCTGCTCGGGAGGGCGTCGAGGCAATGGCTTGCGCCTTCGGGGTTGCTGGGAACTCAAGGTTGGGGGACGGGCTTCAGGCCGGTGACCTGGCAGCCGCGGCAGAGTCCGTGCAATTCCACCACCTTGGTGCTGATCGCGAAGCCCTCCCGCCCCGCCGCCTGATCCAGTGCCGCGCTGATGTTCTCGGGATGCATCTCGTGGATGTGGCCACAGGTGTAGCAGATCATCAGCAGGGTCTCGTGGGCCTCGCCCGGATGATTGCAGGCGACAAAGCCGTTCAGGCTCTCGATGCGGTGGATGAATCCCTGTTCGAGCAGGAACGCCAGGCTGCGGTAGACCGTGGGCGGCTTGATGCTGCGATCGGCTGAACTCAGTTCGTGGATCAGGTCGTAGGCCTTGATGACGCCATCGGTGTTCAGGATCTGTTCCAGGATGCGACGGCGCAGGGAGGTCAGGCGTACGCCGCGCCCGGCGCAGACCCGTTCCGCTGCGTCCAGCGCCTCCGTCGTTGCTGTCGTGCCCATGATCGCCTCCCGGATGCAATGCTGCATCGCAAGCATACCTGATGCCAGCGCCCGTTCGGGAAGCTTGAAGGCGCCCAATGAGCCACCCGCTTCCATGATGTGGATCACCCTTTGCCACCATCCCGTTTTGTAGACTCACCACCATTTCCGACGGGGGAGTGTGCGGAACCGGTATCCCCGGGACGTGCGGTCGGGAAGGGGCGGGCCCAGCCGGTTGCGGCCGGGTCTCCATTCTGTCAGGCTCTCCCGCCAGATATATGGCAAGACCTTTGACCTATCTGGAGTGTAACGTTGAAGATTTTCCGGTCCGGGCGTTTCAAGGATTGCTCTGTATGTGTACTCACCCTTGCCGTCGTGGCGGGTGCGCCGATCATGACCTCCTTAGGTGTGCTGCTGTTCTTCTGACGGGTTCCCCGTCATGGTCTTCCTGAGCTGAGGCTCGGTTTCCGCATGGCCCACTAGCCAGCCCTCCGCCGGGTGCAGGCGTGTCCGTGCTGCGCCAGGGTCTCCCTCCCTCACTAGCCACTGAGGCCTACGGGCCGCTCTTTGATGGGCGCACCCACGAACCAGACTCTGCCCCCTTGCGCCTGTCGCAGGAGAACTCCGCCGCCATCGGCTATAAATGGGGACTGTTTCCCCTTTTCAGCCAAGAGTGGTTCATGCGCGCGCGACTGTTCCTGTTCTTTGCCCTGCTGTTTCTGGCGACCCCTGGCTGCGCCGATCAGGGCGAGGCGCCGTTTGACGGGAGCGAGATCGAGACCGGGGATCTCGACGCCCTGCTCGAGCGCGGCCTGTTGCGGGTCGTCGTACCCGGGACCGCACTCGGTGAGCCGTCACTGCCTCGCCAGGGTTCGCCTGTGGCACAGCAGCGGGAACTGGCCGAGGCCTTCGCCGCCTCCCTCGGTCTGCGCCTGGAACTCGTGCCGGTATTCCGCCTGCGCGAGATGCTGCCCCTGCTCGAGCAGGGCAGGGCCGACATCATTGCCGCCAACCTCACGGTGACCGAGGGCCGCAGGGAGCGGATCGATTTCTCACTGCCCATCGATCATGTCCATGAGGTCGTGCTCGTCGCAGAGTCGGACGAGGATATTCATTCGATTGAGGACCTCTCCGGCCGCAGCGTCATGGTCGATAGGGCGACGTCGTTCTGGGAGACACTGGCCGCCCTGCGCGAGGACCTTCCGGAAATCCATCTCCTTCCCGGTCTCGATCACTTTGACGACGAGTCCACACTGGACATGCTCGTCGCCGGCGAGATCGACGCGACGGTTCGCGACAGCAACATCGCCGAGATGTACCTGAGCTACCGCGATGACCTGCGTCTTGCCTTTCCCCTCGGGGAGCGGCAGTCCATCGCCTGGGCCGTGCGTCCGGAAGCGCCGCAACTGCTCGCGGCCCTGAACCGGTTTCTGACCACGGAACAACTGACCCGGCCCCGGGAGGCCCGCTATGTGGGGGATCTCTCCGAACTCCAGGAGCGGCGCAAACTGCGCATCCTGCTGCCCAACTCCGCGGCCTCGTACTATCTCTGGCGCGGCGAACTGGTGGGTTTCGAGTACGAGTTAGCGCGGCGCTTCGCCGAAGAGCATCGCATGCGCCTGGAGGTGGTGGTGCCGCCGCATCCTGCCGTCGTCTACGACTGGCTGGACGAGGGGCGGGCGGATATCGCCGGTGGCTTCCTGGAACCGGGTACCGCGGACGGGCGGGGTCCGGTCCAGTTCACGAATCCCTGGCATCACGCCCAGCCTTATCTCGTGAGCGGTGCCGATGCGGATGAACTCGCGGGCTGGGATGCCGTTGCCGGAAGTGCCGTCGCTGCGGTTCGCGACAGTGTCCTGTGGCCCGAGCTCGAGACCCTGGCGGACGATCACGGGTTTGCTCTGGTGCCCCTACCCGCGATCAGCGGGGATCTCGAGGATGTCGTCAACAGCCTGGTCGCGGGTGAGTTCGATTACGCGGTCGTCGAGGGGCACCTGCTCGGGGTGGAGCTGGCCCGGCGCGACGACATTCGCCGGCAGTTCGAGGCGGGTTCCCCCGTGCCGCACACCTGGGCCGTGCGCGCGTCTGATGAGGCACTGCTGGAGTCCCTGAACGAGTTCTTCCGCAAGGAGCACCGCAGTACTTTTTACAACATCCTGTACCGGCGGTATTTCGAGGATGAGCGCCGCATCCGCCGCCATATGGACGAGCGGGTGCGGGGGGCTGGACAGCTTTCCCCCTGGGACGATCTCGTGCGCAGGTACGCCGAGCCGCAGGATTTCGACTGGCGGCTGATCGTCGCGCAGATGTACCAGGAGAGCCGCTTCGACCCGGAGGCACGCTCTTCGATGGGCGCGGCCGGGCTGATGCAACTGATGCCGCGCACCGCCCAGCAGGTGGGCGTGAAGGATCTCGAGGACCCTGCCGATAACATCCGGGGTGGGGTCCTGTATCTGGATTGGGTTCGGCAGCGTTTGCCCGAAGACCTGACGGTGGCCGATCGGGTCTGGTTCACGCTTGCCGCCTACAATGCGGGCGTCGGTCACGTGATGGACGCACGTCGTCTTGCGGCGCAAAAGGGCTGGGACCCGGACCGCTGGTTCGACAACGTCGAGAATGCCATGCTGCTGCTGTCGCAACGGCAGTATTTCTCCCAGGCCCGGCACGGCTACGTGCGGGGCAGCGAGCCGGTCGCCTATATCAACAACATCAGTGCGCGCTACAAGGCCTACGTGCAACTGACCGAGGACCAGGCCGCCTTCAACAGTGGCGACTGAGCGCCGGGAATATGCTAAACAGCCTGCAGAGCGTCGCTTCGCAAAAGACCATCCTCGAAGGAGAAGGGAATGAGTTGGGTAATTGATCTGGCCGCACTCACGATGAAAGACGTGGCCCAGGTGGGCGGCAAGAATGCCTCGCTGGGCGAGCTCCTTGGCAATCTAGCCGAGGCGGGCGTGCAGGTACCTGGCGGCTTCGCCACCACGGCGGACGCCTTTCGCGCTCTTCTGGCGAAGAACAGGCTCGACGAGCGGATCAAGAAACGACTGGATGGCCTCGACATCGACGACATCCAGTCGTTGCAGGTGGCGGGGCGGGAGGTCCGCGGCTGGATCGAGGAGGCCCCGCTGCCACCGGAACTGGAGGCGGCGGTGCGTGAGCACTACGCCCGGATGGGTGAGAACGTGCCCGTTGCAGTGCGCTCCTCCGCGACCGCAGAAGACCTGCCGGAGGCATCCTTTGCCGGCCAGCAGGAGACCTACCTGAACGTGCGCGGCATCGACGAGGTCCTGATTGCGCTGCGCAAGGTCTTCGCCAGCCTCTACAACGACCGGGCGATTGCCTACCGTGAGCACCAGGGCTTCGCGCACGACGAGGTGGCGCTGTCGGCCGGTGTCCAGCGCATGGTGCGTTCCGACATCGGCTGTGCCGGCGTCATGTTTACCCTGGACACCGAGACCGGCTTCCGCGACGCGGTCTTCATCACCGGGGCCTGGGGCCTGGGGGAGACGGTGGTCCAGGGTTCGGTGAACCCGGACGAGTACCAGGTGTACAAACCTTCCCTGCGCGCCGGCAAGCAGGCCATCATCGGGCGAACGCTGGGCAGCAAGGCGCTCCGCATGGTGCTGACCGACGGTGGCGGTACCCGGGTCGAGGACACCCCGGACGATCTGCGCTCGCGCTTCTGCCTGGACGACGAGCAGGTGCAACTGCTGGGCCGATACGCGGTCGCCATCGAGGACCACTACGGCATGCCGATGGACATTGAATGGGCCGAGGACGGCGAGACGGGCGAGCTGATGATCGTGCAGGCGCGGCCCGAGACGGTCGAGAGTCGTGCCGAACTGGGTGTCAACGAGACCTATCGCCTCGAGTCCCATGAGAGATCGCCACTGACCACGGGGCGGGCCATCGGCGCCCGCATCGGCGCGGGCAAGATCCGGGTGGTCGATTCCCCCGAGTCGATGCACATGGTGGAACCGGGCGACATCCTGGTCGCGGACATGACCGACCCGGACTGGGAGCCGATCATGAAGCGGGCCTCCGCGATCGTGACCAACCGCGGCGGGCGGACCTGCCATGCGGCCATCATCGCGCGCGAGATGGGCATACCGGCCGTGGTCGGGTGCGGCAATGCCACGGAGGTGCTCCGTGACGGCATGGACGCCACCGTTTCCTGCGCCGAGGGTGATGACGGCTATGTGTACGACGGCAAGATCCCGTTCCAGGTGCAGCGCACCGGTGCCAGTAATCTGCCGCCGCTGCCGGTGAAGCTGATGCTCAACGTCGCGAACCCGGGGCGTGCCTACACCTTCTCGCGCCTGCCGCATGCGGGCATCGGCCTTGCGCGGCTGGAGTTCATCATCAACAGCCACATCGGCATCCATCCGCTCGCCCTGCTGGACTATCCGAAAGTGCCCGAGGAGGTACGCGCCGAGATCGCGATTCGGATCGCCGGCTTCGACGACCCCGTGGAGTTCTTCGTGCGCCGGCTCAGCGAGGGTATCGGAACGCTGGCGGCGGCCTTCGCGCCGGAGCCGGTGATCGTGCGGTTGTCGGACTTCAAGAGCAACGAGTATGCCCACCTGCTGGGCGGCAGGGCCTACGAGCCGGAGGAGGAGAACCCCATGCTGGGCTTCCGCGGCACCGCGCGCTACCTGTCGGACAGCTTCCGCCCGGCCTTCGCGCTGGAATGCCAGGCCCTGAAGCGCGTGCGCGAGGACATGGGGTTGAAGAACGTGCAGGTGATGGTGCCGTTCGTGCGCACACTGGGAGAGGCGCGCGGCGTGATCCGGGTCCTCGAGGAAGAGGGGCTGAAGCGGGGCGAGAACGGGCTGAAGATCGTGATGATGTGCGAACTCCCGTCCAATGCGCTGCTTGCGGATGAATTTCTGGAATTCTTTGACGGTTTCTCCATCGGTTCCAACGACCTGACCCAGTTGACCCTCGGCGTGGATCGCGACTCCTCGCTGGTGGCCTCCTGTTTCGACGAACGCGACGGTGCGGTCAAGGCCCTGCTCTCGATGGCCATACGTTCCGCGCGCAGGAACGGAAAGTACGTGGGCATCTGCGGTCAGGGTCCCTCCGACCACATGGACCTTGCCGAGTGGCTGGTGGCGGAGGGCATCGAGAGCATGTCCCTGAATCCGGACTCGCTGATTCCGACCTGGGAACGGCTCGCGGAGTCGATGGCGCGTGACTAACCCGAACCATCCCCAGGTCTACCTGCTGTCGGACGGTACCGGTATCACCGCGGAGACCCTGGCGCGGACGCTGCTGACCCAGTTCGAGGGGCTACACCCCGGCTGGCACCTGCGGCCGTTCGTGCGCAGCCCGGAACAGATGGAGGACTTCTTCGAGCGGATCCGGAACGGGCTGCAGCCCGCACTGGTCGTGGCCACCTTCGCGGATGCCTCCCTGCGTGCCCAGCTCAAGGACTGCCCCGTCCCCGTGCTGGATATCTTCTCGGACCACCTGGAACAACTGGAGCAGGTCTTCCATCGCAAGGCCGAGTCGGTGTCCGGGCGTGCCCACGGCATGGGCGATCTCGCCCGTTATGACCGGCGCATCGAGGCCCTGAACTTTACCCTCGCGCACGACGACGGCCTGGCCACCGGTGACATCGGTCATGCCGAGGTCGTGCTGATGGGGGTGTCGCGCTCTGGCAAGACGCCGACCTGTCTCTATCTGGCGATGAACTATGGCATGTTCGCCGCCAACTACCCGCTGATTCCCGAGGACATGACCGGTGACACGCGGCTCCCGGGGTCGCTGCGCGGGCTGCGGGGACGCCTCCTGGGCCTGGTGATCTCGCCCGAGCGGCTGGCACACATCCGGGAGGCGAGGCGCCCCGGCAGTCGCTATGCCAGCCTGCCCCAGTGCCGCCAGGAGTGCCTCGCGATCGATGAGTTCCTGTACCGGGAGCGCATACCGCGCCTGGAGGTGACCCATCTGTCGGTCGAGGAGATCGCCACCCGGGTGCGGGCGCAGTTGGGCTGAGGCCGGCCAGTCCCGATGAGCCCCATCATGGTGCATGAGCTGCACCATGATGGGGCGGTTGGTGTGCTAAAAGCCGGCTTTCCGTTGGGGCTGGGCCTCAATACTGGGAGGACTCCTGCCTGCGAATCGTTCCTTCACCTGGTGGGCCTGGCTCGTCCAGGCCCACCAGCCCGCGGGCCCTTCGGTCCCGCAGGCATGGCCCGATTCCTGCTTCTCGCCAGCCATGTCATCAGTGCCCATCTCCCGTTCTGCGCCTGCGCCGCCCATCGCGTCGTGGCCCGGTTCCCAGTCGGCCGCGCCGGGCTGGCACGCGAGACTGGAGCTCGGTTTCGAGGCTGGACCGGAATGCACCGTATTGCGGCATCGGCGGCATGTCGGCCCCCTGCGGGTGCAACGCCCCTTTCACCCCGAGGGAGTCCCATGCCATACCTATCTGCTGCATCCTCCCGGTGGTGTCGTCGGCGGCGATCGGCTGGACATCGAGGTGACGGTGGAAAGCGGCGGCCATGCGCTGCTCACCACTCCCGCGGCGGCCAAGTTCTACCGTTCGGCCGGCCCGCTGGCGCACCAGCGGCAGTCCTTCCAGGTCGCCACTGGCGGCACGCTGGAGTGGCTCCCCGCATTGAACATCCTCCATGGCGGCGCTCGGGTCGAGTTGCGCAACCGCTTCGAACTCGCGCCCGACGCGCGCCTCCTGGCCTGGGATCTTCTCGGTCTGGGTCGTCCGGGTAGCGGTGACAGGTTCGAGAGCGGGCTCTGCGACTCGAGCCTTCAGGTCGTCGCGAATGGTCGGGCGTTGCTCACGGAGCGGCTGCGAACGGAAGGCGGCGATCCCATGCTCAAGGCAGCCTGGGGATTGCAGGGTCGCGGCTACCTGGCGACCCTGCTGGCCGCGCCCGCCACGCCGGAAACGCTCGTAGCACTGCGCAGCCAGTTGCGACAGGCGCCGGGTGCCGTCTTCGGCTGTACCCTCCTGCCTGTGCCGGGCCCACGCCCGCAGGGGCAGACCCCCACGGGTCTGCTGGTCTGCCGCTGGCTGGCTGCAGCCGGGGAGGCGTTGTGGGAATCGATGATCGAGGCGTGGGCAATCCTGCGTCCGCTGGTGCTTGGGCGGGAGCCCTGCCCACCGCGTATCTGGTCCACCTGAAGCTGTCGGAGCCGTAAATGGAGTTGACCCCCAGAGAGAAGGACAAGCTGTTGCTGTTCACCGCGGCGCTGGTCGCGGAACGCCGCCGCGACCGCGGCCTGAAACTGAACTACCCGGAGGCCATCGCGCTGATCTCGGCCGCCATACTGGAAGGCGCGCGCGATGGTCGCAGCGTTGCCGAGTTGATGTCGCTGGGCGGCGAGGTGCTGCGGCGCGAAGACGTGATGGAGGGTGTGCCCGAGATGATTCCCGAGGTCCAGGTGGAGGCCACCTTCCCCGACGGGACGAAGCTGGTCACCGTGCATGAACCCATCCGTTGAATGTGGGTGGATAGGGGGCCGAAGGGTTCCAGCCGGTTGCTCCGTCAGCGGGTGTCGGCAGCAGGGATGCTGCCGTCAAGCCTACAGGGATGTATTCACGGCGTCCCGCTGACGGAGCAACCGGCTGGAACCCCGGGCACGGTCGAACTGAAACGAAGACGAGGAAAAGGATCATCATGATACCCGGTGAGTACCTGCTCGAAGAGGGCGAGCTCGAATTGAATGCTGGGCGCCCGACGGTGACGTTGGCGGTGACCAACACCGGGGATCGGCCGGTGCAGGTCGGTTCCCACTACCACTTCTTCGAGGTCAACAAAGCGCTGGACTTTGAGCGTGACCCGGCGCGCGGTTTCCGTCTGGACATCCCCGCGGGCACGGCCGTGCGCTTCGAGCCGGGGCAGAGCCGGACGGTCCAGCTCGTGGCCTATGCCGGGGCACGGCACGTGTACGGATTCCAGGGCCGGGTCATGGGGCCGCTGGATAGAGAAGAGGGGGGGCGATCATGAGTGTCAGGATTTCTCGCAGCGCCTATGCCGACATGTACGGACCGACGACCGGCGATCGCGTTCGCCTGGCGGACACGGAACTCTTCGTCCGGGTCGAGCGGGACTTCACGATCTACGGTGACGAGGTGAAGTTCGGCGGCGGCAAGGTCATCCGCGACGGCATGGGCCAAAGCCAGCGCGCCGGTCCCGAGGTCGCGGATACCGTGATCACCAATGCGCTGATCATCGATCACTGGGGCATCGTGAAGGCGGATATCGGAATCCGGAACGGCCGCATCCAGGCGATCGGCAAGGCCGGCAACCCGGATACCCAGCCCGGCGTGAACATTGTCATCGGTCCGGGCACCGAGGCCATCGCCGGCGAGGGCATGATCGTGACCGCAGGTGGCATCGACGCGCACATCCACTTCATCTGCCCGCAGCAGATCGACGAGGCGCTGATGAGCGGAGTCACCACCATGCTGGGAGGTGGCACCGGCCCAGCGACCGGCACCAACGCGACCACATGTACCCCGGGCACCTGGCACATCCAGCGCATGCTGGAGGCCGCCGAGGCCTATCCAATGAACCTCGGCTTCATGGGCAAGGGCAACGCCAGCCTGCCCGACGCCCTGCGCGAGCAGGTCGAGGCCGGTGCGCTGGGCCTGAAGCTGCACGAGGACTGGGGCACGACCCCGGCGGCGATCGACAACTGCCTGAGCGTCGCGGACGAATACGACGTACAGGTCGCGATCCATACCGACACGCTGAACGAGTCCGGCTTCGTCGAGGACACGCTGGCCGCGATGAAGGACCGGACCATCCACACCTACCACACCGAGGGGGCTGGCGGCGGTCACGCGCCGGACA
>Ga0209498_1000306_pt1 | contig 30122 bp, 52 predicted proteins | sample WalLakDeSediment_FD_184131 | JGI IMG/M metagenome (GOLD analysis project Ga0209498, IMG submission 184131) | Lake sediment microbial communities from Walker lake, Nevada to study Microbial Dark Matter (Phase II) - Walker Lake 11/02/13 Deep... | ecosystem: Environmental > Aquatic > Freshwater >...
GGAGCCGGACCCGGCGTATCAGGATGCGCTCCGGCCCGTGCTGGACGACTTCGTGGCGGTGCTGGAGGACGACAAGATCCGGCTGGCTCAGTACAAGATGGAGCGGCCGTGGACCATGAGCCTGGAGGACTGACATGGACCTCACCTACTACGACCTGATCCGCATCCCGTCGCCAGAGTGCGAAGAGTGCGCAGGAACGGGCGAATCCGAGACGCTGGTCCGCTGGCGGTACGATGGCATGGGCGGACCCGAGCCAGTCTACCGGATCCGCGACTGCGAGTGCTGCTACGGGACCGGGCTGGAGGGCTGCAGTGAGCACCCGGAAGAGGCTCTGATCGCCCACAGCAAGGACGAGCCGGGCATCATGTGTTGCGCCCAGTGCATCGCCGCCATGATCGAGGATCTGGAGCGAACAGCGCGGAAGGACGACCCGTCATGGGACGATGCGCTGGCGATACAGGAGACAACTGAGGCGCTTCGGGCGATGCTCGAAGCCTACGAGATGGAGGTGGAGACGTGACGACCCCAGAGGAGACAAAGAGCATGAGCAAGCAGACCGATGGTATCCGTATCGTCCGTATTGAGGGCGAGAACATCCGCAAACTGACCACTGTGGCCGTCAGTCTCGACGGCAAGCCTGGCCTCTTCCGCGTCACCGGGGAGAACGAGCAGGGCAAGACCACGTTCCTGGACATCGTCGCCATGCTCTTCGGCGGCAAGGGCGCGGTCAAGGTGTCCACGATCCAGGAGGGCAAGGACGGTGCATGGTGCCGGGCGGAACTCTCCAACGGTTACAGCATCGAAAAGCGTTTCACGCCCGCCGCGCCGGATGGCTACCTCGATATCGTGACGCCGGACAACGCCAAACCCCGAGCCCCGCAGACCCTTCTGGACGGCTGGTGCGGGCCGCGCTCGCTCGACCCCGGAGCGCTGCTCAGGAAGAAGACGGAGGATATCGAAAAGATCATCTTGGGACTGGCGTCAGAGCCGGGCCTGAAGGGAAAGCTGGACACGCTACGAGAGCAGCGCAAAGTGTTGGGCACGGAGCGCACGCCGTTTCTGTCCACGGTCCAACGAGCCCAGCGGACGCCGAAGCCGGAAGGCAAGCGCCCTGAGCCGGTGCAGGTGTCCGGGGAGATGGCGCGGCTCCGGGAGCTCCGGGCAATGGAGCGGGAGAAGAACGCGGCGTGGGGATTGGCGCAGGACGCCTTTGAGGCACAGCGCGAACAGGATGCCGTCGTGGAGGCACGCCGCCAGCACGTGGCCGACCTTGAGCGCCAGCTTGCCGAGGCGAAGGCTCTCCTGCCGCGTTTCGAGAAGGCTGCCAAGCAGGCCAAGAAGGAGGCCGACGACGCCAAGGCCGTCTACGAGCAGATGTCCGACGTATCTGGGGACATTCAGGCCGTGGAGGCCAGGATCTCCGAAGCCGATGGCATCCAGCGGTCACTTGCCCCCTGGCAGGAATACGACCGGGTACAGAAGGAGGCGGCAAAGGCGAAGGCCGAAGCCGACGCGCTGACCAGGCAGATCAAGGCATTGGAGGTCCAGGAGCACGACTTGCTCACTGCGGCTGATATCCCGGTCCCCGGCATCTCACTACGGGAGGACGGCACCATGCTGCTCCACGGGCATCCGCTGGAAGTGGCGAGCGGGAAGCAGCGGCTCGACATGGCGGTCGATGTAGGCTTCGCCGCAAACAGCGACATCCGCGTGATCCTGCTCGACGAGGCGAACGACTACGGCCTCCCGGCGCTGGAGCAGTTGAGGGAGCGGGCGGTAGAGAAAGGCTGGCAGGTGTTGGCCTGTCGGTTGGGGCTGGAAGGGCCGGGCGAGATCATCGTGCAGGACGGCTCGGTAACGACGGCCGATCCCGACGCCGAACAACTGGAGTTCTGAGCCATGAGCAGCCCCCAAGAGAACCACGCCAGACTGGACGCCCTTTGGTGGGAGCGCCGGTACCGCAAGCTGCAGGCCGAGACTGCCGAGCGGCTGGAGCAGCTGGAGCCGTGGATGGTGGACTGGCTGTACCACGAGGCCGCACAGGCCGACACCGACGGACTGCCCGAGTGGGCGAAGGCTGGCAGGCAAGTCGCCGCAGCCATCCACCACGCGATAGGACGCGAAGAGTGATGCAACCGCCCACCAAAGGAGCGTTGGCCATGGACATCCACGGACCCTCATTCGCCCCCGGCTTCATCGCTGCCGGAGCCCTGGGTATCGCCCTCATGGCCCTCTGCTGGTGCGCCGCCGCCGCAGAGGCCGACGAACACGCGGAGATCGTGCGCCGCCGCCTCCAGGAGATGAAGAACGAGTGGGACCGGGACGGGGACGGGCTGGCGCAGTGGGCTGAGAGCAGGGGGCAAGGGCCCCGGAAGGAGATGCACTGATGGCAAACGGCATTTTGAAGGACTACCTGGATTCCGCGTGGGCCGAGCTCCGCAAGGACGTGGAGCGGGCCCGGGCGTCAGGGGAGAAGGCCGTGCAGGTCCTGCAGTTGAACGGGGTGAAGGACCAGCTACCCTCCGGGGTCGCTCTGGCCATCGAGGAGGTCCGGGGGTTGTACCTCAAGGCCAACGAGGCCGCCGAGAAGGTGATGATCGGGCACCTGGGCGCCACGAAGGACCGGATGGAGGCGATCCGGCGCGGGGGCCCGCCCCCACCCCAGCTCTCCCCCACCCTGCAGGCCGCCTGCGAGGAGGTCGAGGCCTCGTGGGAGGACGGGGAGGTCCCCGTGGGTGAGTCCCGGTGATGGACATTGAGACGAAATACCGGGCGTTCCGGGCTCTGGGGGAGCTCGTCCAGGCCGAGCAGCATCTGGATGACGCGCGGAAGATGCTCATCCAGGCCCGGCTCACGCTCCAGGCGGCTGGCCTTCAGGAGCTGGCTCGCCGGTTGACTCCCATGATCTCCGCCCTGTACGCCGACGAGGTCCGCTCCGAGGGGGGCAGCATGGAAGCATGGGACCTGCGGGTGTTGGCGCTCCGGGTGGGTGCGGAGGCCGTGGACGCCCAGGAGTAAGGGGAGTCGCCATGAACGAGCACGTGAAAGCAGGGCCCGGCGGGTGGGCGGAACTGGACGGCTTCGACTGGGAGGACACGGACCCAGGACGCTTGACCGACCGCCACCAGTGGACGGGCGAGGATCCTGTGGGCCCGCTCCGGGAGCCCATGCCGGATGGGCATCAGCGGCACTGGCTGGCACAACTCTGGAGCCTCTGGCGGGCGATCCTGCTGGGCACGGGTCCGGCGAGGTGGTAAGTCACAGTCTGACGCGGAGTCAGCAACCATAGGAGGACACCATGTACGGAGAACAAGAACACACTGCCGGCGGTGGCGACAGACGCCCCGCCATGCAGGAACTCGCCGACGAGTGCGCGCACGTGGGGAAGCTCGCTTGCTCGCTCGTGGATGAGATCAGGAACGTCCGGGCCGCGCTGTTCGGTGGCGGTGTGCAAGGCGAACCGTCCAAGGACGTGAACGCCAGGCCTGAGCCAGCCGGGCAGGTCAGGTCCCTTGCCCGAGTGGTCAGAGACGCCGTGACGGCGCTCGTCACCGCGGAGAAGGAGCTCGCCGCGATCAAGCGGGAACTGGCGGAGAAGGTGACGCAGAGTCACCATGACCATCCACCCTATTGAAAGCCGCACCCGTACCGCCGCCGTGGAGCACCCATGCGCTCTCTGCGGCGGCACGATCCAGCCGGGCGAGGCATACCGGCGCGTGGTGGTGGACGTAGCGGGGACTTTCACGGTCGAAACTTGGCACCTACCGACTGGACTGCCGGATGATCCGTGCAGGCCGAAAGCGAAAGCGAGGAGGAAGCAATGAGACGACCGACCTATTCCATCGAGAGTATCGGCCCCAAAGAGGCAGCGGTGATGTTGGAGAACAATCCCCACAACCGGCATCTCCGACCGTCATGGGTCGCCGTGCTGGCTCGCAGAATGAAAGCTGGCAAATGGAAGGAAACGGCGGAACCGATCAAATTCGATGGTCCCGGGATCTTGCTTGACGGGCAACATCGCTTGCAGGCAATCATCACGTCGGGCATGACCCTTGAGTTCATTGTCGTGCGTGGGCTGAACCCCGACGCCCGGTTCGCCATGGATACGGGGGCTAAGCGCACGGGCACTGACGCCCTCGTAATGGATGGATTCGGCGGGGACGCAAGAGCCGTCGGCGCTGCCTGCAATTACCTGTGGCGCTTCCTGAGATATGGCGGAGTAAATACAGACAGGGCGCCCGACAACGAGGACATCATACAGACCTTTACGGAGCACCCGGAGATCCAGGAGTCAGTTGAGGCCACAAAAGCCGCAAGGACCAAGGCGATTTGGGGATCGCACGGATTGTTCGCCTTTTGCCACTACATCTTTTCCAGACAAGACCGCGATGCCGCCGATCAGTTCATGGCCGGACTTCTTTCGGGGATCGGACTAGAGTCGAGCCGCGATCCGATCTGGATTCTTCGGGACAGGCTGATTCACGAGGCGACCAGGCAGGCCAAGATAACGACCAGCTACATCGCTCAGCTGACCTTCAAGGCGTGGGCGATCTGGCGCGAGGGTGAGGAGCGTTCCCAGCTACGTCTGCGAAAGCGGGGTGAGGGCATTGAGAAGTTCCCCGACATCGGCCCCATCCCAGGCATTAGCGACAAGGCGGAGCTGACCTGGTGACCCCTACCAACTGGCAAGCCGGATGATCCGTGCAGGCCGAAAGCGACGAAAGCGAGGGCGCGTGATGAAACTTGACACGCTGCACAGCCGCCCCGTATACTGTCGTAGGGCGCTGGTGAAGGATGCGGTTACTTCGGATTGTCGGCTGAAAAGCCTAGCGGGTTCGAGCCCCGCGAACCGCAGCCGCCTGTTCCGTGCCCGGCTCATTGACAATTCGGGTTGTTTGGTGGCGCAGGTCGCGGTTACTTCGCATCGGAGCGCGTTGTCGCTGGTTCGAGTCCAGCCAGATTCTTCGGGATCTGTAGCTCAGTTGGTAGAGCACGTAACGTACCGCAGCCGCTTGTTCCCCGAACTTCCCGGAGTATCAGACGCCGCATGGGACCACCCCGGTCCTGTGCGGCGTTTTGCTTTTCCCCTACAGAGGAGGTGGTGAGATGGCACGAGTAAACCAGGCCGCGAACCGGCCCACGATCCACACCCACGAAGGCGCGCCCGCCAAGCGAATCGATGCCGAGGCCCAGCTCCGGCGCACGCTCATGGCGTGTCTGCTCTGGGAGCGCTCGTTCTACGAGGACGGCAAGGGTGTTGCCGACCGACTGCGGGAAGGCGTCGCGGCTGTCCCCCTTGAGGCCGCCGGCCGGTTGGCCATTGAGGCGCGGGAGCAGATGCACCTCCGGCACGCGCCCCTGTTGGTGGTCCGCGAGATGGCCCGGCACAAGGGAGCCGTGATCGGGGATACGCTGGCCCGCGTCATCCAGCGGGCCGACGAACTGAGTGAGTTCCTGGCCCTCTACTGGCAGGACGGCAAGGTGCCGCTCTCGGCTCAGGTCAAGCGGGGGCTCGCGGAAGCGTTCCCGAAGTTCGACGAGTACCAGCTCGCCAAGTATGACCGCGCCACTGATGTACGGCTCCGGGACGTGCTCTTCCTGACGCACCCGAAGCCGAAGGACCTGGAGCAGGCCGCGCTCTGGAAGCGGCTAGCGAACAACGAGCTGGAGACGCCCGACACCTGGGAGGTGGCGCTGTCCGGTGGCGGCGACAAGCGCGGGCAGTGGACCAGGCTGCTCGCCGAGAAGAGGCTCGGCGGCTTGGCTCTGCTTCGGAACCTGCGGAACATGCGCGAGGCCGGAGTGGACGACGCGCTGATCCGGCAGGGCATTACGGAAGGCAACTACCGGCGGGTATTGCCGTTCCGTTTCATCGCCGCCGCTCGCCACGCGCCTGACTTCGAGCCGGAACTGGAGGAGGCGATGCTCGGGGCTTTGGCAGATGCTCCGAAGCTCCCCGGCAAGACGGCGCTCGTGGTGGACCACAGCGGGAGCATGGTGGCGAAGCTGTCCGCCCGTTCCGACATGACGCGGTTCGAGGCTGCCTGCGGGCTGGCGATCCTGCTCCGTGAAGTGGCCGAACAGGTGGACGTGATCGCGTTCAGCGCGCCCGGGGCACATGGGCACTACGGGCTTCACGGCTACGTAGGTGGCATGCGGGTGGACATTCACCCCGAGCGTCCGCACCTGGCCGTGGTGCCGCCCCGCCGGGGCTTCGCCCTCCGGGATGCGCTGGATCAGGCAACGTGCTGGTGGGGGACAAACACGGATGATGCAAAGAAGCTGGCTGACTCCCGAGGCTACGACCGCATCATCGTCGTGACCGACGAGCAGAGCCACCAGAAGCTTTCCGATCCGCTGCCGAAGACGCCTGCCTATGTGGTTAACGTCTCCAGCGAGCGCAACGGGATCGGCTACGGCCGCTGGACCCACATCGACGGATGGAGCGAGGCCGTGGTGCGCTACATCCAGGCGGCGGAAGGTGTCGGGGAGATTGCGAGATGACCGACACAGCCGACAAGATCAAGCGGCTCCTCTGGCTGGACGGGATCTGCGCGGACCTGGAGAGGGCCATCTTGGCGGGACGCGGTGACGTGGCCCACATGCGGGCAGAGTGGCAAAACTGCCAGACCGAGGCGCTGGCGTTGGAGCGGGAGTTGGCGGATGCGGGTGTGGTCTTCATGAACGACGTCGGGTGGAGTGTGGAGCCATGACACCCAGGAATGACGACCCGAAGCGGGACCTTGAGCGCAAGATGGAGACCCTGGCCCGCAAGATCGCCAGGGAGCGGGGACAGCCGGAGGCGCTGTGGGAGCTGTTCCTGTTGGACGCCTACCGCGTGCACTTCTCCAGCGACGGGACACAGGAGGATCGAGATGCCCAAGAATGACGGAGGACCGGCGTTCCCCGAAAAAGGCTTCGATGAAGACGCCGTCGAATGGTTCCTCCGGGACCTTTTCGAGCACGCGAGCCCGGTATGGGACCCGAAGGGTGAGCGCGTGCCCGCTGGTACCCGGTACTGCGGGACGCTCTGGATCACCGCCGACGGAGAGGTGATCTGTGCGGACGGCAGGCCGCAGACCGAGGAGCACAACTGCGATGCCATGGGGTGCTCGTCTGCGTCCCATGTCGTTGCTCGCCTGGGGGGAACATACCGATGAGCACAAATGACGGAGGACCGGCGTATCCGTGCTACACCACAGACGACTGGGGGCACGAGGACCAGTGGCTCGGCCTGTCCAAGCTGGAGGCGGCGTCGCTGGCGGCAATGCAGGGAGATTGGGCGCAACCGGAACCGGGCGCGTGGATGAACCACGTAGAGGACGAAGTACTAGAAGCCCGTGCCCGCCTCTACTACCGCATGGCCCGCGCCTGGATCGAGGTGGGAGAGGAGGAGTCCGGTGCCTGACGCCGTGGCCTTTGCCAGAGCAGTGTTCGAGCGACTAGCTGACGGCGAAGACGTGACCCCGGATGACCTGGTGGACCTGTTGCTTTACCACGGGCTCGGCAGGGTGGTGAGCCTACAGGGCACCTACGGGATCGACGTGGTGCTGGCCTGGAGTGGGCCGGAGGAGTCCGAGCCATGACCGCCATGACCGAGCGACCCACCGCAGGTATGGCAAGGCGCATCGCCGCAGCCATCGTCAAAAGCGCAGTCGATGATCTGACGGCAGAGAGGCCAGTGTTCGGGGCCGCGACCAAGCAGGAGAACCGGGAGGCCCGCATGCGGGAATGGAGGCGGAAGCGGACAAGCGCCTGCCTCTGGTTCGCCAGCCGCCAGTCCGTGGCCTGGATCGACGGGCTGGACTACGAGCACGAGGCCGTGCTGGACCGGCTGCGGTGGCGCGAGCATGCGCGCTCGATCCTGGAGGACAAGGGTTGCCGGGACTGCATGGAGCCGGAGGAGCGACAGTTTTTGCGCATGGTGCTTACGAGGCTGGATCGATGAGGGTTGCGCAACCGGGTTGAGGAGGTGTAAGTTGAGGAGTCATCTCTGGACCCTAGAAGAGGGAAGCACCACATGACTACCCGCCCCGTCCGGCGCTGCTACCATCGGTCCCACCAAAGGCTTGCCCTCTGGTCCAGGATGACAACCGATGTGCGTCCGGGCGGGGTTTCTTTTCTGGCCCAAGCGGCCGCCTGGAGGCCCAACACATGAGTACCCGTATCCCCGTAGGAGATGTGACCTTCCGCGAAGACCTTTACCCGCGCATCAAGAAGGATCCCACCACCGTCCAGAAATACGCCGAGGATCTGGACGTGCTGCCACCCATCGAGGTGAATCAAGACAAGATCATCATCGACGGGTGGAACCGCTGGACGGCGCACAAGAAGATGGAGGCCGAAACCATCGCCGTCACCGTGACCGAGACGGAGAGCGACGCGCACCTCCTGGAGCTTGCCATCGAGCGCAACGCCGCGCACGGGCTCCAGCTCTCCCAGGAGGACAAGAAGGACATGGTGCGGCGGATCTACCACAGCACACCGGAGCGGGAGCGGGACGCCAAGAAAGAGCACCTGGCGAAGATCCTTTCCGTCTCCCCGCGCACGGTGCGAGGGTGGCTGTCCCGGATCGACAAGGACGCGAAGGAGGCGAGGAACCGCCGCATCTTCGAGCTGTGGATGCAGTGCTGGACCCAGGAAGAGATCGCGGAAGCCGTGGGGCTCACCAAGGTGGCCGTGCATGAGGTTTGTTCGGAAACGGCAAGTCTGCCAAAACTGAACAAACCCGACCAAGCCGCCGCGACCCACGCCACCGACTTCAAGCCACCCATCTACAACATCCATGGATTCCAAGATTCACCACATGGATGTGTCGGATGTGGACATGATGTTCCACCGATACATGACCCACGACGGAAAGCGCGGCACCCGGAAGGTGCGAAACATGATGATGGTGGAGATAAAGACGTTTGGTGGTATTCCGAGAGAAAACCAGCAGGAGACGTTGTGGCTGACCCACCAACTCTGCTACAACGTTAAGCGGAAAAGAAAGAGGCTTCTTGGCCTGCCGGGGAGACCTCACGTCTACGTCTGGCACCACGGCGTCTTTGTGCTCCAACTGGCTACCGAGACGCCAGAGATAGGAGAGATCGTCTGGCACACATTCGGAGAGGCGGGTTTGCTGCTACCCCACCCGCTACCAGACGAGGATGCGCTTGCCGACCTATTGGCATTTCGACGTAGGCCCCACGAGCCGTACCGAAGACTCAGCGTCAGGTCCCACCATGCGTCCGAGACGGTCATCGTCAAGCGCACGGCGGACCTAGGGTTTCAATTCGACGAAGTATTCCGGCTCAGGAGCTGAGTATGACCACCATCGCCGAGACACCCCTCGAGGCCGTCAACCGCCGGATCCGGGAGGCACAAGAGAAGGCGCGGGCGGAAGGGCACCGGGATCCAGAGCGGTTGCGGGAGTTGTACGCACTCGTGCGGGAGCGACTGGCGCTGGAGAGGGAGAGGTGCGGCTAACCATGTCCGAAATCTGGTTCCCGCTCTACCCCGAACGCTTCCTGTCAAGCCGCAAGGTGCGCCGCATGGATGCCCAGGAGGTTGGCATCTACTTCGGCCTGCTGGTGGAGCAGTTCCTTGAGGGCGGCGCGTTGCCGGACGATGACGAAGAACTCGGGATCGCGGGCCGCGCTCCCATCGAAGACGTGCGTCGGGTGCTGGAGCTCTGTTTCACCCTCACGGACGACGGCTGGCTGAACGAAACCATGGAACAGATCCGTGACCAGCAGGCCGTCAAGATGGAGCGAGCCCAGCGAGCCGGAAAAAAGGGTGCTGAAGTGCGATGGAAGCGAAAGGCGAAAACACCTAAGCCGCAAGTGCAAGAGCCACAAGAACTTGATAGCAACCCTATAGCAACCCCAATGCGATCGCAATGCTACCCCAATGGCATAGAGAGTAAGAGTAAGAGAGAGAGTAAGAGGAAAACAGATGAGGTTGCTAAAGCAACCTTGTCGAGCAGTGGCTCGACGGATGTTGGCTGGCAGGGCGAGCTCATGCAGATCCAAGAGGAGCCGGAGGCCGATCCCGCCACCTGGATGCACAACGCCTGGGAGCGGCAGTTCGGCACCAACGGACATCCGCTGAAGCTGACCGACGACCGCAGGCAGAAGTACCGGGCCATGTACCGAGAGCAGCTCAAGGACACGCCGGATCCGAAGACCGCATGGCGGGCCGTGCTCCACGCCGTCTCCTTGTCTAGCCACCACACCGGCAACCGTGCCTACCTCATGCCGGAAAGCCTCCTACTGAACGCCAACCGGAGGGATAGGTGGGTGCAGCAGACCATGGACACTCTATCAAGGGGGCCACCGGGTCCAGACCGAGAACGCGCCCGGCAGGTCCAAGAACTGGCAGACTACCTCAAGCAGCGAGGCAACGATGATCGACCCGACCGTGTTCAGCCATGAGTGGGACCTCCTATGCGCGAGGTTCAACCGGAAGCCGCTGAAGGAGTTGATGGCCCGCTACTACGACATCCTCTCCCCGCAGATGTCCACCGGTGAGTTCCGGGCCGCCGCCGTGTGCGTCCTTAACTCGGCCGAGTTCTTCCCCCGCCCGCTGGACTTCTCGCTGGCGATCCGACCGGATCCGGCGATTTCGGCCCTGGACCAGTGGGAGCTCTGCGAGCGGGTCATGCAGGGCGAGCACGGGATCCTGGAGCGCATGACGGAGGAGGGGCGCCGCGTCGTGGCTCTGCTTGGCGGACCGGTGCGGCTGGGGATGACATCGCTGGATTCCGTGCCGTTTGTCCGCAAGGAGTTCCTGGCCAGGTACCGGGAGGTGACGTCCGAGCAGTTCGAGGCGATTTCCGGTCCCGAGGTGACACCCGAGTCCAGGCGCATCGTGGGCGAGGTGATGCACGCCAACAACCTTTACCCGTAAAGGAGTCCGCCATGAAACACCACTGGCTACTTACTGCAGTGCTTGGCTACTGCCTCGGCTCCGCTGCCTGCTGCTACTGGACCTGCAAGCGCCTGAAGGCGGAACGCGAGCGCATGGAGCTCCGGGAGCGGATGATCCGGCTGCTGGGAGGAGGGTGCTGCTGATGGAACATCGGCGCATCCTGATTCTGTGGGGATACTTCCTGGCCTTCGCTACCGGCGGCCTTGTCGCATCGTCGGCGTGGACGCTTGCCACGACAGTACCCACCCCCACCCTCCCACCCATCGAAGTCACCGTCCCCGGCTGCGAATGGGGCGGGCCGTATCCGGGCTGGGTCGAGCGGACCGAAATGTGGATTGTCATTTGCGCGGAAGGAGGGAGACCGTGAGCGGCCCAACTCCGTTCCAGGTCAGGATGGTGGAAGGGGCCGTGAGGCGGTTGGAGTGGGACGTTAACGTAGCGATCGATACCGATGATGGGACCGTGATCGTCATGGTCCCGGAGGCCAGCATTGACGAGGTGGCAGAGACGACCGTTGACTTCTTTCGGATACTCAGCAAGTCAATGAGTGCAAAGGAGTTCGTGGCGCTGGACGTTGTGTTCATCGTGGACGATAACGCGGAAGGAGAGGGAGATGGCTGAGATAGTGCATTGGGTTGACCGGGCTACCCTGGCCGAAGCCGAACGCGACAAACTCCGCGAGGCCCTGGAGTGGGTGGCCGGGGAAATGCTCGAACAAGGAGGAGTGCTCGCTCCCGACTGGTTCGACGCAATGCGGGAGCGCGGCCTATTGGTGCCGATGCCCGCAGATAGGACGTACAAGGCCGACTACGGCGAAGACACGATGTACGTGCTGGCGTGGCAGGCGAAAGGAGACAAGCCATGAGGATCGAACACGAGTGCTGGATGGTGTGGTTTAGGGAGCGGCTGCGAGACGGCGGAGAGTGGCTGCCGCTCGACCGCACCGGCAGACGCACGCGGAGGGAGTCTATCCGACGGGCCGTCGAGTACCTGGGGGACACGAGTCCGGGTAGGACGGAGTGGCGGTACTGGCAGAGACACGGCCTGATGCGCTGCCTCCGAACCACCATCAGCGAGGAGGTCCCCGATGAATAAGCACGAGAGGGCTGTGGAGGCTTTACAGGAGATGGACGCCGTACTCAGGACCAGTCCGAGAGTCGCCCCTAGGCCACACCAGCTACTCCAGTGGCGCATCGTACTCCGGGACGCCCTGGCGGTGCTGGAGGCGTATCCGAAGCTGGTGGAGGCGCTGGAAGCCTGCGAAGAGAACCTGCGGGTGATCCATGACGCTTTGGGCAGCGAGACGGGAGACGCTCCCATGCCGAAACACTCGTCTCACGCGGCCTGGAACATGGCCCGCATCGCCCTCCAAGCCATCCTCGACGCGAAGTCCGACGATGCCTGACCCCTGCCCCCACTGCGGCGCCGCCCTGGAGGGATTGGGCCGCTACTGTTGGGCGTGTCACGATTACACCTACCACGGCAAGGTGGGAGCTAATAGCGCCGTCGTCACGGACGAGCTACCCGACACCCGGAGCGAGGACGAGCGCAAGCGGGATGCGCTTTCGGCCGTGCGGGCGTTGGGTTGGACCGTTCTGGACTTCGAGCAAGGCTTCCGGCCCTTCGAGTGCCGACACTGCGGCGGGAAGATCGCCGGAGGGACCAGGGTGCCGCTTGGTATCGGCGACTGGCTCTGCATGGGTCACGGGCTCGTGGCCTGGATCGAGTGGAAGTCCGGTACGGGACACGTGTCGGCAGATCAGCTCCAGTTTGCGGACCAGTGCGACGCCGCAGGCATACCGTACCGGGTTTGCCGGACTACGGAGCAGGCGGTGAACTTTTTGAGGGAGGTGCGAAATGGCTGACCTACTCACCGGCTTCATGTACATGCTCGGAGCCATATCGGCGCTGTTCTTCGTCGTGCTGACGGTCGTGTTGGCTGTGCTGCTGATCAGCGAGTGGCGGCACCGCCGCAAGCCGAAGGCCGCCGAACCTGAACCCAAGATCGACATCAAGGCCCTGTCCGATGAAGAGATCCGCCGCCGTCTGCGTCGTGCTGCCCTAGACCTGGACCTGTGGACGCGCACCGCCCTGCTTCGCGACATGGAGGTGGACCTAGCACTGGTGAAGTGCGAGCCCAATCCGGCGTATCCGCGCGGCTGGTATCACGTCCATGTGGACATGCCGCTCAAACACCCTTGACACAGTTAACCACCGTGGCGTATTCTTCGCACCATGGAGGGTATGCCGTGCCCACGCTTACCCGGAGGCGGCCCTAGTGGCCCTGACGCACAGCCCGCTTACCAACCGCGCCGTCCTCGTGACTGGTGGCACCGGCAGTTTCGGCCAAGCCTTCGTCACCCACGCCCTCGCCGTTGGCGTCCGCCGCATCGTTGTCCTCTCCCGTGACGAACTCAAACAAAGCCAGATGGCCGCCCGGCTGCGTGACGACCGTGTGCGCTACATGATCGGCACCGTGGAGGACCGGGACCGCGTGACGATGGCCGCCGAAGGCTGCGAGTTGGCCGTCCATGCCGCCGCCATGAAACAAATCCCGGCCTGTGAGGAGCACCCGAGGGAGTGCAAGCGCACCAACGTGGATGGCACCGAGGCTGTGGCGCTGGCCTGCATCGACGCCGGCGTCGGGCTGGCCGTGTTCTTGAGTACCGACAAGGCCGCGCATCCGAACACGCACTACGGCGCCTGCAAGCTGGTGGCTGAGCGGCTGTGGACGCAGAGCAACGTCTATGCTGCCGGCCGCGCTACCCGGCTTGTCGCCACCCGCTACGGCAACGTGCTGGCGTCCCGTGGCTCCGTGGTGGAGGTTTGGCGCGAGCAAGCCGCCAACGGTGGTCGGATCACCGTCACCGATCCCGCCATGACGCGCTTCTGGATGCGGCTTAGTGATGCCGTGGCGTTGGTGGAGACCGCGTTACGCTACGGCCGTGGTGGCGAGGTGTTCGTGCCGAAGTGCCGCGCCGCCGATGTGCTGGCGTTGGCCGAAGCCGTGGCGCCAGGCGTGGAGTACGACGTTACCGGCGTCCGTCCCGGCGAGAAGTTACACGAGACGCTGATCAGCGAGGACGAGGCGCGTACCACCTGGGAGTACGAGGACCATTACCGCATCGAGCCGCACCGGACATGGGAGTACTTGCCGCCTGGTGGTGGAACGCTGGTGCCTGCTGGCTGGGCCTACCGGAGCGATACCGCACCGCAGTTGAGTGTCACCGAACTGGAGGAGATGGTGAGATGAGCGGCCTCGACAGTTACGCCAATGGACGGAAGAAGAATTGGCGCGGGTGGCAGTGGAACAGGATTGTCGAGAGGCTCATGGTCCCGGTTGAGGACGCCACCGTGCTCTACCTGTGCGGTCCGGATGACTTCGACCGCGAGAAGGCGCTGGCCCGTGGGTTCCGCAACGAGAACCTGATCGCGGTGGACCTGGACGAGAATCATGTCAGGGCAGTGCGCGCTGGTGGCGGGCTGGCTATCGCCTACGACGTAAACGAACTCCTTCGCGCCTGGCCCTCGGACTGGCCGGTGCATGCGGTCGTCGCGGATTTTTGCTGTGGGCTAGGTACTACGGCCTACCGCTTGGTACATGCGCTGATCTTTTCTGGCGCCACAAGCAGTGAGGCACACCCCTGCGTCGTGGCCGTCAACCTTCAGCGTGGAAGGGACGCCCAGTCCAACAACTGGAGGGACATGCTTACGGAGGTGTTTCCTCAAGCGGGTGCCGAATGGGAGGTCGATCCGCGCAAGCACCGTGGCTCACAGTTTGTCGTTGTGGCGCGACACGCCCTAGCCAAGGCGGTCGAGTCGTACTGTGCTGGGCGCGTAGGATACGGCTACCTGGCGGCGGCGGGGCTTATTTCGGAGGTGATGCAACCAGCCTACAACACGTACAGATCGAGAATGGTGTACATGGACTCGGTAGTGATGCGCTGGCCGGGTAGCCCGTATGCCAACACCAACAAGCAAATCGCAGCAGCCCGCCGCAAGATCGCCGCGTGCCGCGCGTTGCGGACCACCATGCTCAAGAGGGACGCCGCATGACGACTAGTCCAGTGTCGGCGGTTACTGGGGGCGTGCGGACGACGCTCAGGGACACCGCTCCCTGCGGGTGGCTGCTCCACCACCCGTCCCAGTACTGCCGACTTTCCACTCACGCGAGGAGCGCACCATGAACATCGCAGGTCTACCCATCGGCCCCGATCAGCCCGTGCGAGTCATTTGCGAGATGTCGAACAACCATAACGGCGACTTCGGCCTAGCCCGTGAGATCATCGCCGCCGCCAAGGACGCCGGTGCTGACGTGATGAAGTTTCAAGCGTACTCACCGGATGAGTTGATCCAACTCCGTGGCGAAGGTGCCGTCCCTGCCGCCTGGCAAGCCGACTACCCAACCATGCGTGCCTTGTACGGCAAGGCACAGACGCCGCACACCTGGCTCCCTCGGCTGGCTGCGTACTGCAATGAAGCCGGTCTCCCGTGGTTCTCGTCCGTTTTCGGCATTGGTTCGCTGGCCGTGCTTGAGGCTATCGAGTGTCCCACCTACAAGCTGGCGGCGCTGGACCATGGCAAGCGCAAGCTGCTCCAGGCCGTGCTCGCTACCGGCAAGCCGCTGGTCCGGTCCTGCGGCCTAGAGCAACGTCCCGCCGGGCCGGGTATCTGGCTCTACGCTCCGCCCGGCTATCCGCAGCCGAGAGTGTCGCTGCCCGGCCCCATGCGGCGCTATCACGGCTTCTCCTACCACGGTACTGATCCCACTATCCCACTCATGGCCGCAACGCTTGGCGCATCCGTCATCGAGTGCCACGTCCAGCTTGACGACGTGCCGAGCGAACTGGAGGCGAACGTCAGCCTGACCGTCTCGCAACTGGCGGACCTTGTGGCGTCGATCCGGCGCATGGAGGAATGGAGGTGACCGACCGCGAACGCTTCCTCACCATGCTCTACAACGGCCCGCTGCTCAAGAGCGACGCCGTGGTCTGCCTTTGCGGCGAGGATGCCGTGCCGCGCCTTCACACGACGGCCGAGATCATGGCCTCCAAGGGTGCGCTGAACGTCGTCCTCACGGGTGGCGTCCATGACCCGCCCGCCAGGATTGGCGCCGAAGCCCTGGTACCTCGGCTCATGGGCCTGGGCGTGTCGCATGACAAGATCCACGTTGACGCCACGACACTGAACACACGGGACCAGGCGGTGAACACCGTGGCGCTGGCGCTCGAAAAGGAGTGGCGGCGGCTCCTGCTTGTGGCAAGCGCCTATCACCTGCCGCGCGCGTTCTTGACGTTTGTTTGCGCGCTCCACGAAGCCGGCGCAAGCGAGCGCATCCACATCGTACCCGTGCCGGTATCGCACATGCCCTGGACGGGGACGCCCGACGGCGTGGCGATGACCCGAGAGCAACTTGCGGCTGTCGAGCGCGATAAGATTGACAAGTACGCGGAACATGTTGCCGGTTACGAAGACGGCCGCGATTACCTGGCCCATTGGGAAACGGCTGCTTATCTGCCGGAGGAGGAAGTGGAATGACCATCGCTGAGCTACGCCGTGAGCATCCCGGCCTGTTCTATCCGCAGGAGTGGTACCTGGCCGAAGACTTCATCCACGAGCCGTTGCCGGACGGCTTTCCCGACACGCCACCCGTGCGCCTGGCCTACGAAGGCATCCCACCCGAGTTCCTGCACACGGCCTTTGACGCCGACGACATGCCGCCCGCCGTGGTGCTGGCGCGCCTCTACTGCCTGCATCCCTACGCCCCCATCTGGCGTGGGCGCTACCTGTGGACCGGAAGCGTGGATCACCTGGGACAACGGATCTACGTGGGCGACAACGGCAAGGGCCTGGAGATCCACCGGCATCTGCACATCACGGATGAGTTTGGAGTTGCGTCGTGGTAACCGACATCCCGCCCCTCGCCATCGTCCAGGCCCGCATGGGCAGCACTCGCATGCCCAACAAGATGATTCGTCCGCTCGCTGGCCGCCCGCTGATCTGGTGGGCCTGGCGTCGTGCCGTGGAGGCGTTCGGCGAGGACAACGTGGTGGTAGCAATGCCTGCCAGCGAAGAGAACAACGTGCTGGCCGAAATGGTGAAGAACTTCGGCGGCAAGGTGTTCCGCTGGAACGGTGACGAAAACGACGTGCTGGGCCGGTTCTACTACTGCGCACACTCGCTGAGGTGGCATCCGTCCAGCGTGATTTGTCGTGTAACGCCCGACGATCCACGGAAAGACCCGAAGCTGATGAAGGAGGTCTCCTGGGGCGTGCGCCATCCGGTGGAACTGTCCTGCGAGGCCACGACACTGCAAGAACTGTCGATCCTGCATGCAACGGTGACGGAGCTGGAGGCGCGGGAACACCTGACGCTGATCCTGTCGCCAGTGCCGCCACCGGCTGCACCGGCTGGCGTGTGGACCGTGGACACCGAGTTCCAGCTTGCGGCGATTGAGAAGCGCATGAAGGAGGGAGTGTGAGTCACCCTGTAGCCTCCGGCATCCTGTCGCGCTATCGCCGCTACGGCTGGAGCGATCCCGCTGGCGAATGGGGATTAGTCCAGAGTGAGGGTCGGACGAATCTTCGCGCGGCCATGGAGGCGGGAGACGTAGCTGTGCTGGCCGCACTCCTGGCCGATGACTTCTTCGGTCTCTGCGGCGGCATAGGGAGCAACGCCGAAGTGACGCCGGATGTGGTGGAGCGGGTCCTGGAGTCGTGGGCCGTCTCTGTCTCCCGGTGGGCCGACCTGGCAACGCGGGGCACCGTAGACGTGGGTGACGTGCTGGCGCCCGTCCTGCATGACTGCATCGTCGCCTCCCTGGACACGCCGCGCCACGATCACTATGCCGTCCAGATCATGCGGTACCTGCCGGACGGGGGCACGCTCCTGGAGATCGGCGGCGGATACGGCGGCGTGGCGCGCCAATTGTACGCCCGTGGGTCCGCTGTCCGTGTTGTGCTCTGCGACCTGCCCGAAACGCTCTACCTGGCATGGTACTACCTGAGCGAAACGACAGGGCTGCGGATCGCGTGGTGGGACGACGACTTGAGTGCCGATCTGGTGCTGGTGCCCGATTTCGACCTGCGAGCCTGGGGTGGGAGGCCGGACATGGTGTTCGCGGCCCATAGCCTGAGCGAGATGCCGCCGGATGTCGCGCGCGGTTACATGACCTGGGCGAACGAGCAGGGCGCGCGCTACATCTACAGCGACAACGCGGCATGGACGACACCATCGCCGCCCGGCGGGAAACCCAACCTTTGTGAGCGATTCCCGGAGGTGCTGATGGGCGATCTTGTGCCGCCTGGCCCATACGCGGAACGATGGCGGCGTCAGGTTGGTTGGGATTTGCCGGAAACACGATATATTGAGGCGTTCTACGAGAGGGTGGAGCCATGACTGACCCCGTAGCCGCATTCGAGCGCGCTTTCGCCCAGTACGTCGGAGCCGAGTTCGGTATTGCGCTAAACTCTGGGACCAGTACCCTGCACACCGCACTCGTGGCCCTTGGCGTCAAGCCTGGCGACACGGTAGCTGTGCCGCCGCTGACCATGAGCGCTACCAGCATCGCCGTGCTTCATGCGGGAGCGGTGCCTGTGTTCCGCGACGTGGACCCGCGCACCTGGATCATGGGACCAGCGTGGCTCGGCTCCAGGGGGAGCGCGTTCATTCCCGTCTCGTTGTATGGCTTGCGCTACGACTGGGCGGGCGAGCACATGATCACGGACGCAGCACAGACACTTCAGCGGCACAGGGGCGCGGCCTTCACCAGCTATTCGTTTCAGGCCAGTAAGATCCTGCCCCTCGGTGAAGGCGGCATGCTCGTCACCAATGACGAAGACCTGGCCCGCCGTGCTAGGGAATTCAGCAGCCTCGGCTATCGCATGGACCCGCGCCAGCCACGGATCAGCAAGGCGGCGCTGAAGCATCCGTCGTTTGAGCGCCACCATTCGCTAGGCTGGAATTACCGCGCGAGTCCACTGGTGGCTGAGCGTGGGTTGGCGCTGATGCCGCACATGGAGCTCCTGAAGCAGATCCGCCACCAGTGCGCCGACCTGTACCGCGCCGCTATCCAAGGCTGCGAATGGCTGACGCCGCAGCATGTGCCGGACGGATGGCAGCACGACTACTGGACCTTTGCCGTCGCCACGGATACACCGGAACGTTGCCTGTGGCTGTTGGACGCCATGGAGTGGCACTGTGGAGAAAGACCGTATCCGGCCTGGCAAATCACTTATCGCGAGCCAGCGTTCAGGCACCTTGCGCCGGACGGCACCTGTCCCGTGGCCGAGGACCTGCAGCCACGGCTGGTGCAATTTCAAACCAACGACCTGACGAGCGCGATCAGGAACGCCCGGGCATTGAGCCGGGCTATTGAGGAGGCAGAAGCGTGAGTGCCAACGTTAAGCTGTCTTGGACGCAACAGATCGGGGACCTTGTAACAACGCGGCGGGCGTCGGTGCCCTGGTGTGCCGTCGCGCACCACGAGTCGCGGGAGACGCACTTGTCGTGGGTACTGCCGTGGGTGGAGTACGGCGTTGACCCGCGAACGGTGCGACGCGAGGACATCCCGGACATTGAGGAGACGGACTGATGGAAGTGACAACGAAGGGCAAGGACGGGCAGCCGATGACGCGGGCGACAACCCGCCGCATCACCTACGAGGAGCGTCTGCGTCTACAGCAGTTGAGGCACGAGAGGTGCGACCGGCAGTTTGAAGAACTGCTTGCGCAAATTGAAGAGGGAGACAGGAAGCGGGCGCGGCGCCATGCTGCGAAGGCGATGGTTGCGCGGCTGGCGGGGTCGGACGCACTCCATCCTGACATAGCCGACCATCTTCGCGAATGGGCCGCCAGCCCGACAGAGGAAGAACTGTCGGTCAATGGCATCGTGGTATGGCCGGCGGGGGAGGACCGATTCAAGTGGGACCTGAAGGTTGAACGGGAGGAGGCTGGCTGATGCCCAAGGTACGCATAGACACCATCGAAGACCCGTTCGGCACGGTCATCGAGATCGAGGGCCGGGATGTCGCCAAGTACGTGGAGACGGCGCACCTTCACCTTCAAGCCGCCGAGTTACCGAAGCTCCACCTGACCGTACCGGCCTACTCGTTGGGCGTGGCCGGCCGGACGGGTGTGGACGTTTGTGTTGGGGGCGTTACCGTGACCCCGGAAGACGTTGACGCGATGGAAGCCGCTGGCCTTGTAGAGTTGGCTGCTATGTGCCGGGCGCTGCTTGGTATTGAGGAGGCAGGCTAATGTCTCCCCTCTACGACTATCGCTGCCCGGCCTGTGGCCAGACCGTAACGCGCTTCCGCAAGTTCGAGGACAGGTTCGACCCGATGATTTGCGCTTGCGGCGTCGAAATGACCTGGATGTTCCCGGTACCGCACATCGAGCCGGACGGAATCTATTCGTATGCGCCCAACATCGGCACGGCTGAGTCCTGGGAGCGCAAACAGAGCAAGATCAAGGAACGCGAGGAGCGAAACGCGGAAAGGCGAAATCGTTGACGTCTGTCACCGTTGGCGACATATTCCGGGCAACGACCAGCGGCCCCATAGCGGCCCGTGTCACCATGACCATCATGGCGATCCGGGCTCTTGTGTTTTCGGTGGTACGCTGCCCCGAGTGCGGACGCCGCATCATGGACGTGCCCGGCGAGCCGCTGGTATACGTGCGAACGGTGGCGAAGGACCAGGCAAGTGGCATGGGCCGCATCGTCTCCTGCAAGCGATGCAGCAGCCTGGTTGAGGTGATCGAGCGCGAGGGAGGGGGCAAGGATGGCCGATGAAGTCGCGAAGCCCGTGCGTAGCTATTCACAGCGCAGCGACGAAGAGGTGATCGAGGCGCTACGCAAGTCGCGCGGCCTGGTGCGCTACGCCGCCGCCGCGCTTGGCGTCACACGTGAAGCCGTCTACCAGCGGCTCCGATCCAACCCCACAATTGCCGCCGCCAGGGAAGAGGCGAAAGAGGACCAGCTTGACCGGAGCGAGCACGCGCTGTTCAAGGCGGTCGATAACGGCGAGGCCTGGGCCATCGCCTTCCACCTCAAGTGCATCGGACAGTCGCGCGGGTATATCGAACGCCAGCGGGTCGAGCACTCTGGCGACGAAGAGCACCCGATCCGGCTTCGCGTGGGCCGCATGAGCGACGAAGAGCTTGTCCAGAAAGCCACGGCCATCACCCACCGGCTCGCCGCAATCAAGGGCAATGGGTCTCACGGATGATGAGCGCGCCGCGCTACAGGCCCTGGTCTGGGAGTATGCCGACCTTGCGCCCGATGACGCGGACGGGTGTTTCGGCGATTGGCTCAAGGTGGCGCGTGGCGAGTTCCGGTGGACCGCCCCTCATTTCGTCCACATGCAGGCTGCCCTGGATCGCGTCACCGCTGGCGAGCTCCGGCGCGTGTTGTTCAACGTCGCTGTCAGGCATGGGAAAACCGAACTCAATACGATCAGCTACGGCGCGTACCGGATCGAGCGCGAGCCCACAACGCGCATCCTCGTTTGCACCTACTCTCAGCAGCAGGCTCATAAGCTATCGCGCGACATCCGGCGCCTGGTGCGCAAGCGTGGCGTCCCACTGTCGCCGGACCGGGATTCCGTCTCCGAGTGGGATACCCTGGCCGGCGGAGGCATCCGTGTCGTGGGCGTCGGAACGGGCGTGGCAAGCGTGAACGCCGATCTCATCATCATTGACGACCCGATAGGCAAGCGGGAGGATGCCGAGAGCCCGGCGCACCGGGACCGCGTGTGGGACTGGCTTACGTCCGACATCATGGCCCGCTGCGAGCCGCACACCGCCGTCCTATTCAGCATGCCGCGCTGGCACCAGGACGACCCGGCAGGGCGCATCAGGGACCGCCAGGGCGACCGCTGGCACATCATCGACCTGCCAGGCAAGGCAGAGCCCAATGACCCGCTAGGACGCACTGAGGACGAGCTCCTGTGGCCCGAGCTTCGGGGGCAGGAGTGGATGGACGAGATGCGCACCGATCTGGGCGAGTACGGCTTTGCCTCGCTCATGCAGGGACGGCCGCGTCCGCGCGAAGGCGGCATGTTCCGTTGGGAGTGGTGGCAACTCATGGACGCCCGTCCCGCCAGCGGCGACATGGTGCGCTATTGGGACCTAGCGGGCACGCAGCCCAAAGGCAGGGGCCATGACCCCGACTGGACCGCAGGCGCGCTCCTTTGCCGGATGCCTGACAAGCGCACCGCCATTGTGGACGTTGAACGGTTTCGCAAGTCCATAGCGGCACGGGACGCTGAGATCGAAAGCGTGTGTCGTGAAGACCTGCTGGCCTACCAGGGACGTATCCGCTGGTGGATCGAAACCGAGGCGGGCATTGCCGGCGAGGAGCGCACGGCGGAACTGGTGCGCCGCCTCCAGGGCGTCGGCATGCCCGTCTACACCGAGCACCCGACCGGGAGCAAGGTGCTCCGTGCCGAGCCGCTGGCAAGCAAGGCCGAGGCGGGCAATCTGGTCCTGTGTCCTGGCGACTGGCGCGACGCCTTCCGTGCCGAGGCGGCCGACTTCCCGCACGGCAAACACGACGACCAGATAGACGCCGCCGCCGGTGCTGACGCCAAGCTGGCGATGCCGAGCAACGTACCCACGTACTTCACCTACGACGTTTGACCGCGAGGCTACCATGATCGAGACAGCCATACCGACCACCGACCCGACCGACTGGGGCAACAAGCCCGGCGACGGTCCGCTCCGCGTGGGTGGGCAGGAGGGCGGCGTCCCGCTCGCGGACAGCCAGCTCCCAAGTACCCGTAGTCCGGCATCGGATGCGCAGCAGTCGGGCGTGGTCCTCTGCCGTGACCTGTGGCGCGGAACCGAGGTGGTACGCGCTGCCCAGCAGGCGTATCTGCCCAAGGCACCCGGCGAGAAGCCGGGTAACTACCGCTCCCGCCTTGCGCGCTCCGTCTTCCACAACTTCTTCAGGCGCACCGTGGAGGGTCTGACCGGCCTTGTATTCGCCCGCGATCCCGTGCTATCCGAAGACGTGCCCGCTCAGATCGTCACGCACTGGGAGAACATCGACTACGAAGGCACGCATGGCGACGTGTTCTGCCGTGACACGTTGGCCGATGGGATCACCGTGGGCCACGCCGCTATCTTGGTCGATTACCCGAAGACGGGCGGCAACCTGCGGCGGGACCAGGAACAGGCGATGGGCGTGCGTCCCTACTGGCTCATGGTGCGCAAGGAAGACATCATGTCCTGGCGCACCGAGGCCGTCAACGGCGGACGCATGTTGACGCAGGTCGTGCTCCGGGAGCGTCGGTGGGTTCCGAAGGGTGCGTTTGGCGAGGTGTTACAGGAACGGTATCGCGTCTTCTACCGCTCGCCCGAGGGTGTGGTCGGGTTCTGGCTTCTGGAGGTTACCGACCAGCGCAAGGTAATCATGGTGGACGAAGGCACCTACCCGACCCAGGTGGAGATCCCGATTGCCGAGGTGGCAACGTCGGGCAGCACAGGGTTGTTCGAGTCCGACCCGCCGCTATGGGACCTGGCGTTCCTCAATGTGGCCCACTACCAGCAATGGAGCGACTACGCGACGTCGATCCACATGACCTGCGTGCCGATCTGGGTCACCATCGGGATGCAGCAGAGCGAGACCGAAGTGATCCTTGGGCCCAATAGCGGCGTCAACATTCCCGATCCGCAGGGCGACGCCAAGTACGTCAGCCACGATGGCGCAAGCCTGGGCTCCTGCAAGGCCGCGCTCGATGACCTGAAGTCCGACATGGCCACGCTTGGCCTGGCGATGCTCGCACCACAGAAGCGCATTGCCGAGACAGCCGAGGCCAAGCGCCTGGACAAGAGCACCACGGATAGCAGCCTTGCCGTGGCGGCCCGGGCGCTGCAGGACGCCATAGAGAAGGCGCTTGGCTTCCACGCCCGTTACCTTGGCCTGCCCGACGGTGGATCGGTGGAGATCAACCGCGAGTTCGAGCGGCTGCTACTGGACGCACCCGTCATGCAGGCGTTTGCGCAACTGGTTGAAGCTGGCTTCCCGACCTATCCGGTGCTGGAGGCGCTGCAACGCGGCGGCCGCATCCCGGCTGACATGGACCTGGATGTGCTCAATGTGATGTGGATGATGGGACGTGAACTGGACAAGCAACTGCCGGCCGAGACATGAAGCAAACCGACGTCATCGCGTTGGCCGAGGAATCTGCCGTGTTCTTTCGCCGCCTGGTGGAGGAAGGTATGCCGATGGACCGCGTCGGCTCGCTCGTGGCCGCGTTCGTCACGGCCCGTGTGATTGCGGAAGGTAAGACGGAGACATTGCCCGTGGACCCGTGGAGGGACGACCATGTTTAGCTGGCTGTGGGTCTGGTACGATTTTCTCAGCCGTCGCTACAGACAAGACGGCCTGTCCTACCAATTGCCGCCCTGATGGATACCGCCCAACGCCTTCGCGCGCAACTGGAGCGCCGGGTACGGGACGCAACGCCCACGCTTGCGGCCGAGATCCTGCGCGCCTGGGACCGGCTGGCGGCTGAGTTGTCCGAGGCCAAGTTGGCGCGGATCATCGCCAGCGGCAACGCGGAGCAGGTTTTCGCCGAGCTCCTGACGCCGGAACTGCTGGACCGCGTGTTTGGCGAGGTCCGGCGCGCCATGTTTGCCCAGACGACGGAATCCATGGCGTTCCACGCCAAGCAACTCGGCAAGGGTGTAGGCATCGGCTTTGGCGTGCTGTCGCCGGAAGTGATTGAGGGCATTCGCAAAATTGACGTCAAGATGGCCGATTCGCTGAAGGACGACGTGCGCGATCTGGTGCGGGCGTACGTTGAGAATGGGATCCGCGACGGTGTGAACCCACGCACCACGGCACGGGCGATTCGCGCGGGTGTCGGCCTGACGGACAAGCAACTAGCCTGGGTCGATAACTTCCGCGCCGAACTGGAGGCGGGCAAACGGTCCGCGCTCAACCGTGCGCTCGGACGTGGCGTGTTCACCAAGCCCGACGGCTCGCTCGGCTTCAAGCCCGGCCATGCGGGTGGCGTCGGTATCGGCAAGAGGGACATGGAACTCATGCGCCGCACCCTTGGCACGGACGCGCGCCTGACCACGCCGCAGATTAATCGGCTGGTGGGTCAGTACCAGAAGCGGCTCACAGCCTGGCACTCGGAGACGTTGGCCCGCACGGCCGCGCTGGACGCACAGAAGGCCGGGCAGCACTTCGCCACCAAGCAAGCGATAGCCGACGGGATCCTGGACGCGGAGCGCATGGTGAGTGAGTGGCTGCACGTTGGTGATAGTCGTGTACGAGAGGAGCACGACTTCCACGAGGTTGTACCATTCGACACGCCATTTCGCACGGGTGAGGTCATCCCCGGCGAATCCACCTACAACTGCCGCTGCATCAAGCGGGACTACCAAGAAAGAGCGAAACCATGACCCGCACGCGGTCCAGGGCAAAAGCGAAGAAAAGCAAGCAACCGAAGCCGTCCGATACCGTGCCCGCCACCGGCGACAATGGCTCGCGGATCGAGCTTCAAAACCCGATGCGGGATCATTTCAAGAGCTTCATCATCGGCAACGCTACCATGTGCCAGCGGGTGATTCGCCCGCTTATGTACGAAGGCCAGCACATCGTCGTCTGTGGCGCGGGTCCGAGCCTGGCGGATGAGATCGAGAGGTATGCGCCGGACGCCGATCAGGTGTGGGGCTGCAATAGTGCCGCCACCTGGCTTTATGACAACGGCCACAAAGTCACGCACGCCTTCACCGTGGACCAGCAGCCGCAGATGGTGGAGGAATGGCACTCAGCGCCGCCGGTCGAGTACCTGCTGGCCTCCAGCGTCCACCCGCACCTGACCGACTATCTGCACTCGAAAGACCGCAAGACGTGGTTTTTCCACAACTACGTCGGCTTGAACGAGCGTGCGGTTGAGCTTTGCGACTGCGGCCATAGCCAGGCAGCGCACTCCGATGGTGCTTGCAAGCAATGCAAGTGCTCCACCTACGTCCCGCGCGTCATGAAGTTCGAGGACTGGCTCTATGCGCTCTTGTTCGAGGCCACGATCCGCGCCGGAAGTGGGCTGAACACAGCGACCCGCGCCATTGACGTGGCCTACTTCGTCACCGGACCGAAAGGCAAGATCACCCTGCTGGGCGCCGATTGCGCGCTCAGGGTCAAGCGCAAGTGTCCGGCAAAGGTGAAGTTCGGCACGGCCGCCCACCGGAAGTGGCTCGAAGAGGACACGGTGATGCATGCCGACGGCGGCAGCGCGATTGCGAGCAACGCCACGCACGTCACCCTGGGAGCCGAGATTGACGGCCGCTGGTGGGAGAGCAAGCCGGATCTCATCATCAGCGCAATCTGGCTCGTGAACATGGCGCGCGTGTTGCCGAACCTGGAGATCGTGGGCGATACCCTGCCCAACGTGCTGCTCCACAAGCCGCCCGAGTACCTGTCGCGGCTGCCTCACTTGGCCGATGCCGACGGCCGGCCGCTCGAAATGGAGAAGGTCCTGGCTGAGACGTACGCCAACATGGGGCTTGAGATGCAGACGCTCGCAACCGCGTCACCAGAGGTGGCGCCAGAAGAGTAGTATTGCGCTATTACTAGAGCGCGAATAGATTAACCAGTAGTGACATTGTAGTAGCGGCCCCCGAGGCCCTTCGGATGCGCAAGCGTCTGGGGGGCCTTTTTCGTTGCACCATGCGCGGGCAGCGCCCGCAAGGAGCAGACGATGAGTGATAGCGGAGACGCCAGCGGCGATTCCAAGACGTTCACCCAAGCCGAGGTCGATGCGCTGGTTGCCGAGCGGAACAAGGCGCTTGAGGCCAAGCGCGACGAAATCCTCACCGAGTTGAGGGCAGCCAAGGACAAGCTCAAGGGATTCGATGGCGTCGATCCCGAGGAGCACAGAAAGCTTCAGGCGAAGTTGACCGAGCTGGAGCAGCAGAAGAAGGCGGACAAGGCGGGCATCACGTCCGAAGAGTTGATCAAGATGCGCGCCGAGGTTCGCCAGGATTTGGAGAAGGAGTTCGGCCCGCTGCAGGACCAGTTGGCCGAGGCGAAGCAGGAGATCCGAACGCTCCGCCTGGACAACGTCGTGAAAGCCCAGATGGGCAAGAGCGGCGTCCGTGGCGAGCGGGTGGACGCCCTGTATCGCCTGACGGCGGACCAGTGGGACCTGACCGAGGATGGGCAGCCAATGGTGAAGGCCCGTCCCGGCACCGAAGTCGGCAAGCACATCAGCGACGTGCTGGCTGACGAGTACCCGGAGTTCTTTGAGGGAAGCAAAAGCAGTGGGGGCGGCGCCTCCAAGTCCGCAGCCGGCGGTAGCGGATCACCCCGTCAAATCACGTGGGGCGACTCTGACGCGTTCATGGCCAATCTCGAAGGTGTGGCCGCTGGCAAGGTCAAGGTCGCCGAGTAGTAGCACCCACTGCCCGGCTCTGTTCCGGGCACCAAATCAAACGGAGCTAGAGTCATGGCAAACACCATCACGAACGTCACCCCGCAGCTTCTGGCCCAGGGCCTGCTGGCCCTGCGGCAGCAAGCGATCATGCCTCGCCTGGTCAACCGCAACTACGATTCCCTGGCTGCAGAAAGGGGAAATGTTGTCAATGTCCCGGTGCCTTCCGCCATCACCGCGCGCTCGATCACGGCCGCTGTGGCCATCAACTCCAACGTGGACAGCTCGCCTACTTCCGTCGCGCTGACGCTGGACTGGTGGTACGAGGCGCCGTTTCACCTTTCGGACAGTGACGCCAAGAGCGTCATTGCCGGCTTCATCCCCATGCAGGCGTCCGAGGCCATCAAGGCGCTGGCCAATGGCATCGATGACTATATCCTCGGCAAGCACACCGGCATTTTCAGTGCCGCCGGTGTTGCCAGCACCACGCCGTTCGCCACCAACCTGGGCGTAGCGGCTTCGGCCAGGATCCTTTTGAACACACAGCTCGCACCCATGGGCGACCGGCGTGGCGTGCTCGATCCGTCCGCCGAAGGCAACCTGCTCACCGTGGCCGACGTGCTCAACTTCGACAAGAGGGGCGACCAGGGCGGGATCATCAACGGCTCCATCGGCAGGAAGCTCGGCGTGGACTGGTACATGGACCAGAACGTGCCGTCCTACACGCCGGGCACTTCGTGGCTGACCGGGTGGGCCGTCGCGGGCACCGGGACCATTGGCGCTTCGACGCTCACCGTTGTCAATGCGACCGTGACCGTTATGGCCCAGATCAAGGTCGGCGACATCTTCTCCCTCGCCGGACAGCAGTACGCCATCACCACGGCGCACACCACGGCTTCCGTCACTGATGGCGCGGCCATTGTCTTCTACCCGGCGCTCAAGAAGGCTGTGGCTTCCGACGCTGCGATCACGGTTGTGGCAACGGCCTACACGGCCAACCTCGAGTTCCATCGCGACGCTTTCGCCTGGGCTTCGCGGCCGCTGGCCGACATCCAGGGACTCGGGCACGCCATCCAGAGCCAGGTGGACCCGATCAGCGGGATTGCGCTCCGGCTGGAGCTCAGTCGGCAGTACAAGCAGACCACGTTCTCCTACGACGTGCTTGGTGGCGCGGCACTGATCCGCAAGGAACTTGCCACGAAGATCCTCGGCTAACCGCCAGGATTCCATTGGCCGGCCGGGAGCGTAGCACGGCGCTCCCGCCGGTAGTGGCACAGCCGGGCGCGAAGAAAGGAGGACGGCGGTGGCTGTCACAATCGTGGCAACGGTGGGATCAGCGAGCGCGAACAGCTTTGTGACGTTGGCGGAGGCTGAGACGTACTGCGAGGCTCGGCTGAATGTGGCCTTGTGGGACGCCGCCACGGACGACACGAAGAACCGGGCGCTGGTTGAAGCGACACGCGAACTGGACCCGCTCCTATGGGCGGGCTACCGGACCGATGACGTCCAGTCGCTTGCCTGGCCCCGTCAGTGGGTCGTCAATCCTGATGATCCGAACCTTGACTATTTCGACAACGACGAGATCCCGCAGCGGGTGAAGGACGGCACCTGCGAGATGGCCCTGCAGTTTGTGAAGGCCGGTACGTCGGATGTTGCCGCCAACCCGTCCGATCTGAACATCAAGCGCAAGAAAATTGACGTCATCGAAACCGAGTACTTCGGCGCACACACTACGCCGCAGGGCTTGGCCCGCTACCCGCGTGTGGAGCGGCTGGTTCAGCCGCTGCTCGAAACGTCGGGTGCGAGCCTGAGCATCATCCGAGGATAACCGACAGTGGGACACGCAACGCAAACCGAACCGGAGGGCAGTACAATGACCATGGACACTCGACGCGCCGTTCCCGACGGCTTCCGCATCGGCGGCGTGTTCCACTTCAGCCACTACGGCCCGGAAGGCCAGTTGGTCGATGAGTGGGATGCACCGAACCTGATCACCAACCAGGGACTCAATCACGCGCTCGGTGTCGTGCTTGCCGCCGCCACGCAGGCCGCATCGTGGTACGTTATGCTGAAGGACGCGACCGGCGATCCGCTCGACGGCACCGAGACGTACCAGACCAAGGTCTTCACCGAGATCACGGCCTATGACGAGGCGACCCGTCCGGCCTGGAACCCGGCGACCATCAGCGGGCAGAGTGTCGCCAATACGGCGACCGTGGCCGCGTTCACCATCAATGCTTCCACCACGGTGGTGGGTGCCGCGATGGCCGACAGCGCCGTGAAGGCGGGCTCGACGGCGGGACACTACATGTTCTGCGCCGCCAACTTCGCCAGTGCGAAGGCGCTCGTCAGTGGCGACACGCTGGAAGTCACCTACACCCTGACCGCCGCCACGTCTTCGTAATATGGGTGGCGTGCGTGAAGGCGTAGGGATGCGGTCGTTTAGGTACGGTGGCACGGCCTTGGACGCCAAGGTTCGTGCCGCCGTGAACGACCTGCGTTCCCTGCGCGGAAGCCTGGAGCGGGCCGAGGCGCACCTGGCCAGAGCCCGCGCCCATGGCGAGGCCGAGGTCCAGCGGCTGACGGCCGAAGTGGCCGCCGCACAAGCCAAGGCCGATGCGCTGATGGGCGAGAAGCTGGAGCAGGAGCCCGGCACCGTGGTGGCGGGACTGAAGCGTCCCACCGTTCCGCCCGGCTTCACGCCGGAGGAGTGGGTGCGGATGCGCCAGGCGGGCACGCACCTTGAGCACTTGCGGAAGGTCTACTGATGGCTACCGAAACCGCCAGCGTAACCGACGGCCTCGTCTTTGGCGACAGGAC
>Ga0209498_1000309_pt1 | contig 29983 bp, 27 predicted proteins | sample WalLakDeSediment_FD_184131 | JGI IMG/M metagenome (GOLD analysis project Ga0209498, IMG submission 184131) | Lake sediment microbial communities from Walker lake, Nevada to study Microbial Dark Matter (Phase II) - Walker Lake 11/02/13 Deep... | ecosystem: Environmental > Aquatic > Freshwater >...
AATCTATACTGTTAATAAGCTCTTCGGCGCTAACTGCAGCTGTACCAAGTTTTTCTACCACCACACCGGCTGCCTGATTCGCCAGGTATGCTGCCTGCGTAAGAGTCGCTCCTACAGACAGCGACATGGAAAGGGTGCTGACTACAGTGTCTCCGGCACCAGTAACATCATACAAATGTTTTGCAGTTGTTGGTATATCTATTACTTTTCCCCCTTCTACGAATAATGACATTCCCGCAGATCCCCTGGTTATCAGAACTGCACAACCGGCAAGCAGCCTGTTAAGCTTAATACCTGCCTTGTTGAGATCAGCTTCATTATTAATTTCACAATTCAAAGCACGTTCAGCTTCCTGAATATTTGGAGTAATTATTGTCGCTTCTCTATATTTTGTATAATCAAGTCCTTTCGGATCAACGATAACAGGTATCTTTAAACGTCGTGCTATTTTTATAACACTTTGCGAGATTCTCTCGGAAATAACATTTTTTCCATAATCTGATATGACACAAGCTTGTATATTTTTTATAGATTCTTCGACCCATTTTAAAAGTCTATCTTCCAATTTGGTACCAATATTTTGACATAACTCAATATCCAAACGGACCATCTGCTGTTTATTAGCCATTACTCGGGTTTTTGTTACAGTCGGACAAGTATCAACTTGCAGTATCCCGCTACTATTTATATTTAATTTGCTTAATTCATTCTTTAAGACTACGGCCTGTTGATCTTTTCCTATTACACCACCTAATAAAACAAGTCCTCCAAGCGAGGCAATATTAGCCGCGGTGTTTCCCGCTCCACCGGCGGCATAAATTCTTTTTTTAACTTCCACTACTGGCACCGGCGCTTCTGGGGATATGCGATTAACCACGCCCCAAATATATTCATCGAGCATAATATCTCCAATTACTAAAATATTTTTACCAGAAAACTTCTGTATTAAGTTTTTTAAATCAGTTTTGTTTAAGTTAGACATACTCACCATCACATTTGCAATATAGAATCAACATTATTTTGCTTAAAAAAATAATAACCCAATCAATAATTCTTATATTATGAACTGCCGGTATCTTCAATAAAGCTTACGATCCATCTGCTGGCTGATAATAGATCCGGAAAAACAGCATGCGGTTTAATTATTTTATTATCTATTATCTTTCTAATTTCCTGTTCTTCAATCATTATGGTCCAGCAGCCAGCCTTTAAACCGGCTTCTACATCACTGGGCTTATCACCGACCACGAATGAGCTTGCCAAATCTATCGCCATTTCTTCGGCCGCTCTAAAGAGCATTGCAGGTTTTGGTTTGCGGCATTTACATTTTTCCCAGGGTGCATGCGTACAATAGTAACTTTTCCTAATGTATATGCTATTATTCTCAAGAATCTTGATCAATCGATTATGGACATTTGCAAGATCGGAATTGTTTAATATACCTCGACCTACTCCAGATTGGTTGCTAATAATAACCAGGGTAAAACTATTCTCCTGTAGTAATCTTAAAGCTTGAACAACACCTGGCATTAATTCAACACTATCAGGATCACGAGGATATCCGAGATCGTAGACTATCGTCCCGTCACGGTCAAGGAATACGGCGCGATTTTTCACTTTTTACCCCTTTTAAAATAGCTTTTTTCAACCAAAAAACATATTATATGCAAAATAGCACTATGTGCCTGTTGGATATAAACAATCTCATTGCTGGGAACTGAAAGGCAAATGTCGCATTTATCTTTAAAATTAGGCCGTTTATCTCCCGTAATGCCAATGACAAATAATCCCTTTTCTTTAGCTTTTATAGCCGCTTCCAGAACATTAACCGATAAACCACTGGTAGAAATGGCAATTAACACGTCGCCAGAATTCCCCAGTGCCGAAACCTGCCGCGCAAACACCTGCTCAAAGCCAAAGTCGTTGCTCACGGCCGTAAGTACAGCAGTATCTGCACTTAGAGAAATCGCCGGTAAAGCATTTCTCTCCAACCGAAAGCGGCCCACTAACTCAGCAGCCATATGTTGAGCATCCGAAGCACTGCCCCCATTACCGCACAGGAGTATTTTTTTCCCCTTCAACAATGCCTCTGTAATGATCTCTGCCGCATGAATGATCTGCTCTTCTAAACTAAAAGCAGTTTTTTTTAACACCATGGCAGCATTACTGAAGTATTCGAATACGATTTCACTTTTCTTCTCCAGACCTTCAGCTGGTTTAAAATAATCAGTCTCCTGAGTTAAGGTATGGATTTGATCAATAATACGGCTCGTTGAAATATTCTCGATCATAGGCAATATAGAAATTTCTCCGCCGTAGCTTTGGACTAGTTCGGCTTCCGGCATGGAATCTATTGTGTAATCTGCAGCCTTGCAATGCAAATTAGGCTTAATAAGTTTCAACAAGTTGTTTGGCAGTAAGTCGTCAAAGATCACTACTAAGTCAACTGCCCTGAAAGCAGAAATTACAGCCGCGCGTTCTTTCTCCGGCAAGATAGGACGCCCTGCCCCTTTAAGCCTGTTAACTGACGAATCACTGTTTAAACCCACGATCAATACATCGCCCTTTTTCCTAGCATTATTTAAAAAATAAACATGACCGGCATGAAGCAAATCAAAACAGCCATTAGTTGAGACTATCTTTTTTTCTTCTTCACGCCAGCCATTTAGTTTATCAAGCAAAAACGATATCGCATAAATTTTGTCGTTATGCCAGACATAAGGATATGATATGTTGTCGTGATTATTCATGCAGGTTCTCGCTCCTGTCATCTTCACTTGTTATTATCCTAAGGATCCTTTCAAACTGTTGAGCGACTGATTGTGGCTCTATTTCTTGGATACAGCGTATTTTAGAGTACTGACACTGCCAGTTACATCCAAAACAGTTCATCGTATGACTAGCAGCTCGATTTATCGCCGGATCGCCCCATGGGTAAAAACGCCCGAAATGACCACCACCGATAATGCCGATGGTTGGCTTGTGCAAAGCAACTGCAATATGCAGGGCGGCTGTTTCATTAGCAATTACTATATCACAAGCCCTTAGGCCTTCGGCAAGCTGCCGTACTGTAGACAGCCCAGCCAGATTTTTAACATTTATCACTTGTTCACACTTAGCAAGAAAATTGTTGACTTCATTGCATTGTACTATTTCGGCCTTACTTCCAAAAATTACAGCATTTATTTTTACATTTTTGAGTTTAGAAAATGCTTCGGCGTAAAAATGAGCCGGATAAAACTTAGCAGCATCAGAAATAATACCAGGGCAGACGGCCACGGTTAAAGAGTGATTAATCTTAATAACATTCTTTTTCGCCCATTCCTCATCTTCAGGTGTAGTCCAAATTTCAGGCCATATATCTTCAGAGTTCACACCTAATCCCAATATTTTAAGAAATTCAAGATTTATATTTAACTCATGTTCCTTTTCCCAATCATCTGAGATGTAAAGCTTAGAAGTATAGATATGGTCTGCTTTTTTATCAATCCATTTTAATTGATTCGACAGATCGCCTAATATAGCATATTTAGCCTTGGCCTTAGCTGCTAAAGCAAAAAGGTGCATTCTATAATTTGGTGAACGCACTGGCAATAAAAATAAATCCCATTGATAGTTTCGTAATACCGTTCTCCTATAAAAAACCCACCAAATAATTGTTTCTAAGCTACCACGACCCCAAAAAGGGGGTAGCCATTTAGGCAGAGGCTCTGCCAGGTCTTCCCAGGTCACAATTTTATCGATATAAGGACATTTTTCGAACAGGTTATGCGCGTACTTTTTGACACAAAGAGTGATTTCAGCTTCATCGTAAAACGTTCTAATATGGCTTAATGTACCAGAGAATAATACTGCATCGCCCAGATTATCGGGACGGAGAATAAAAATGCTTTTAACTGGGATTTCATATAAGCTACTCGAATTATGCTTATTTGGATCAGCGCTTAGGCACACTAAGCAACCACCTCAATACTATATAACTTCTTGTTAATTTGCACAATCAAAAAAAGCGCAATATTGTAAAAAGTTTTTTAGCTTTCCTAATCAACCTCTTATTAAGTGTTTCTTTCAAAAATAGTGAATCTAATAAATTATTATATTCTTTATTAACTATCAACTGGATATTTTTCTTAAGCGGTAAAACAACTTCACCTGTTGCCCTTAAGGCAGCCGGATCCGTAGGGTTTATTGTATGCGTGGCATTGAGTCCAAACCCAATATTTGAAATTAGGTTCACTGGTGGGAATGCCCACAAAGCTTGATAGCATATCATCGCCAACCCAAATTGATAATCCCACCAGTTTACTTCGCTTTTTTTTAATTCATTGCACCTGTCTACCCAGAATTTCAGAGTTGCTCTCTGTCTTTTCTCCGGGAAAAATCTGCTCAATTGTTGACAATCTCCGGGAATATCATTAAAATGCTGCCAGGCTCTCCGCCAACTTGCCCAACCCCAGGCAAGTGGATAGCCAACAAATCCATACTGGTTCTGGCATAATTTCACTTCATTTAATTTTAGTTCACCGCCTATGCCAAAGACTTTGTTATCATTCTGATGCTTTTCTAATAACTCTTCACAATACCAAAAAAAACTCAAGCTGGGCAGGCAATCATCTTCTAAAACGATTCCCCTCTCTTCATTTTCAAAGAACCAGTTGATCGCCGAAATCGGACCATATCTGCAACCAAGGTTATGTTCACTAAATAAAGTCTTAACTTCGCAATCCCAATTAATATTGTTTAAAATATAATTGCGAACCTCTTTGACCTTTTCCTGATCACTCAAAATGCTTGGCCTGGGGCCATCTGCCGCTACGTATAACCGCGGAGGTTTTGCTTTCCGAATCACTTCGAATACCTGACGGGTAGTATTAGGCCGATTAAAAACTATGAATAGAACTGCCGTGTTAAGCAAATTTGGTGCTATAAATGATTTAACCGACAATTGGAAAGCACCTCCATAAAACTTCTTTTAAAGCCAATATTAAGTTAATACAAAGCACCCTTAACAGCTTTTGGTATTGGATAGTTACCTGCAAAGTGTAATATATAATTTGTTTCTAACAGTGAAGATATACAGATGTGATAACTTTTAGTTGGCAACATATTAAAACCGGTTGTTATCCGAAAGGCTTTATTTATATATTGCACTAAAAAGGTACCATTTAACCTCTCAATCCTGCTTTCAATCAATCCTCTGCCCTTTATTTTGTAAAACAGCTGACAATTGAAACGTCGGTCGATCGGGAAAAACAAATCCAGATCTTGGGTTAAAAAAGCCATCGGGGCTTCTTCGTGTGCAGTATAAGTTCCTTGACTATGATTTGAATAATAATAGTCTTTAAATATTTTCCATATTTTTTTAGGTCGAAACAATAACACTCCGCCATTTATCGAGCCAATAAGCTTGCCTTTGTCGCTCGGAGAAAAACCTCTTTGCATAAAGTAATCTGTAGTCGTTTCAGTAATTATTCTCTTCTCTCTCCATGCCTTTACAAATTCTGATGTGCCACGAGGATCAATAACGGCTCCAAACGATCTGATATCTGGAAATTCTTCGAAGATTGATGGTGCATTTTTTGATATTAAAATATCCAGATCAAGATAACATACCTCATCATAACCTTTTAAAATCTCAGGCAACAATAGTTTTTGGGAAAATAAACTTCTCTTATAACTTTTATCGGGAGGAGAATCAATCACTATCAAGTCAGCTTTACATAATTTAGCATATTTTGCTATACCGCTTTCTATAAACATTTTTTTGTACTTTTTTCCAATGGCCAAAACACAAATTGCTCTTTTCATGATAAACCCCAATATTATTTCACTTTTTCATGATTGCCTCAGCGTTATAGCAATTGCCTGTAATATATTTAGTCCGCATTCTTGTAATGAATTATACGAGTAATAAGTGTTAATTTTTAACTTCTATGCATTCAGCAAAACTGGGCATTACTCCTTCAGGAAACCATGTTTTACTTTTATAGCCTAGCCAATACTTGGGAGCTAATAATTTATGAGGCCTTTCCATTAAATATGCGCCCCACCAAGACAGAGAACTATTTGCCAAAACACCACTATCACAAAGTGTCATTATAGCAAGGTCAGTCCCAACATTATTGCCCTTAATAACAATTTTATCTTTTATATCACAAAACTTCTCTTCGCAATACTTAGGATCGTCGGATAAAATAATATAGTAAGGATCATAAATCATCTCAGAAAGATAATTTATACCATCTCTATAATATCTGATAGGTAACGATGAATCTTTTTTGCCCAATACATTCCATGTGAGATAATCGCCACGCCTCACATGGATGAATATCTTATGTTTGTTTTCTGGAACAAAAGCTAATATCCTAATCGCTTCCATATAATACTTACTACGTATTTTCAATTTTGGCTTAATCGAGTCATCAAAAAAATTTTCTGACTGAAAAAACCCTCGGTCAACCATTCTAATATTATTTAATAGCCCCTTCTGTGAACCAAAACTTATAGATTCGATTTTATAACCATTCTTAATAACTTCCTTTTGATATATATAGCTAATAATCTTGGTCCTGCACAAACCTTTAAAAAAGCGATCAAGACAGGTTCTTATTGCAAATTTATTTGGTATCGGTACATTTAATATTCCTTTTACGTTTAATACCTCTTTTAGCCTATCAAACCCAATTGTGATTATTATTTCATTTTCATTTTCACGTGACAGTGTCGTTAAAAAAGCATATTGAAATATTTGGTTACCAAGCCCATCTTGTGAAAAAAATAATATCATCATTCAAAATCCTTTACCCCTCAAAATTAAAAACTAACTTATATAAAACTTTCATATTAAGTTATGGTGGATGCCAAGTTAATTAATGCCATATAATTTTGTCAATAACATAAAAGCCTATGTAAATCAACTATTTTTCAATTTTATATTACTTCTTGATGAAGTTTTTGATAATAACGTAAGATTATAACTGACTATCACACCAACAGCAAAAAAAACCCCCTTAAGAGATTCATGAAGCCTACTTTTTAAGGGCACGTTCTTTTTTTTTATAAATATGTGGGGAAAAAGAAGTATATTGTATATGATTATTTTACAACAATCCAGAAATGAATATTTAATGTTAAAAGTCTTTGAAGAAGACCTTCCATAATAATAATTAGATTTTAGAAGCCACCAGAGTGACATCTTATATTCTGCAATTAAATGTTTAACTTTCATTTTCGAGGCGTAGTAAATATCATAACCAAGATCAGACAAATCCTTGATCAGACGTGTCTCTTCACCATAAGAAACTTTGTTTCCTTTCATCCCCAAAACATCATGAAACCCACCGCATATCTGCAGGACTTCTTTGTGAAAAACAATATTCCCTCCGCTTATCCATTCTTTACCTACTTCAATCGGCCTATCAGTAAAACCAAGATTGTGTGATCCGTATTCTGATGGGAACCAATCAGGGATATCCACTAAAGCATATCCTTCATAAGGACCTCCAAATACGCTAACATCAGGGTGTCTATTTATAAAATCAAACATTTCAAAAAGCCACTCAGGCTCAGCTTTAGCGTCATCATCGATATAGGCTACATATTCGCCCTTTGCTTCCCGCCAACCCCTATTGCGGGCATTGCTTAAACCAAGCTCCGGTTCATAAACATATCTAAAGTTCTCGTTTCGGTTTAAAAAAGAATTGGATATCATACCGGTGTGATCCATTGAGCAGTTATCAATAATTATCACTTCGTAAAACTTCTTAGCCAAAGTTTGGTCGGCCATGGACTTAAGGCAAATCTTTAAAATATCTGCCCTATTATGAGTACAGATAACAACTGAAATTAGTTGGAGCATAGGAAACAATAACCACCTTGATTTATTAATCTTTATTCCTACAATCAGTAGCCCCCAGTAGCATGTGATAAATCTTAGATGGCCTCTAATATTTTGTTTGAACTAACACGAAACACTTGTTTTATTATCTCTGATTAGACATTTTATAAAGAACTTAGCTTTTATCTCAAAACCATTTTGGCTTAATCGGGACAATTCTGAACTATAATAAGTTTTATAGGTCCAAAACCCAAATTGACTTGCGTTTGTACAGACTTGAAACCATCTTTCAGCAAGGTATTCTGAGAACAATGGTATGTTAAATACCTTTTTATTGATATTAGCTAAGTTTAATTCTTCCAACCATACTTTTGCTTTTAGTAAAGATTCCTTTGAATGTAGACAAACGTTTTCATTTTGGATACGTGCTATATTTTCATTGCCTATTGTAATTACTCCTAATTGTTCCAGCATGTTCTCGCGAATTAATTCAAAATGTTTATTTTGCTTACAAGCATATTTGTTTGACACTTGTTCGGGATGGATTCTATAAGCTAATAATATTTCATCCAGGTTCGCTATCTTTAAATATTTTGAAGCACGTACCCAAAGCTCGTAGTCTTCTGCTGAATTATAAGAAGGATCGTAAAAAAGGTTGTTTCTTGTTAATAATTTTTTCCGCATTATTACAGAAGGGTGGTATAGAGGACAATAACTCAATAAATGAATCTTTACCAAATCAGGATCAATTGGTAACTTACATATTTCTGACATATCATTTTGTACAATTTTTACCCAAGTCCCAGAAATTCCTATACTAGGGTTGGCATCCATAAACTCGACTTGCTTTTTTATCCTATCCGGTAGGCTAAAATCGTCTGAATGCATTATTGCAATATATTCACCACAAGCCAAATTAATGCCTTTATTATATGATTCAGGTTGACCAAGATTTTTTTCATTATCAATCAGATGTATCCGATTATCAGAGAAAGACTTTATTATTTTAACCGAATTATCAGTTGATCCATCATTAATAATTAAAAACTCAAAATCAGTATATGACTGCGATAGGATACTTTCAATAGCTTCTTTTAGATATTTTTCTCCATTATACACGGGCATTATAACAGAAACTCTTGGGGACATAATTAATCATCCTGTTCATTAGTTATCAGATCAAAGGGTACTAAACATAATTCAAGCATATATACTTGTGGCTTAATATCAACTTTTATGAGGATCAAATGGTGGTCATAAAATAGCATTAAGTGCTCAAATTTATTAGTTTACAAAGTTTTTTAGTAATTCTATAAAAAAATGGTATTTTTCTTACCCCCTTAACCATATGCCCCCTACATTCCACAAAATTTTTAACCAGTATATTTTTAAAATTACGATCTTCCTGGCGATAATTATAATAAGGTGTTTCTCTTAAGTAATACCAATATCTGTTTTTATATGTACCTAAATACATATAATGCCAGGGTTTCAGATGGCCGATATAGTTTATTACTATTGGACTGCTGCTAATTGGTACTTCTATTTGCGTTTCTCCTTGGTATACTTGATAATTAAATAAGGGGCTGATTTCTTTATAAAAATTGTGTAGAATCGCATTTAGAACATCTTGTTCTTTATATTCTATCTTATTATAATGCTGTTCTACGTAATCGGCTATCAGAGACTCTGTATTCATCCTGCGCCATTCTTCCAAATTGATTAATAGCATGCCGGCATTAAAATATTTTATTCCCTGTGGGAGGCCTATTCTTTTTGAATGATCTGGCCAAAATAAATCTGGGACAGCCCCAATTACTCTTTCTGTTAAATCAATATTTATTAGTCCAGATATCGAGCCTTTAATAATAGTATCACAATCAATGTAAAGGGCTTTTTTTGCCTCTATATTATTGAGAACTTTCCCAATTAAAAACTTATAATAAGTCAATTTTGAAACATAAGGTAGATCAGAGCTTAGAGGTAAAGATTCGGCCATTGTTGAATCTACCTGAATAATTTTAATATCTAAGACGTTTGCTTTGTTGCATAATAATTTTATCTTATCTTCAGCTTTCTTATCTATTTCGTCGGCTAATATATAAAATTTAAATCGCCCATTTATATTATTTTTAAGCAATGAATATATTGACACGTGCATATGCATCCAGTAATTATTATCTGCTGCATACACTACATGATTTACATCTTCCATAATTTTGAGATTCACTTCCTCTTTTAGCACATGAATTAAAAATACTAAGAAAAGAAATAGTTGAATCTTTTAATACTTCAATTTCATTTATACGCTTATTTTGGCTAGCTTGGCGAATTGGCAGATTAATCAATTTGCCATTACCATTCATCAAAATTCGATTTCTGTTGATCCATCCACCTTTTATGTAATTGACATCATCATAAATTATAAATTTGTCAACAGTGTTTATTAACTGCCAGTATCCTATGTAAGGAAAAAAGTACGGTTGCATAATTGCTAATTTCATTTGGTCACCTATTTACCTGAACCAAAATAATTTTTACAAGATCTTGATAGTTACAGGAAAGCAAAATAAACAACAACATCAATCAACAGATTTAAAACCTTTACCTAGTTCTTTTCATATATCTTCATCTGCCAGTTCTCTCAAGTAATCTCCATAGTTGTTCATGGACAGGGAATCAGCATTATTACTGATAGAGGGTAATAATAGATCATCGGTTTATCATATAAAGGAAGCAAATGCTTTGAAATGCACTTCCTAACCGGATAAAGTCTAGTCCCACTTCCACCAGATAGAATAATACCTTTGATAGTCTGTAACTCCTTTCTATGTATAATCCAGCTTCAAGATTCGATATTGCCATAAATCTGCTTAATCCATTTTCTGTATGCGTCAATCTTAACAGAATTGACCCATTCAATATTATTAAGATACCACTTTACAGTCTTCCTTAAACCAGTTAAAAATGTTTCCCGTGGATTCCAGCCAAGCTCCCGCCTAATCTTCGATGAATCGATCGCGTAACGATAATCATGCCCTGGGCGGTCTTGGACATATGTGATTAACTCCTCATAATAATTGGTGTCTTCTCCAGTTTCTTCTGCTACGATTTTAAAGATAGCTTTTACCACATCTATATTTTCCCACTCATTATTCCCACCGATATTATAAGCTTCTCCAATTGTCCCGTGTTTAGGGTATCAATTTTTCTGGAAACTGATAAGGGCCATAATTGTTAGAACTATTCGTTATTTTAACTGGGATATTATAAGTGCGTATGATGAAATAACTTATTTGTGTATTTAAAAAATTAGATCCAATAAAACCAGCCCCGCCTATGACCAAAATAACCATGGAACTTCATTCCTTTTATTAAATTGACTAAAACGCTTACATTTTTACCTTCGCCATCGCTTGAAATTGACTATTACTGCTTAGTAGTTCTTCATAAGTACCCTGCGCAATAATCTTGCCTTTATCAAGCATATAAATTACATTGCAGTCCCTGACCGTTGTAAGTCGATGAGCGATAATAATCAAAGTCTTGAGTTTAGCAATATTTTGCATGGCGAGCAAGATTGCTTCCTCGGTTATGCCATCTAGAGCGCTGGTAGCCTCATCAAATATTAACACAGCAGGATCATGATAAAGAGCACGAGCAATTCCAATGCGTTGTCGCTGGCCGCCGCTTAAGCGGACGCCGCGTTCACCAATTATTGTATCAAACCCAGCAGGAAGTTCTTTATTTATAAAATCATCAATGCTGGCCAATTGGGATGCATATTTCAGCGCTTCTATGTTAATCTCCTCATCGGGAATGCCGAAAGCAATATTACGGGCTAAAGTATCATCACTTAAATAGATATGCTGGGGCACATAACCTAAGTTTACTTGCCAATTTTTTATATTTTCTTCATTGATTATTTGACCATCAAGATATAAGGTTCCCTTTTGTGGAAGTAGCAGACCTAAAATAATATCAATCAAAGTTGTTTTGCCAGACCCAGTAGGGCCGATAAAAGCAATTGAGGTATTAAATCCAATTGTTAAATTAATGTCATATACTGCAGGATAATAAGCATTAGGGTAAGTGTATGTTATGTTTTCCAACCTGATCGAATTCTTGAAATTCAGCGGCTCAGGAAATTTGCTTGTGATTAAATTATTTTGCTGATCGTATTGCGACCCTGTCATAATGTCGTGATGAATAAGAATTAAGACCGGTTGGCTATAACGCATAGCGGCAAATGAATTAAAGATCTCTTGCATAGCTGGCATTAAACGGTAACCGGCAAAAGCAAAAAGCCCTACCATTGGGACAGCCTGTCGTGCATCATCCTTAATTAGTAAAAGAATCAGCGAATAGACTATTATTCCACCGAATGCAATCGCTTCTAAGGCAAAACGGGGTATCTGGTTGATTACTTCGCTCCAGGCATTGTATCGGGCACATCTCAACGATTCTAAGCAATACTTTTTCAAAAAATTGCTTTCACGGTTCAAGACTTTAATTTCCTTGATCCCACCTAATGCTTCATAAGTCAATTTATATCGCATCTCATCTGCCTTCATTCGTTCAGTACCGAGTAAGTTTAGCTTCTGCTTAACAAATAAATAAATTAAAGCATATATACCGCCAATCAGTGATAAAGCAGCAACAGAAATTGCTATGTCAACCAAGAACAATATAATCAAGATAAATAACGTCAAAAGAATCTTGGCTACGATCCTAATCAATGGCAATATATAGTCGTTAGTAAGTTTGTCTACTTCAGCAAGCACATTCTTGGATAAATATGAATTATTCTCATTAAGAAAGAAGGTATACGGCATGGTTAAATATTTCTCTAAGAGACGTTTTGATAAGCGATGGCTATTCATCATAGATATTCTTAATTGCATCCAGGTGGTTAAGGCTGAAATAGCATTTGATAAAAGAATAACCGCAAACATAAGAACCCCTGCAAAAATCGTAAAGGATTGTACGCTTTGAAAACCGAGAGACCCGTAGAAGAAAAACAACCATCGATTTTCAAAAATAATTGAAGGCTCCAAAATCAAACCGATAAAGGGCAAAATCGAAGCTACGCCTAAGGCTTGCGTAAAAGCCATGGCGGTTATAGCGCAAAATAAAGCTACAAAGAGCAGTTGATCCCGCCTTGTAAGAATCTGCTTTAATTTCTTCAAATCATCTAACATGTCCTTTACCTTTCTGCTCTTTGTATAAAAGCGCTTTTTGATCTTTTTAGGAAACTTAAAACATGGTTAATTTTAGTTATTGATTATATAAACATATAGGAGTTTGTAAAAGAATAGACAAAAATATTTATAATTTTTACATCAACAAACGGAAAAATTTTTCTGTAGCGCCAAAAGTACCCATTATCAACTCGGCCTCTTTTGTTTACATTATCTACTAATTCGTGTAGGTAAGATCGGAAAAAAGAAAGTAATTATGGGCATGCTTTCTCCTTATTGCACCAAGAATAATAAATGATATCAAAAAATCTACCAAAGCGACTACTAGAGCGCTGGTCGGTAGAATAAGGCGCGGCAAGTAAACTTTTTTAATCAGGTTTACATTATTAGTCAGAGAGTTACTGCTTTCAGTAAGCGAACTTGCAAACAACTGCCAAGGCAACATAGCAGCAAAAACCATAATCGGGTAAGGCACCCCTTTTTCAGATGGCAACCCTGCTAAGTTTTCAAAGATAATAGTAAATACAATCATCGTTAAAAAAGGCCGTAGAATTGCCCAGGCAACTCCAATTGCAGTCTGCTTATAGTGAACCAGTATATCTCTCCAAGCCAGAAAATAGAACAGTTCCCTGTAATTCCAAAGATCTTTCCAGTATTGTTTGTTCACAGAACCGGCTTTATAGAAAATTTCTTTTTCTATGAAACTCATAAGTTTTTATAACCTCTTTCATGAAAGCATATATTGGATAATTAAGTCCTGCTGAGCAAGTCCATATTTTTGTTTTAGTTTTTAAAAGTTATTAACCATTTTCATTTTCAATCAAAACAACCTTCTTCACTTGAACAATTATTAACAACATCGTACAAATAATATTCTTGCGAATTAACAGTGTACGTAAGCAGTATAGGCCATTTATATAAATCCTTAGTTAGCAATAAAAAAGGTTTATCAAGCGTATCAATATTATCTTGGCCATTTAAAGGATGGATCCTATTAAAGTCAACTTCAACTCCCCAAAAACTTAGTGAATTGAATAAAATATATTCTGTCATTTCTGGAATATAATAATATAAAGATCGATCATCTAAATTAGATTTATTATTTTGGTGAATGGCAGCAATGTACCTGGAGTGTAATCCAAAATCATTTTTTAAAGATCGATAGGCAGCATTGCTAAAAATATTGCTTTGCCAGAAAATAACAATGCATAAGATAGCGATTATCCATGTAACTCTCATACTTCCCACGCTAAAAAAATATTTCAAAACTATTAAGCCCGTTAATAAAACACAAACTATCCCAATGTATAAGTTGATATTATAATTGTAAACGAATGTATCAGGCGAATTTATATGTATTGCGGCAAACCATGGTGGAAAGTTCCATATGCCCTGGCGATATAAAACCGCTTGCGCCCCATAAAACATGATCAAAGAGACGAAAATTGTGATATAAACAATAATTCTTTTTTCTATAATAATTTTTTTAAAATTAACAACACCGATCACTCCTGCAATATATAAAAGGGGCATAATATGCATTAAATATCTGCCTATAAGATAAAATGGATCAGGGTTATTGTATGATGCTCCAAACGAATGCCTCATCGCAATAAACCAATAACCAAGAGTAAGTAAAAATACTAACCAGAAAAATACTATTTCCTTGTTCAGGTTTGACCAAGAAGGTTTCCCCCAGCGTGTCTGTGTCAATCTTAACAATAATGGCATCAAAAGCGGTGCAATAGCTAATATAATGTAAGCCCCGTAAGCACTAAACCACATTAAAAGCCTATTGATAACCTCGTATGTTAAATTTCCTTCAACTAAGGCTGAATCAGATTGAGTTATGCTTGATATTCCTAATCCAATTGCCTTCGTAACCGATCCACGTAATCCAAATGCATATATAAAAGGGACTCCTGAAGAAAACACATATATAGCCCATGAGATAACAATAATGCAAAAAATACTGAACATGATAATTAAATTCTGCCAATTGGACCGGCTGAATATATTTTTAAAAGAATGCCTGTTATGTGTCGTTGGTACAATAACCCAGGTTGCAATTAATAGTGGTATTGCCGGTAGCATTAAATACTTTGTCATATATGCTGCCCCTAAAATTAACCCAAAAAACCCTGCATTCATCTTGTTACAATTTATGCCCCTGATCGCTAACAGTACAGACCATATAAAAAGAACTAAAAACAAATTTTCACTTAAGATATAGTCAGGATAAATCACCTGAAAAGGAAGAAGCGCAGAAAATAATACCAAAAAAATACTATAAATCGGAGACAAAAACTCCCGTGCAAGATACCATACTGGTATTAATAGTAATGATGATAAAATACCGTTAATAATAATCATTACTTTATACCAGTTATTAAATAAGAATGCGCCGCTTAAAATAAATGAATATAAGGGGGGATAGTGAGCCGGGTAATCACCAGTAACAAAATTTTTGCCCTGAAAGATCAATAGAGCATCTTCCTTATATAGCAATTCATCATAAAATACTGTTGGGCCGGTAGGATTAAATAGAGCAATGTGTTTAATATATAAAGCGATAATTATTATCAAAATCATTAGCGTGTAGGGTAAATATTGAATTATTTTCTCTTGATAATACTTATTATCCATGCAAATTAAACACCTTATTTATATTTAGTTACATACATGTTTCAGCTTTTTAAACCATTCGCAGAAGATAGAAACTATCCTCTCCGAAGCTTTTCCATCACCATATGGATTGACAGCTTTTGCCATACTGTCATATTCTACTTGATCATTCAACAATTGATCTGCAAGCTTCGATATGTCATTTCGTTCAATCCCAGCCATTCTAACTGTCCCGGCTTCTACCGCCTCAGGTCTCTCTGTTTCTTGGCGTAATACCAGGACCGGTTTTCCCAAATATGGCGCCTCCTCTTGAATCCCTCCGGAATCGGTCAACAACATGTAGCATCTTGCCATCAGGTTCGCAAAAGAAAAATAATCCAATGGTGGCAATAAGTTTACTCGTTCTACATTACTGAATACTTCAAAAGCCAAACTCTTAACGATGGGATTCCGATGGACAGGATAAATCAACCGGGCATCTACATTAGCTTCGAGTACATCTTTTATGGCCAAGAAAATATTGCGCATATTATCGCCCCAGTTTTCTCTACGATGGGCTGTTAACAGAATTATTTTCTCGCTTTTATAATCGAGTTCATTCAGGAAATGATAGGGCTGAGGAAAGACGTAATCATCCTTAACCGCCATACTCAAAGTATCTATAACTGTATTACCTGTGACGTAAATATTATCCTCATTAATACCACAATTGATCAGATTTTTTTTATTTCCTTCCGTTGGGGCAAAATGAATGCTGGCTAAATTGCTAGTTAAGATCCGATTCATTTCTTCCGGATACGGTGAATACATATTTCCACTTCTCAACCCTGCCTCCACATGAGCAATTGGTATTTTCAGATAAAAAGCACATAATGCGGCAGAAAAGGTAGAAGTAGTATCACCTTGCACGATTACAAGGTTTGGTTTAACTTCTAATAAAACCTCCTTTAGATCTAATAAAACTCGAACTGTTATGTCGCTTATAGTTTGCCCCTGTTTTATCAGGTCAAGGTCATAATCCGGGTATATGGAAAACTGATCAAGAACAGTATCGAGCATTTTTCGATGCTGCCCTGTAACACAAACTTTAGATTCAAAGGTAGGATTTTGCCCCATTTTTATTATTAACGGAGCCATTTTTATGGCTTCTGGTCTTGTACCAAAAATCGATATAACCTTTATGGTCAAAGGATACAACTCCAATTTGATTTAAGTATTTTATAAATCAGCCCGAGCAGTAACAATTATTTTTATAAGTCAATTTAAAACTATATAATCTAGAATCATGCTATTGCCAAGGCCTTTAGATTTTCAAATTTTCATGTGTTTAATTATACTGTTAGCTCTTTGTTCCCATGAATTATCAACAATAAACTGTTCATTTTCTTCGATGTCAGCAAAAGGGTTTTTATCGCAAAGATTATTATTCTTCAGCAACTGCCCTAACTCGTCGTAAGTTGCATATGTTGATATGTATTTCTCAAATTTATCCATTTCGCTACACCTTATAGCAATAACCGGTTTATTTAATGCAAGGTATTCATAAATCTTGACAGGGTTAACTGTGGCAGTAAGTATCGACGGTTTAAAAGTATATAAACAACAATCAAATGATTCAATAATACTTGGTATATATTTTTTTTCTACAGGACCACAATAATGAATTCTTTTTTCATTGATTTGCCTTAAGTTGTTCTTTCCAACAAGGAAAACCTGGTTCATTTCATTGCTTCGAAGGATTATTGTTACAGCCTGATAATCAAACCAGTGATCAATGGTTCCAACATAGCCAAAGATTCTACAACCTACTTTCCTTAAGCTGTCAATTTCCTTGATAATATCGCGATCTATTAATCGTTCAGCGCTTTTTAAAAAAATACGATCTATACCATTATTTATCAAATAAGCCTCGTTTTTATAATTATTAATATCATTCAAAAGTTTTTCACTGGAAGTGAAAACAATATCTGCCCTGCTAATTAATTCTCGTTCGTATTTAATAACTAATCTTCGCAAAAGCCTATTATTTGTTAGCAGAGTATGCTCGTCCATTTTGTCATAAACAATATATTTGTCTTTTTGCAATTTTACAATATTATAAAAAAGTGGACTTCCCAGCCAGATTAAAGTACATTTATCAATAACTTGCTGAAGCTGTTTTACTTCAGATTTATAGTTGACTTTCTCTAACCCCAAAACTTCAAGGCTTCTGGGCAATCTATATTTTCCACTTGGTCTTAAGACATGAAGATTCGGGTTTAACTGGGACCTCCTAGCCTTGTATAACTTGCTTCTCTTAAATAAACTCTGTATCAAGCTTACGGACGGTTCGATATAATATATCTTATAATATCTTGACAACTCCTCAGCTAAATGCTGAGGCCTCTGCTTCAAATCATCCCATATTATTGGTGAAAAGTAAGCCATTTCAGTATACAATTTATTTAACCCCCTCCCTGTAAATGTGAGGGATCCATTTCATCTTCCATTTATTCTCAAATATTATTTTATTTTTATTAAACAGCTTCTCGTACTCTTTATCTTGCATTTTCTTAAATGACGCCCCACCATAGTGATGAATAAAAACATCTTCAGCACAAGCTATTTTATAACCTTCCTCCTTCAAACGGTAGGAATAATCGTCGTCTTCAAACATCCCCAAACCAAAAGATTCATCCAGACAGCCAATCCTTTCGATTACTTCTCGCTTGATTGCAACACAAAAAAGGGCTAGTACATTAATATCTTCATATAGCTGGTTGAAATGATCGCGAGTATAACTATTAGCAAATTCCTCCATCTGTTCTAAATTACGGTAATTGACATTAATTTTGGCTTCGTTTCCAATCGAGTTCGTAACCGGACAAACCATCCCCAGGTTTGGATTCTTATCTAAATGCTTAACCAGGTTCGTAATCCAACCTCTGGTAACAATGGTATCGTTATTCAGGAATATTAAATATTCACCCCTGGCTTTTTCAATGCCCTGGTTATTAGCCTTGGCAAAGCCACTATTTTGATCATTCAATAGAACAGAAATATTTGAATGGTTTTTTGTTAGATCATTTAGATAATCTCGTGTTCCATCCTGAGAATTGTTATCTATGATAATAATCTCGTAGTTAGGGTGGGCTGTTTTCCTAAATATACTATCCAGGCAATTCATGGTAAGATCCAGGTTGTTGTAAGTAACAATAATAATGCTGACTAATTTATGATTAATTAGAACAGCTGATTCGATTTCATTGCAGCGCAAACTCCAATCTTGGTCTCTGGCGAAAGCAATCCTTTCTTCTTCTTTCGCCAATATATCTTTATTGTCAAGGCACTCTTCAATATATTTAATGAATTCAGTGCTGTTATTGGTTAGATAGACATATTTATCTTTATATGGCAACAACTCAGGTATCTCAGTTGCTACTATCTTTTTACCGGCGCTTAAAAATTCATAGAATTTTACCGGGTTTGTCGCCTTTATAAGATTTGACCTTGCATTAAAAGGTATTACGCATACGTCGAAGCGGTGTAGATATTTGGGCAGTTCTAGATAGTCCTTTTCGCCAAGTAACTTAATATTGTTAAACTTTTTAAACTTGTGCTGGCTTTCTAAGGAAGCTTCGCCGATTAAAACTATATCCCATGAGGGTCTTTCTGCAGCGATCTTAATTATAATTTCACTGTCAAACCATTCTGCGATAGCGCCATAGTAACCAATAACTGGATTGCCCTTTTTCAGCGCTACTGATTCAGAATCAACTTTATTAAAGTGGTCGAAATCTGTCCCGTTTCTGATAATAATCATATTTTGCTTTTTTGCAGAAACGTGATCATATAAATACTCGGATGTTACAATAACCAAATCACTTATTTGCATCAAATTATGATCCTTTTGTTCGAGCAGATCGTTGTTGGTTAAGAAGCCAGAATAAAGGTCAAGATAATCATAAAGCACAAAATAATTATATGTATCTTTCAAATAATTAACTATCGGGCACCAAATTGGGTATTCAACTACTACAATACAGTCCCGAATATTGAATTGTTTTATGAGTTCATCGATTTGGGTAGTAATAAAATGGAGGCCCAAATTAAAATTACAATTATAAAGAGTACTGTTACCCGTTAAACTACCAAGAGAAATATTAAATAAATTATCTTTTATTTCATGTACCATAGTATCTGAATCTTTTACATGTGCATTGAAATAAAAAACCCTGTGTCCTTGATCGGAGAAGTAGTTAGCGATATGCTGTGGCCGTTGATACCTAAAATGCCAGTCAATAATTGAAAAGAATAATATGTCATATTGAGAATAAACTTCTGCTAAATTTATGGAAGGTTGAAACTTGGCTTGTTTTATGTGACGTTGGTCTCCACTCTTCAACCGCTTAGTTTTTAAACTTTTATGGATTAAATTAATTGGCCATACATTATCTCTGAGCTGGTAGTATTTCGTCGCTAAATTCCAAAAATGTGAAGCATATATTTGGTTCAATTCGTGCTTAACAACAGCCAACTCCCTGATCTTTTGTTCAATCTCTAGCAGGTTATTATTTACACTTGCTTCTAACTTGGCATTATTTCCTATTAATTCAATATATTGCTTGATGTCGGTTCCAATTTTTTGAAAAAGTAATTTTAAGAAGCTACCTTGGTTAAAGCTGTATAAAAATTCATTTACCTCCTCGCTCACGCAGTCTAAGAAAACAACACCCAAGCCATGGGAGTGGGTAAACTCTATAGTTGAATATTGATCCTTTATTTCTTGCCACAGCCGCCAAACCCCGAAATGCCCTGAACGTTCGCATATATCGTGTAGAATAATGACGCCATCTGTTTTCATTTTCGGCAACCATGATTCAAAGTAATATTTTACAGTTTCGTAAGTATAGCATCCATCAATATGTAGTATATCTATCGAATTATAAGAGAAATATTCTAGCGCTTCATTAAATGACGTTTTAAGTAGGGTGGAGAAAGAAGAATAATTTGCCTGTTGGTAGTCATTAAGGCTGTGATACACTTCCTCGGGATGAATACCGGCATATTCGCCATCCTTCCAGGTATCAACACCATAGCAAATAGTGTCCAGTCCCAATCCTTTGACTGCCTGGCAGAATGCATTGTAAGAATTACCGCCATGAACACCTAATTCAACAATAAGCTTAGGTTTTTTTAGGTTAACAATAAAAAAAGCAAAAGGAATGTGCCCAACCCAGGCGTAAGGGTATTCAATTCGATCAGGCTCGGTGAATAATATTTTATAAGCAGATAAATTAAAAGCAGCCATTCATTACCACCCTAAACATCCTTTTCCGGCAAATTGAAATGGTCTATAACATAGCTGTTTCTGCTTGATTCTTCATTAAAAAAAGCAAACCTTAATAAAGTCTCGTTAAATTCTTCCATCTAATTTGCCGATCGGTTTATTCTTATATCACTTGTATCAAGATAGATGTAACCAAAATTATATTTATCGCCGATGTTTTCAACTTTAATCGACAGCGCATCGTACTTCCAGCAATGCTGGACATGCGCCATCTGTGTTCCATCTGCAACGGAAAGATCTATGCTATAAATGCCATTTGATAATGGAGGAAAAATAAAAGAAAATAATACTTCAGTTTTCTCATTACCGGTAAATTTTTTTATTTTACATTTCTCCTGAAAAGTATTTACACTAAAAGCATTTACGCTGTATGAGTTTTTCACACTAAAACCGAATATTGGTGCTTCAATTATCGATAAGATAGTTGCTTTAATTCCCAATACAACCTTTTCTCCACCTTTAAGAGTGCTAACGGATTTACCGGTTTCCTCATCATAGAAGCAAACGTCAGTTATTTCAGCTCCTCCTTCACCGAAGAAAGAACAGTTCTCAACGTTTAGCCAGCAAACTTCCTTCCTGTCAAGCTGCGTGAGTTGAACTGCGTTATCTTGAGCCACTTCTTTAATGTTCTGATCGTAATACATATAAGCCTGATAATTCTTAATTATTTCATCGGGATCACCACTATTTTTGATATATCCATCATGAATCCACAAGCAGGAAGAACAAAGATTTAAGACAGCACCGGTATCATGGGTGCAGAAAAGAATTGTTTTGCCTTTTTCATGCAAATCGTTAATTTTTCTGTAACATTTTTGTTGAAACCTGATATCGCCAACCGCCAGTGCCTCATCAATAATCAAAATATCCGGCTCAACGTTAATCGAAACGGCAAAGGCCAACCGCACAAACATGCCGCTTGAATAAATCTTCACCGGTTGATATAAAAAATTACCAATATCAGCGAAGCTGACTATGTCTTCCATTTTAGAGTTCATTTCTTCACGAGTAAAACCGGTGATTGTGCCGTTTAAGTAGATGTTTTCGATACCTGAATATTCAGGATTAAAGCCGGCACCAAGTTCGAGCAGAGCCGATACCTTGCCGTTTACTTCGATGTTACCCATAGTCGGTGTTAAAAGGCCGGTGATAATTTTAAGCAAGGTTGACTTACCCGACCCATTTTTGCCGATAATACCAAGTGTTTCGCCTTTTTGCACTTCAAAAGAAATATTATTTAAAGCATAAAAATCACGATAATACTTTTTTTTAAGTGGATTAATCGCTTCTTTAAGCCGATCCTTATTAGAATCATAGAGTTTATATATTTTAGATAAGTTTTGTACGCTGATAGCCTTCATTTAATAAGATCACAGCCTATATCGTATTTATAAAACATCGGAAAAATGAGGTCTTAACTTTTTAAACAAGAGGGCGCCAATAAAAAATAAGCTAATGGTAACAAACCAGAAGTAAAAGCCCTGATTATAGCGATGCCAGAACCAGACACCATTGATCATGGTGTCTCGATAACCCTCGACGATATAAAACATTGGGTTAAGCTTAAATAATGACTGGTAGCGCTCTGGTATCATATTGATCGACCATAGAATCGGAGTGATCCAGAAACCAATCTGCAGGGCTACCGCAATAATCTGGGTAATATCCTTTATAAAAACAGCTAAAGATGAGGTAACCAAAGATAAGCCCAGCAGGAGCATAAATTGAGCAAAAGAGTAGTATATAATTTGCAGGTAATAGATATTTGGTTTGTAGCCGTATAACATGAACATAACAATTAACAGGGCAAGAAAAAATATATGAACGTAATACGCAGAGATAATTTTAACTATGGGGAGTACACTAGTGCGGAAAACCACTTTTTTTACAAGGTAGCTATATTCCAAAAGAGAACCAGTAGCAGTATTTAAACTTTCGGCAAAGAAAAACCACGGAATTAGGCCACATGAAAGCCAAAGGATAAAAGGAATACCTTCAACCGGTACAGCCCGAAAACCAACTTGAAATACAAACCAGAGCACGCAAATCATCACCAAGGGCTGGATAAAAGCCCAGATAATGCCCAAGTATGAGCCTACAAACTTTGCTCTAAAATCATTGCGGGCCAGCTGAATAATAATGTGCCTGCCCTGGTAAACATCCCTTAGAAAGTATATAAAGTGCCTAATGTTATTGATCATCAATCGGTTCACTTCTTTATAGATTTATTATAGATTAACTAATAGCAAGTTTGAGTTGTTTCTGCCAGCTCGGCATCGTTATGGCAAACTGTTCATGAATAAGGTTGTTATCCAAGACTGAAAATAGCGGCCGGGTCGCCGCTGTCGGGTAACTTTCGGTACTGATGGCCTGAAGGATCGGGGTGTGCTTTCGATCTTTTTCGATTTGCTCAAGAATAGCCCGGGTAAAACCAAACCAGGTAGTTTCGCCGTCAGCGCTCAGGTGGTAGAGTCCTTTTTTGCTGTGCTCTGGTTTTGAGAAAAGATACCGAGCCAACAGCAGGGCAGTGCTTTCGGCAACCATTCTTGACCATGTTGGCGCTCCAAATTGATCGTTTACGATTCTGAGCTCATTTTTCTCCCGAGCCAGTCGCAGTATAGTCAGCAGGAAATTGTTACCCCTTAAACCATATACCCAGCAGGTGCGTAGAATAAGATAACCTGCCTCTGTTTTTCGGATTGCCTCTTCTCCTGCCAGCTTGGTTTTTCCATAAATATTCAGCGGGTTGGGAATATCTTCTTCGGTATAAGGGCTGTCTTTGGCACCATCAAATACATAATCTGTAGAATAGTGAACGATAAGTGCTTTATTCAGGACAGCTTCTTCGGCCAGGATACCAGGGCCAATCCCGTTTATAGCCATAGCCAGTTCCGGCTCTTCCTCGGCCTTATCGACGGCATTATAGGCGGCTGCATTGACGATTAGATCGGGCCTGGTGGTGCGCACGGTGCGTCTGATGGACTGCTGGTCTGTCAGGTCAAGTTCCTGCCGTCCCAGAGCAATAACATCGCCTAAAGGGGCAAGGGTGCGCTGCAGTTCCCAGCCGACCTGGCCGTTTTTGCCGAGGAGAAGGATTTTCATTTTAAGTGTTGACTCCTTTTTAACCATGAGATTGGCAATTACTTAGTCCATTTGGAAGGGACTTCCCGGATCATCTTCGTAGCGGACTTCATCCACCGCATCTTTCTTGCCCGGGCCCATGTAAAGCCGATCGGGGAAATTAAGAACCATACCCCTTTCACAAGCAGATAAGTTTTTGTAACCGTGGACAACCCTGGGCGGTATTATCACCAGCAGAGGATTATCCCGACCGGCAATAAACTCCATCTGCACCTGGTAGCTGGGACTGTTTTCCCGATTATCCCAAAGCTTTATCAGAAAATTACCGGGCCCGGTAAAAGCAAAGATATCGGTCTGCTCAAGATGCTCGTGCGGTCCACGGGCAATACCGGGTTCGGTGTAGGAAATATAACTCATTACCGGCCTCAGATCCGGAGGTAGCTCATCAAGACGAAAAGTTTCACAAAGGAACCCGCGCCGGTCGAGATGTTTAACTAATTTTTTGATCGTTACTCCTTCAATTTGCCCTTTAAGCCATTTTGTTTTATTTATATTTTCCATAGTTAAATAGGTCAACTCCCGTTTCGAACAAGCTAAAAGCTGCCCTGAAAATGCATATTGCCATTTTTATCTATCGTATGATGAAGCTTTAGCTTCATGAAGCCAAATCATTTAAATAACTTTTCAAGATAATCCCTGTAGTGGCTGTTCGGTAAAGCAGCTATTATATCCTGCAATTTGTTTTGATCAATGAAACCCATTCGGTAGGCAACCTCTTCAATACAGGCAATCTTTAAGCCCTGCCTTTTTTCGATGGTGGCAACGAAGCTGGAGGCCTCGAGCAGGCTGTCTGGCGTGCCCGTATCAAGCCAGGCGGTGCCCCGACCGAGCAACTCCACGCTCAGTTTACCCTGTTCAAGGTAAACGGCATTTACAGCCGTAATCTCCAGTTCGCCACGGGCAGACGGTTTTAGGCTCTTCGCTATTTCTACCACCTTATTATCATAAAAGTAAAGGCCCGGAACAGCATAGTTAGATTTGGGCTTTTTGGGTTTTTCTTCAATACTCAGGACCTTCCCTGCCTCGTCAAAATCAACAACACCATAGCGCTGGGGATCATTTACCGGATAACCGAAGATCACGGCCCCATCACTGAGATTACCGGATCGCTTGACAATTTCAGGAAGCCCGTGCCCGTAAAAAACATTATCGCCGAGAATCAGGCAGGCGCTGTCAGTCCCGATAAAATCTTCGGCAATAATAAAAGCCTGGGCAATACCTTCAGGCCTAGCCTGGGCCGCGTAAATTAAATCAAGGCCGATGTTTTCACCGCTGCCAAGGATTGCCTCAAAGCGCGGCGTATCTTCGGGAGTAGAGATAATCATAATCTCACGAATACCGGCAAACATCAGGGTTGAGAGCGGATAGTAGATCATCGGCTTATCATAAACCGGCAAAAGCTGTTTGCTGGTGACGGCAGTGGATGGGTAGAGCCTGGTTCCGGCTCCCCCGGCAAGGATGATTCCTTTCATTTAAAAATAGCTCCTTCTTCTTTCTTGTTTAATTGCTTCTATATAACCCAGCGTTTATTCTGCTAGACGGTTTTTATAGTTAGTATCGATCCACTTCTTGTATTCTCCGCTTTGGATACTGTTAACCCAATCCCGGTTGCTTAGGTACCAATGCACGGTTTTTAGAAGACCGCTTTCAAAGGTTTCGGTTGGTTCCCAGCCTAATTCCTGCTTAATTTTAGCAGCATCAATGGCATAGCGCAAATCGTGGCCGGGGCGGTCCTGGACGAAGGCAATCAAGGCCTTATACTGCTTTGGATCCCGGCTCAATTCAGACGCAAGTGTTTCACAGATCTGGTTTACGATATCGATATTACGCCACTCGTTGTTGCCTCCGATATTGTAGGTTTCGCCTGGAATCCCTTTTTGGGCAACTGCCCAGAGAGCCCGGCAGTGATCTTCGACAAAAAGCCAGTCGCGCACGTTTTCTCCCTGGCCATAGACAGGAAGAGTTTTGCCTTCCAGGGCATTTAAGATCATCAGCGGGATTAGCTTTTCCGGGAACTGGTAAGGCCCGTAATTATTTGAACAGTTTGTGATCACCGCTGGCAGACCGTAGGTGCGGTGGTAAGCCCTGACCAGGTGATCGCTCGATGCCTTCGAAGCCGAGTAGGGGCTGCTCGGATCATAGGCCGTTCTTTCAGTGAAATAACCCTCGGGCCCGAGAGAACCGTAAACTTCGTCGGTGCTGACATGTATGAAAAGTTTACCGCCCCGTCTTCCCGTCCGTTCCCTGTCAAGGTTGAACTCCTTAGAAACATTCGGTTCCGGGCTGCTGATGCTCTCTTGATGTAAGTTGGAAGTTTCGGGCCAAAAGCAGCGGCAGGCTTCCAACAGATTGAAGGTGCCGATAATATTACTCTGAATAAATTCGGCCGGGCCGAGAATGCTGCGGTCGACATGGCTTTCCGCTGCGAAATGGACGATTAGGTCGGGAGTGTGCTCTTCAAACAGCTTGGTAAGATGGTCGTAATCAGTGATATCGGCCTGTTTAAAGCGATAGTTGGCCAGACTTTCTATTTCGCTTAAGTTTAGGGGGTTAGCCGCATAGGTAAGCTTATCAACATTGATAAAGCTATGCTCCCGATAACGGGGGGTAAAAAGGTTAAGGAAATTCGAACCGATAAAGCCTGCCCCGCCGGTAACAAGGATGTTCACTAAAAACACCGCCTTTTAAATAGTAAGCGTCAAATTAGCCTTTAAGTCTGCTCCAGTAGAGAGTATTTAATCCTAAATATTTTTTCAAGCCTTTTGGAAAACGGTTATGGTTTTCCCCCGCCTTGTAACCTAGATATTTTGCCCCGCTTTCGAGGAGCATAATGGGCAGTTGATAGAGTTTCCCCCGGTGCCCGATAAACGCCAGTTGATCCCTGAAAAATTCGAACCCCTTCGCCTCCACTTTGCCGAGAGCCCTGATGCGCGGCTCACAACTCAGGGAAGCGGCAATATCAAAGTAGCGCCTGAAAAGATGCCGGCAATTCAGGCAGTGGGTGTGCCAGACCAGCGCCTCGGCGGTATAAGCAACCTTGTAACCGGCAAATACGGCCCGGGCGGCATAGAGCATATCTTCATTGCATGGTACGGGATGAGGAAAACCTCCCAGAAGATCAAATTCTTTGCGCCGGTAAGCGGCACAAACATTACTGTTCTGAAATACTTTAATCCCCATTGCCGGGATATCCTCTTTCGCCTTAATCACCGAAAAAGGCGGGTAGTTGGCCAGGCGCAGGTACTGCTCGGATAGCGATGCTTCGGGCACAGCTTTTTGGCGAGCATAAGATATAACGATTTCCGGATCCTTTAAAGGTTTAACCAGATTGCCGACTACTTCATCATTTGCCGGTAAGGCATCCTGGGTCATATAAATAAGAATATCGCCGTCGACATGGTCGGCGGCCAGATTGCGGGTCGCCCCGTGATCGAAGCTGTCCGGTTCAATGGTTACAAACTTCACTTCCAGTTCTCGCGCCAGCTCTTCGGTATTATCGGTTGAACCGGAATCAATGACCAAGATTTGATCTACTGCCTGTTTCTGACTCTGCAGTTTACTGACAAGTGGGCCTAAACTGCCGGCGGCATTGAAAGTCGGGATGATAACTGAAATTTTAGTAGGCTCCATCGCTTTTCATGATCACCCGCAAAGTTTTTAGTAATAAAACAGTATCAAGCCAAAAAGACCAGTTTTTCATATACCAGGCATCGAGCCTCAACCTGTTTTCAAAAGTCAGCTTATTACGGCCGCTTACCTGCCACAGGCCGGTTAAGCCCGGTTTACCGACCAGGATATCGAATATCCAGCTGCCCATCTGCTTTTCCTCACGGGGCAGGTAGGGCCGGGGGCCGACCAGGCTCATCTCGCCGCAAATAACGTTAATAAGCTGGGGCAGTTCATCAAAACTGAAACGGCGCAATAAGCGGCCGAGCCTGGTAATACGTGGATCATCAGAGATCAGCTTGTTAAAATGCTCCCATTCGTGGCGGGCCCGATCATCAGATTCAAGAAAATCTGTTAATATTTCATCAGCATTTTGATACATGGTTCGAAACTTGTAACAGCGAAAAACCCGCCCACCCTGACCGATGCGATCACTGATATGAAAAGCAGAACCCGTGGAATCGAGTTTTACAGCAAGGCCGATAATCAGAATTAATGGAAAACAGGGCACCGATAATAAAACGCCGGCTATAAGATCGAAGGTTCTTTTAATTAGGCGGTTCAGTTTGGATTTAAGCTGGTTTTTAATATGCAGTAAAACGGCCTGCTCCTCAAAAAAATAAGCGGCCTCGATGCCGCTTAGTGAGACCCCGAAGAGGTCCGGAACTAATATAATGTTATTGACAAGAGGCTGCAGTTTATTAGTTAATTCGACCAGCTTGTCGGAAGACAAAGACGGTTCAGCAATAATAATATCCTCTATCCCGGTTTTGGCAACAACCGATTCGATTCGATCCAAACCGCCTAAAAAAGGCAGGGTCTTATCCTGATCTCCCGGCTCAGCTTCTCCAACCGCCATCCCGGAATTTCTACCATGGTTGGTTAGGTAGCCCACTACGATGTAACCCATCGTTTGCTCCCTTTTCAGGGCACCATATATCATTGGAATGGTATGGGCGTTACCGATGAGCAGGACCGGCCGGTTCCAGATGCTGAGCTTAAGCAGTTGCTTCTTTCCGTAAAATCGCATCACCGGTATGATGGTCATAGAAATGGCCCAGGTTAACAAAACAAATGACCGCGACACATCTTCGCCGATCTGGACAAGGTAAAGTAGAACCACAGATAAAAATAAAGTCAGTGTGCCGGCTTTAAAAACCCATTCCACCTCGATCCAAAAAGGCAGGCGCTTTTGATAAAGGTTTTCATACGCCAGGCAAAAAATAAAGGCCAGGGGATACCACCAGAGCAGGGTAAAGGTCTGAGCAAGCAGTTTTTCCGGAAAAAGTGATGGCAATATCATAACTAAAAGATAATGCCGGAGCAAATAAGCAAAAGCTAAGCTGATCGCAATAGCAGCTAGATCGAGCAATATAAGCGCCAATAAAGCGTAAAAATTATGCATCGGGCTTACTGACTTTAACCGGCCGGTGGTTAAATCAGTTACAGTTTCATTTTTCTGTTCTTGTTTTGACCTCGGATTAATTGCAATCATTCCTCTTGTTCAGGTTACCCCAAAAACCTTTTCACCCGCTGGAGACAAATCTCCTCACGAGTAAAACCGCCCAAATTATTTACAAGCACACCAATCCACGCTTATTGCCGGAAAGCTTTTAAAAGCACATCAGCAAGTGGTTTATGAAATATGTTCATACTCTGAACATTGATTATTTACACTATACTTATGATTATCGGCAATGTCAACGTAACTTTCCATGGATTGTTGTATATAAAGATAAAGTGTGGTAATTTAAAATCGAACCGAATTACCTTGCATTATCGAGATGGAAACCTTGCTGTAAATGAGTTCGGATTGTCTGAATTTACTTCTTTCCACTTAACATAAATCTCTGGAATAATGTATAATATTAGAAAAGACTAAGTGACAAAGCAGATTCGTGTCCGGATAGCAGGTTTGCACCTAAAATTTCATGTTTTTGTCCCGGAAAGCAGATTCGTATCCCGAAGTGTATATTCGCATCTAATAAACTATATTTACAGCCCAAAGGGGAGTTCGCTAATTGAAAAAGTTCTATTTATAATAATCATTGCCGTTTTTGCCCTAACGATCCTTTTCACCCCATGTCGATGATTTTTGCCCGAGAGGCGAAATTGATCTGCTCGTGTTCCTGCAGGCAGAAGTCGAAGGTGAAACCTTCAATATGGAAACGTTTAACTTTTCAT
>Ga0209498_1000311_pt1 | contig 29834 bp, 15 predicted proteins | sample WalLakDeSediment_FD_184131 | JGI IMG/M metagenome (GOLD analysis project Ga0209498, IMG submission 184131) | Lake sediment microbial communities from Walker lake, Nevada to study Microbial Dark Matter (Phase II) - Walker Lake 11/02/13 Deep... | ecosystem: Environmental > Aquatic > Freshwater >...
TAGGCTCTGGCCTCCGTGCTCCAGGCCGCCCTGGAAGCCGAGAGAAATTCTCCCAACTTGTTCGTGAGCAGGGCTTCCTCCGCCTGAAGGATATGCCTCAGAGCCTCATCATGAAGTTCCTGGGCTAGGCTATTGCTCACACCTCTGGACCGAAGACGTTCCAAACGCATTTCGTTCAGATTCCATAGATCCCGCGCCGCCGCGAAGGGAATGCGTTTGATCGTGCGCTTGCTGCTGGACTGAAAGCCCACGCCCAATGGATCCTCCCTCGATCCATTGAGAAGCACCAACTGCCGTCCCACCGGTCCAATCCCCATCGCCACCCTGACGCTGCCCCCCTGACGCACATATACCGTGGCGCAAGGATGTCGATGGCTGAGACTGTAGCCATATTCAAAGGGAGAACTGTTGGTTCTCGCGTCATAGATGTCTATGACCCGAAAAGGCCTGTAGGTCCTCTGATCCACCAAATCGTACAGGCTCAACGTGTCGCAAGGAAACATGACCGCGGTCACTTCCTTCTCCTCAAAGTCCATCTGGACCTCCAAAGGATAGTTGAGCGCTCCTTCAGGTCCAAGATTCGGGGCCATGACCACATCGCCCGTAAGTCCGTCTACCACGAACATCTCCACCTTTTGTTGTCCCCAGTATCCTCCGGAACCTTTCACCGAAGGGAGTCCTCCAAAGCGAAATACCCCGTTCTCATCGCTGGTCAGCACGGGAACGCCACGAATTCCGGCCATGAAATCCTGCTCCCATGGGGAACGTATCATAACCAGGGCCCCTTGGACCGGATCGTCAGGGACATAACTGGATTGCATATCGAAGGTCACTGTCCTTCCCACCAGACTCGTCCACACCCGATCCGGACTTCGACGCAGGAAAGGACCCGACCGATTGATCCAGTCGGGCAGAAGACAGCAAAGGAAACGCACCTGATCCAGAAGTTCATCCCATCTGACTCGTTCGAAACGATCCAGGGGAGTATCCCAGTACCTTCGCGCGTCATCCACCGTGGCGAAACAGACCGAAGGGATTCCCGCCATGTTGACCAGTTCATGTTCCCCTGGAAAAGGTCCCGGAAAATAGCATCGCCAGTTCTTGCCAGCCGTGTTGTTGATCGCGTCCACGTAACGCTGTCCCGTCCCCACCCCCAAAGCCTGTTCCAAAGCCCGCGACTCGGACAGAAGGGTTCGTCCCAGCTCCGCGAATCGAGACTTCAGGTTGTTCTCTTCCTGCTCTACCAAAGAGCCCTTAAAAAAACACCCCAATCGGCTGGAGCCGGAACTCAGATCCAGACAAATGACCATGGCTGGCTCCAAGGCTTGCGTCAACAGGTAGCGTTCCACGAAGTCCCGCATTCCCTGCAAGCCATAACAGTGAGAAGAGGTCGCCAGGAAAAGAACGGATCGAGCAGGACGATTCGCGCTCAAGACCTTCAAGAGCTGGAACAGACAAGCCATACTCGCCGCTTGATCCGCGCCGGGACAAAGATCCGGCACCACGCTGACAGCGTCGTAATAGGCCGCCAGAACGACTGGAGCATCCCCACTGTCCGGTTCAGTGCCATCCAACCACCCCATCACGTTCCAGCCCACCCGGTTCTCCCAGCTCAGTTGACTTCGAACCAGGGCGCGTTGATTGTGCCGCGCGCGAAGCTCTTCCGCATGGCGGTCCTCCACCCAGAACCGAGGCATATCAATGGGAATGGAGGCCACCTTGTCCTCCGCCTCAGGACGGAGGATGTTGGGATCTTCGGGGAAAAGCAACAACCTGGCGCCCAACCCGGCCAGATCCATCCACCGACGTCCTGACATCAGATCGAGGATGACAGCCGAATCTTCCACCTCTTTCCCATCCAGATCAACACCCATGCCCTTGCCCACATCCACGATCCGAAGTTCCTCCCCCTCCGGGGCCAACACCGCCGGGCGCACGCCATTGGGCCAGAAAGGATGGATAGGGATTCTGACGCCATCCTCGAAGTCGATGCTGGCCTCGGCAGGCCCCGGAATGGTCACATTGAACTGATCGGCCTTCACGTCCCTCAAACCCTCGAATCTGAAGCGTTCCAGCACATATTTGCTGGCATCGTCACAACCTTCCCGGCCGACCAGACGGGAGCCCAGGTTGCTCAAGGATCTCACCGTGCTGCGCAATTCTTTCTTGGTGATGCTATCCGATATGTCCACCACATCTTCGAACAGCGGAGGCCGTTCTCCCTGTCGAATGGGCGGTCGAGTGGAAATCACATAACCCATCAATACGGTGAAGACGACGCTTCCCAGGCCGACCCCTCCCCAAAGTGCCTTGGACAGCAAGGAAAAACCGAAAGAGGACACATCCTCCCCAGGATCAGAAAGAGGATTCATCTTCATTTCTTCCATGCATTCCTCCGCTTGAGAAGCATCCAGAAAGGAAACATTATCGGGCGTCGCCCAGTCCCACCGCGCCGAAAAGAAGGGGAGATCTCGCACCAGTCAGGCCATCCCCCCATCGGAGCACCAAGGGTTTCCCGGTAGTTCTATCCGTGGCATGTATCCTGACTGCAACCCCAATGATGGATCTTGGTTCCATCTTCCAGACAGACCTGGAAGAAGGGGACAGAGCCAGCTCGTAGATTAGGTCTTCACCGGAACGAGAGACAGCGAACTTCACCCCGTCGAAGAGCACCGTGTTGGCGACCGCATCGGAGGGAACGATCACGGGACCCTTTTTCGTCAGGGCCATGACAAACTCCAGATCGTCCGAGTTGTATCCCACCGCCTGCTGATCCCAGAATGGATCGATACCCACCCGAATGTGATCCTGTTCAGCGACCTCCATACCCACTCCATCCTGTCGCAGATCCACATCTTTGATGTGGAACCCCAGGTAGAACCATCTTCGAATCCAGCCAGCCATCAGGATCCCGCGTTCTTTTCCGTCCTCGTCCAGAAGCGAGGTACGATCCGCCTTTCCCCAATCCGACAGATCTCCATCCACTGTGGGCAAGATCATCATCATAGGGCTGATCAGAGGAACCTTGTGAATCAAACCCATCGTCGTACGGTAACCTTCCGCCTCCATCGTGGCTCGAATCCTGGCATTGCCCGCTGAAGGACGCTCGGGTCCGATCAAAGCCATCACCACTTCCTCCGTCTGCTGAACCTCGATCAGAGCCTGCTGCGGATGAAGCCGAAAGGGTTCATCCGCAAGAGCTGAAATCGTTCCCTGCAATGTTTCCTTGGAGGTCAGGTTCGTCGCCTGCAACACCAAGGACAACTGACCCCTCACTTCCTTGATCACACCTTTCAAATCGATGGTGGGCTCTCTGTAACCTTCTTTGACGGCACTCACAGCGGCGATCAACTCGTCAGGGAAGATCCCATCATGGATCAGTTTCGGGACCGGCCCCGCAACGATCAAATCACAACTCACACCTGCTCCCAGTTCCTTCAATCGTTTCCAGGATGAAACCGTCTCCCCCGCCACCACGGCAACAGGTCTTCGAAGAAGCCTGAGAGATCCGGCCATCTCCTCCATCTCCTCCGTAGTCATGGTGGAAACATTCATAAAAGGCACAACGACCTCCCGGGCGAACGAATCCACCTTGGCATCGGAAAACAGATGTACTTGATCTGCAAGGCCTTTTCCGCGAATCTCCATCAGGAATGAATCCACGGTTTCCTTGTGTGCCTCGCCCGTGAGAAAAAGGCAAGGCCTGCCCTTGAAACGGGCCATGGAAGGATGTCTGTCTATTTGCTCCAGCAAGGCTGGCCCGTCCTCGAGACGATACTCTTTAGATTCTTGGAGATTCAATCCCAAAAACACGCTTCCTGGGGGCAAAGACTCATCCCACACATCGAGCAACGTTTCCAGAACATCCCTGGACCGGGCATGAATGGTGTTCATCACGATCATAAACCCATCGAACCCTGCGGCCTTCAATTCCCCGGACATCTTGGTCCAATCCACCCCGGCCGCGGCCTCCATCTCGGCCATCGGCACACGAAGAACTGCCGCCGGGGGCTGAATGGCCCAACCCGCCACGGAACACGTGAAGATGAAAAGAAGCGCGAGGATTCCATTTCTCACGACAAATTGACTCCTTTTCCAAAAGATCATGAATGAAACCCATCGAGGGTAGAAAACAGAATAAGTCAAGACGCGACAGGAAGCAATGCGCCACTAGGCGCACCTCCAGTTTGACAGCCTTCGGAGCCCAGTTTACCATCTTGGCCATGTTGTTGGCATTCTGGTGGTACCTGTGTCTGTTGTTCCTTCACGTGGCCTTCTTGCCTCTCTTCAAGAGATTGTTCCGCGGCTTCCCTTCCGGGACAGCCGGACTGGGGATCCCCTTCTCCCTTCTGCTTTACGCCTATTTGGCTTGGATCTCCAGTTCCCTCGGGCTTCTTCCCTTTTCTCGATACGGCCTGCTCCTTCTATGGGTCATTTCCGCTCTGTTGTGTTGGGGGCTGGCGTTATGGAAAAACAGGCCAAACGGGAATTCGTGGAAACAGAATCGTATCCCGAAGAAAGGTTTCTTTTCGGACAAAGATATTTTCATCGGGTATCTTCTCGGCGCCTTGGCGTTCTTTCTCTTCGTCGCGGTCAAACGCTATTGTCCCGAGATCACGGGCGAGGTTCAATTGCATGCCGCCGAGAAATTCCCTGATTTCATGATGCTGCAAGCCTGCGTGGGAACCGAGCGTCTTCCACCTCCAGACCTCTGGTACGCCGGAGAAGGTAATTATCTCAATCATTACTACTTCGGATATTTCCTCGTTTCGGTTCTGACCAAGCTGTCCGGGATACCTCCGGCCATCGCGTACAACCTGGGCCTGGCCACCGTGTTTTGCCTGGGGACCGGGGCGTCCTATTCCTTGGCGACCCGACTGAGCGGATCGAGACTGGGTGGATTCCTGGGCTCTCTTTTCCTCCTTGTTTGCGGAAACCTGTACGGGATGGTCCACCTCTTCAAGAAAGGCGGTTCCTTCCCTCCTCCTTTTTCCGTGTATGAGTTTTGGAAGGGCTCCAGAGTCATCGAAGTCGCCACGGATCGCACCATCAATGAGTTTCCCTTGTTTAGCTTCCTGCTGGGAGATCTCCATCCACACCTGTTGGCCTTGCCCCTGGGACTCCTGTTCCTAGCCTTCCTGCTCTCCCTGGAAAACGGCCATAAAGCGACAGACAAGGGGTTGTTGTCGCTGGGAGTGGGATGGACCTTCGGAGCCTTGGCTCTATGCAACAGTTGGGATGTGCCCACCTTTGGCTGTTTGTTGTTTGGGATCATGTTTTGTCACGCATGGACCCGACAGGTCTGGACCCTTCCCTGGGCAGGAGCGGGATTTCTTCTCATGGTAGCCGTGGGGGTTCTCCTGTTCCTTCCCTACCACATTCACTACATCAGGCCCCCGGTAAAGATCAAAGTACTTCCTTGGGAAGTGAAAAGTCTCCTCTCCCAATTCTGTGTGGTGCACGGGTTCTTTCTGTGGATCCTGCTGGGAGAGCTCATTTGGGGAGTGAAAGACAGTGAACGCAAGGCGTGGATCTTTCCCACGATGGCTTCCTTGATCGTGACCGGGATTGGATACGCCCTTCTTAAGCAAGACACCGCAGAGGACATCCCATGGATCTGGTGGCTCTTGCATGTAAGCGTTGCGTTCCCCGCTGCGGTCCTGCTGAGCAGGGAGGTCCTGCTTTTCTCGAACAGGATCCTTCCTGCCCAATCCACGCTTCTTTGGAGGCTTTCCATCGGACTCTCGGCCCTGATCGCGTCCTTCTTCCCCCTGGCGGAGAAGGCGGCCAAGGCTTCCGTGTCCGTGCTTTTGGGAATCCTTCTGTTGACCTGGTCCATACGGATCGCGCGTCACCTGTTCCAGGAAAAAACCTTTGATTTCTCTCATCTGATGGTGCTGCTGGCGTGTGGCTGCCTGCTGGGATGTGAATTCATTTACCTGGAGGACATCTATGGTGGAGCGGCCAAGAGAATGAATACCGTTTTCAAGTTCTACTATCAGGCATGGATTTTGTTGTCCCTGGGTTGCGCGGTGTTCGCCACTCGAACCCTGTTGCCCAGGGACACCCATCGTGGTCTCGCCCGATGGCTGTGGATTCTTGGATTCATGGCTCTTTTATGCGGATCCTTGGTATATACGGTCCGCGCTGTCCCTGCCCGATGCGATCGCTTCCAGCCCATACTGCAACGTCCCACCCTGGATGGATTGCTCTACCTCAAGACAAAGCCTGAGGACACGCCAGCCTCCTATGCAGGACTGGGCAAGTCACTTCTGTCTTATTCCAGTACCGAATACGACACACTGGTCTGGATGCGTGATGAGTGCGAAACACCTGGAACGCTCATCGAGGCCACAGGGGGACCTTACACGCACTACTCGAGGGTGGGAACATTCACCGGTTGGCCAACGGTCCTGGGTTGGGGAAACCATCAATGGCTTTGGAGGGGTTGGGCGCTCAAAACCAGGTTCGGTATCGAAGGGATTCCCTACCAGAGAGAAGCGGACATCAAGAAACTATATCGTACCCTTGATACCCGAGAGGCGGTATCCCTTCTAGACAAATACCAGGCCGAATATGTCTTCGTGGGGGGATTGGAACGAAGGGATTTCTTTCAGGAGAGCGAACATGGTCTCCTGAAGTTCGACCTGTTCATGGATCGAATTCGGGAGGACGGTGAAGTCATTTTATTCGGGCGCAGGTCCGCTCTTGCCGCGGACCAGGTGCCATCTTATGTTCCTCAAAGACCCGCTCCCGGAGCCCAGTATCGGGACATACAATTGGCTTCGGACACCGTGCCAAAGATCGGAAGAATCCAGCCTGTGGCGATTCTTCCGCAAGGAGAACGGTTGGGAGAATTGAAGGATCTGGCCATCGGCCTGAACGGAGACATCTATGCGGCCGACGTCGCTTCCCACCAGATTCATGTGCTGTCCCCTCAAGGTCAATTGAAGGCAAGTTGGGGTGGCGAGGGAAGCGAAGAAGGTCGTTTCAACAAGCCTTGCGGCTTGGGTATCAGCCCGAATGGAAATATCTTCGTGGCTGACACCTGGAATCATAGGGTTCAGGTTTTTGACCCAAAGGGAGCTCTATTGCACGTCGTGAAGGGCCAACAACTCGGGTTCTGGGCGCCCAAGGACGTGGTGGTAACACAGTCCGGGGAATTCTTCGTTGTCAACACCGGACAGCATTCCATCCATCGTTTCTCCCCGGCATTCGAAGAAACACTGGTCTGGGGCAAGCGGGGAAGCCCTGGGGAATTTCCTGAGGATCTATGGGAGCCCGTGGGCGCCGCCTTGGGCCCGGAGGGCAACCTGTATGTCACGGACACGGGACACAAACGAATTCAAGTCTTCACTCGGGACGGAATGCCCGTCAGGACATGGCGCGTGATGGGATGGGACGATTTCTATACGGAGCCCTACATCGCTTTCGACCCTCAAGGCCACATTCTGATATCGGATTCTCGACACGATCGAATCCAATATTTTACGCCCCAGGGATCCCTTGTCGCGCTTTGGCAGGCCCAGGATCTCTTTGAATGGCCGATCGGTTTGACCTTCTGCGAGAAGGGTTCTCTTTGGGTTTCCGACAGCCGGAACGGCCGTGTCTTGAAGTTTCATGGATTCCCCACCGGAGGACAATCATGATCTCTTATCCATTGACAATCTTCCTTCTTTTCGCTTCGATCCCTGTAACCCTTCACCAGGAAGAAGCGCGGACACTGTATCAACAGGGTTTGGCCCTGGTAGATTCCGGAAAAGTGGAAGAGGCTTCGATGGTGCTGGAAAAGGCGGTAGTTCTTCATCCACTGTTCACAGAGGCCAGGCTCATCCTCTTCGAATTGCAGAAGGAAAAAGGACTTCACGAGCTGGCGGAACAGACCCTTTGGGAAGGGTTGAGATGGCAACCTGGCGACCTTAGATTGCGAAAGGCGCTCTACCATGTCCTTGTTGGGCAGGATCGCCACGCCGAAGCGGCAGATCTGATCTGGCTGGGGGTCGAGATGTCGGAGGGAAGGGATGTCGAAACCCTCCGCTTGGCACAAATGGCCAAGGAAGGAACACCCGACGCCTTGTCCCAGCCAATTCAGCGCCCCCTGATTTCCTTGCCTCCGGATGAACTCCCTGAAGAAGCTCCCACAGGCCGCGTACGCCGTCCTTTGGGCGTTGAAGCTGGATTGAGCTACTCCCTCTTTGTTCCGGAGGGATACCACAAGAAGAACCGATGGCCCCTGGTCATCGGACTTCACGATTCCGGTATTCGCGCTGAATCCTATATGGAACTGATCAGGGTATCCCTGGGACAAAACGAGGACATCCTGCTGGCTTGCCCGCAAGCACCCACGACCCAATCGATCTCCGAGAAGAACGAGATCTTGGCCCAGAGCGACTGGACTCGTGAAACCGTGGATTTCATTGTGTACGCTCTTCTGGTGGACCTTCTGAGCGTGTATCGGGTGGATCTGGAACGTGTCCTACTTCTGGGAATCGGTTCAGGAGCCGTTCATTCCTATGGATTGGCCCTGGCTCATCCAGATTTTTTTCAAGGTGTGGTTGTCGTCTATGCGGGACTCCCAGCATGGACCGAGGAGCATCTGGCCGCAGCGCGATCCCTTCGCGTGCTCCTTCTGGCCCCGGAAGAGAAATCGCCTCTCTTTCCTGTGATATCCGATTCAGCCAGAAGACTCGAGGATGTCGGGGCTCGAGTCGAACTCCTGTCCACGAATCAACCCGCCAAGGTCTTTCCAATCGACCAGGGACCTCATATCATGAAGTGGTGGAATGCGATGGAGTAGAAAACACGTGGATCCCCCTCCGCCTTGGAAACCCGGGCGGACCATGAGGGGCGCGGCCCAAGGTCGCGCGAAGAAAGACAAGGCCTTTGCAGGAAGAAGATAGAAACCGATCCGCAGAAGAGAAGATCACGCATAGGTCCATTTTCATCGCCTTCTTATGCATCATGGGTATTTCCATCGCGGGTTCGGTTTCAGCCTTCTTGCGCTATGATCTCATCGGTACAGGCCACCTTCCCCGCTGCGCGTTGTATCCGATCCTTTTGCTCTTGCTGTTGGGTCCCCTCCTGAAGAAGACGCGAAGGATCCAGCGCTTCAACAGGACCGAACTTCTCTTCATCTACGCCACGATCCTGGTCATGACAGGAATCCCTGGACAGCAGTTCGCCACGTACCTGTACCTGGGCATGATCGGCCCCATCTATCATGCCACCCCTCAAAATCAATACGCTGAACGATTCCATCACTGGATTCCGGACTGGCTGGTTCCTTCCAAGGACCCTCACAGTGAAACGATCGCTTGGATGTTCGAGGGCATGCCTGAAGACAAAGGCTTTTTTGACATTCCATGGGGGGACTGGCTTCTACCTCTGGCGGCCTGGGTCCCTTTCTGTCTCACCCTCTACTTCGTGACCCTTTGCATCGCGGCGCTCTTGCGACGTCAATGGACCGAAAGGGAACGGCTTCTTTTCCCTCTGGCAAGGGTTCCGGTGGAAATCGTGGATGGAAGTATCGGTGGCGATCTTATGAGAAATAGGATCTTGTGGATGGCCTTTCTGGTACCTTTTACCGTCTATCTGATCAATGGGCTGCAGAAGTATTTTCCCCAGATGTTCAGCGTCAATCTGTATCCCAGCACCCGCCATCTTTTCTCCGAAAGACCCTGGTATGTGCTGAACTGGATCCCGATGAACTACTACTTCTGCATGATCGGAATCTCCTATATGCTCACCACGGAGGTTGGGTTCAGTTTCTGGTTTTTTTACGTATTCGAGCGCCTTCAAAGGATGCTTCGTATCTCCTCGGGCCTTCACACCGATTGGGCGGTGTTCCAGTTCCAGAATATCGGGGGTATGGTGGTGTTGGGACTGTTCTACCTGTGGGTAGGCAGAAGACACTGGGCCTCCATCGCGAGAAAAGCCTTGGGACGGGGAGAGGAGGTGGACGACAGCGACGAACCCATGTCCTATCGCTTCGCCTTCTTCGGTTCGATTCTGGGGGTAATCGCCTTGAGCGCCTGGTGCAAGGCGGCGGGAATCGCGGTGTATTTGTCTCTCAGCCTGTTCCTCTTCTATTTTCTCCTCATCGTGATTCTGACCCGAATCGTGTCGGAAGCGGGAATCTTTGTCTGGTGGGCCCCCATCAACCCTGAGGAATTCGTGATCCGAGCGATCGGGTCCAGCAACATCGCCCCCTCCAACATCCCCATGCTGTCTATGGTGGGCTGGAATCTCCAGGACGTGGCCACCTGCGTCATGCCCCAAGCGTTGAACGCATACAGGATCGCCTCGGAGTTGAAGATCAACAGAAAAGCTTTCAGCGCGATTCTCATGGTGGCTTTGTTCGTTTCGGTCATGAGTTGCCATATTCCCTGTATTTACGTCACCTATCGGCACGCCGTTCCCAATCTAGGTTGGTGGACCCGAGGGGCTCCAAGAGCGTGCGCCTTCAAGATCGATGGATACCTCAGGCTTTCTCACGATTTGGACAAGGAAAATCTGTTACATATGACCGAAGGGGCCGCCTTGACCTTGTTTCTTCTCTTCATGAGACAACGCTTCATCTGGTGGCCTTTCCATCCGTTGGGCTATATCGCCAGCATCAGCATCGGAAGATACTGGTGGTCCATCTTGATCGGCTGGTCGGCCAAGGTGATGATCACGAAGTTGGGAGGCATCAAGGCGTGGCGTCGTTATTATCCTGCCGCGCTTGGACTGGTCATCGGCAACTGTGTTATCCTTTTTACCTGGTTACTCTTCCACTTCATCAAGCCGATACAGGGTGTTTTGGTCATCGAATAAGGCCGAGTCGATCCAGCGAATAGAGCCGAATCTATCCTGGAGAGAGAGAAAGGATTCTTTCGGGGCAAAAACATGGCACGGTTCGTTCGACACAAGAAAACGCTCCTTGCCATTCTCTCGGCGGTTATGGGACTTGGTCTGTTCAGCGAAGTCCTGACGATCGAAGAACATATCAAGCGGTTCGAGATCTATGCCTCCAGAGAACGGCAGAAGCGGGACGCGATCAAGGTTTTTGACCGTCTCCGATCCCAGTATCCGGAACTCCGTGAATACGAGGAGTACAAGGAGAAGATCGACGCGTTGGAGGATCAGGCGGCCGCGATCTATACCCAGCCAAACATGTCTTCCTACGACAGCGGCTTCGTGGAACAGTACATCGTGGATCATCAGGACAGCAAACTGATCCCCGATCTCTTGAAAAAGGTGGAAAAGCATACCATTGGCGAAAGAAGCCTGGAAATCGTCCTGCAACAACGGACCGAAAGCCAGGAACTGACCGTTCCGCTCCTACAGACGGTAGGAAAGCATTATCTGGAATCCGGGGGGTATGAAGGACCTGTAGCCGAACTCTTCCTCTCCCTTCTGGAAACCTATCCTGATGCTCGCAACCTTTCACAGCTACTGAAGTCCCTGGATCAGCTTTTTCAGAGAGACGCCTCGCCTTCCCAGGGCCAAATTCTTCTCTCGTGCGCCGAGTTCTACGAATCACCCGCTGTTTGGCAGCCCGAACTGGCCATGGAATTGTACTGGAATTGTCTGGATTCAGGTGAACTGCCCCTTTCGAAAGACCTGTTCCAGGAAAGAATGGACGCTCTCGAGGAACGCATGGCTCTGAAAGACTGGGCCATGGATCTGCAGAGAGACTATGAGCCCGCTGAACCGGAGAGCGGTTCCCCTGCAACATCCTCCCGGCCTGAAATCGACTTTTTGACACGAAGCCTGGATTTCGATCGAATCGAGAACCATATTCGTGTCCTCTCCTCCCTTCCTTCCCGAATTCCTGGACAACCTGGATGCGAATTGGCAGCCCAGTACGTGGAAGACGAACTTCGCAAGTCTGGACTCAATGTACTGCCAAGCCAGGGCTTTCAGGTCACCGTACCAGTGGACAAGGGCGCTCGATTGCAATTGCCCGATGGATCCAGGATCGAACTCTTCTGTTATTGGCCCAATCTGGTCCGTACCTCCACCGTTCCCACTGGAGGAATCTCGTTGGATTTGGTCTATGGACAAAAGGGACGCCTGGAGGACTTCGAGGGCAGAGACGTGGATGGAACAGCGATTCTTCTGGACTTCGACTGCGGAACGGCTTGGCTCCAGGCAGTGAACCTGGGCGCCAAGGCCATTCTGTTCATCGAGCCACAGGTAGCCCTGCGACAGGAGGCCGAACGCAAGTACGTTTCCGTTCCCCTGGACATCCCCAGGTTCTGGATTGGCAGGGAAGATGGGTTGCGGCTCAAGGACGCCTTGGGCCAACATGGCAGGCTTTCCGTGAGATTGGAAGCGCGGATGGATTGGGAAAGTGTATCCACCAGGAATATAGTGGCCAGGATCGACCCACCGGACCATGTGGACGCTGCGGTACGGGACCAAAGGCTCATTCTGAGCGCGTACTACGATTCCATCAGCGCAGTACCCTCCCTGGCGCCAGGAGCCTCTTCGTCCTGCGGAATCGCGCTTTTCCTGGAAATGGCTCGTCTCCTAACACTCCACCCTCCGGCCAGGACCGTTCTTCTCGTGGCCACTTCCGGACATTTCACCGGGATGGCCGGAGCCGGAGTTCTCACTCGGGCAGTGGACGATGTTCTCACGGGAAACGCCCCGAGAAGGGATCATCAATTGCGGACCGAAATCCAGGAACTCTCGGGACAGCTTCGAACCGTGGAAGCGTTGATCACCCAATTCGGGGACCGGCCCGACCTGGTGAGAACCCGCAACGACCTTCAAGGCGACATCAACGGAAAGCAAGGCCAACTGGACGATCTGTCCAACAAGATGGAACTGATCCGAAGATTGCCGAGAGAGGACGATCTGAGCATATATCATCAAGAGAGGGGGATTCTGAAAAATGCCTTCAGGGACTATGGAAAACAGCCCAGGCTCACCTCGATCCTGGAAAAAAACCGGGCGCGCTACGCGAGACAAAGACGTCTTTGGAGGAAAAAGCCCAGAACAGAACGCCGGAGACTGGAAAAATCCAGGGAGCAAGTGAACACCCTTTTCGTGGGACTGGACATCTATCCGGAGAGCGGCAAGGTGGGCCTGTTCGCCAGGGGGTCCTACGAGGACAACAGGGACATTTATCGCCAGAGGGACTACGCGGTGATGGCCAGGCAACTCAGAACGCCTTCCGCTGAGATTTGTCAGGCCTTGGGCATACACCCCTCGGAGGTCTTCGCGGACACCATCAACGCGGTCGATGGGAAGGAACCTGATTCCTTCTTCACGGAGCTGTTCGCCTTCGAGTCTGAGATCTGTTCTTTCGCCTTTCCTGCGGTCACATTGTCCACTTGCAACGATAGCCGAATTTGGGTAGACACTCCGCATGACACCCTGGACCTTTGGGAAGAACGCCACTGGAAAAACGTGGAGCAACAGGCTCGCTTCGTTTGGGGACTGTTTCACCATATGGCCGTGGAACCCTCTCTCAAGCTTCCAAAATCCGAATGGAGAAGGCTCTTTGGCGCCATCGGTGGCAGAGCCGTGTATTTCGAACCATCCTCGGCCTTTGTTCCGGACACACCGGTGCCGAATGCCATCATGGTTCTCAGGCAGGACTGGGGACGTCGTGGCAGTTCGCTTCGTGGCTTTCCCAAACCCCTGTATGGCATCCATCCCGAGGTCTATACCAAGAGCGCAGCCGAAGGAGATATGGGAATATACAGCTTCGACACCGTGGTCTGGCCGCACAACACCCGGGTGGATGGTTTCCGCCTCCATGACCATACCGGAGAGATCTCTTTTGCGCCGGATTTGGGGCTAAACGGCAACAGGCGTTACAACTTCATGGAATTCCACGCCTCCTGGAAACAAGGGACTAGTGGGAAATATGTGCTCTTCCCTTGCCAGGCCACATCCTTTACAGACCTCGTGGATCCCAGATATCTTCTCGGCCTTCAATACGTTCATGTCATCGACGCGGCCACACAAAACCCGCCTGTCTTCTTCGGTTTCTCGACACCTCTGGCCACACGGTACGAGACCTCCTATGTGGAACCTTGCGTCACCATTTACACCAAGCCGGAGACCAGGAGCAAACTCACCATGAGCCTGGGTCTGGTGGGAAGACGTTTCATCCTGATCAACGCTTCCGAGGCGGAGCCGGAGGGAGAAGGTTACGATCTGGCGGGTGTTTCCATCATGCGACATCCCAACTTCGAAGTGGCTCGTGATGTCTGGTTGCTCAACAAGCATAGAAACGACCTGCTGGAAAAACACGGAATCGTCAGCGATCGAATCCAGAGCATGCAAGGCCGGGCCGAAGAACTCCTTCGGGATGCGGAACGGTACAGGGAGGAAAAACGATGGGCCGAGTTCGCCAACGCCTCGGATCGGGCCTGGGCCTTTGCCTCGCGGGTTTATCCCGACATTCTCTCGACGGCCAACGACACGGTGAAGGGCGTGATCTTCTACCTCGCGCTGGTCCTCCCTTTCTCCTTCTTCCTGGAGCGCATTCTTTTCAGCTTCGCCGACATTCGGAAACGCATCATGGGCACGGTCGGAATCTTCTCCGTCGTGCTCATCCTCTTGGGCCTGGTTCATCCCGCCTTCGAGATCACCTTGACCCCTTTTCTCATTTTCCTGGCCTTTGCCATTCTTTCCCTGGGAATCCTGGTCACAGCCATCCTTCTGGGCAAGTTCAGCAACGAACTACGGGAACTCAGGGGCGGCATGGTGGGCGTACATCATACCGACGTGAATCGGTTCAGCGCGGCCTTCGCGGCCTTCAATCTGGGTGTTTCCTATATGAGACGAAGAAAGGCCAAAACCATTCTTACCTGCAGCACGCTGATCTTTCTGACCTTCACCGTGCTGTCCTTTACCTCCTTGAAAAGTTTCGTTCGCTTCAACAAGTATGTGCTTCCTTGGAGCCCACCCTACGAGGGACTTCTCTACAGAAACCTGGACTGGTCTCCGTTGGAGGAACCCGAGGTCCTTCGTTTCGTCTCGGAGTTGGGAGACCAATTCACCATCGCGAAACGCGGATGGCTCATGACGTTTCGTCCCGAAGAATTCATCAACATGGAAATTGAAAGCTATAAGGAGGACTACGCTACCGCCTTGGTCGAAGCTGTGGTGGGCATGCTTCCGGAAGAAGCCTTGGTCACCGGAATCGACAAGACCATCCTTTCAGGATGGGGCCGCTGGTTGCAGGATGCCGATTGGTCGGTCTGTATCATCTCCAAACCCATGGCCGACGCCTTGGGAATACAACAAGAGGATGTGGGCACGACGCAACTTAAGCTCTTTGGACGTCACCTCACGGTCGTGGGTGTACTGGACGAGAAGCGTTTCTCTCGCTTGTACGATTTGAACGACGAAAAGAGCCAGTTGACTCCCATCAGCCTGAGACTCTCCAGGCCCGTGGTTCGTCAACGCAATGAGGAACTGGATCCAAACCAGATCGCCAATGAAAAATTCGAATACATGAGTCCAAACGGGGTGGTTTTCGTACCCTTCGATTTTCTCATGGAACAAGGAGGGACCATACGTTCCATCGCAGCGGTACCGTCCCAGGACTTCTTGTCCCAATCCCAACGGGACCGGACCGACTCGGACGAGGGAAAACCTCAAATGGAACGGTATCTCGAGGAAATCATGCGAGGATGGTCTGTCATCGTGTACGCGGGATTGGAAGATCGGGTATATCTATACAGCTCGGTGGGCCGAAGCGGTTTGCAGGGCATGACCAACGTGCTCGTACCCATGATCATCGCCGGCCTGATCGTTTTGAACACCATGCTCGGATCCGTCTTCGAGAGAGAGAGAGAGATTCACACCTACAGCTCTGTTGGACTCTCCCCGGTCCATATCTCCTCCCTCTTCATCGCGGAATCCTGCGTATACGCCGTGATCGGATCCATCACAGGATATCTCTTGGGTCAAGTGGTGGCCAAAATCATCACGATGCCTTTTTTCAGCGAACAGTTCCAACTGACCGGGATCACACTCAATTATTCCTCGACTTCCGCGGTGTTTAGCGTGTTCATGGTCATGGTCGTCACCGTGTTGTCCACGCTGTATCCGGCCAAGAGAGCGCATCAGTTGGCTGTGCCGGACATCGAAAGAACCTGGCAGGTAACCGAACCCACAGGCGAGGACTGGTTCCTGGAGATGCCGTTCATCGTGCAACGCGACCTGGCCGCGGCCTGTGGAATCTACTTCAAGGAATTCTTCGAGCTGCACACCGAGGAATCTGTTGGCAATTTCTCCGCGCGCAATGTGGTCATGTCGGGAAAGAACGAGGACTACGAATGTGCCCTAACATTCCACTGCTGGCTGGCTCCTTATGATTTCGGGGTCAGCCAAACGGTACGACTACTGATCTGCGAATCCGGGATCGAACAGGACCTGCTCACCTTCAGATTGGAGATTCACAGACTAAGCGGGGATGTCGCTTCCTGGAAAAGAACAAACAGGCTATTTCTCAATACCCTGAGAAAATGTTTTCTTATCTGGCGAGTGATGAAACAGGAGGACCGGGCGCACTACAACGAGGAAGCGCATACATGGTTATCGAAGGGGAGTTGATGCCTTGAGCATACAGGCGGAGATCGAGAAGGAATACGGCAAGGAATTCTTTAAGCCGGTCGATGAGCCCTACCAGGATGGATTTGGTTTGAAGGCCATTCTGGGGGGACTGTTCCTGGGCTTCATCATGCTTCCCGGCGCGATCTATCTCTCGTTGGTCGCGGGACAAGAGGGAGCTATGCAGACCGCGGGTCGCTGGGTAACCATCATCTTGTTTACCGAGGTGGCCCGAAGAAGCTTCACCCGACTGACACGTCAGGAAACCCTGGTCATCTTTATGCTGGCTGGGGGACTCGTGGCAGCGCAGGGTGGTTTCTGGGATCTGCTGTGGAAGCAGTATCTGGTTCAAAGTTATGAGGTGGAAAATTTTGGGATCCTCGATGAACTGGTCAAGCCGGAGAACCGTTGGATCGCTCCCCCTCCTGGCAGTCCCTCCATGGTTAAGAGGTCCCTGTTGCATCGCGATTGGTGGCTTCCCATCTTTGTCATCGCCGTGGGACAGTTGCTGGGACGCATCAACAGCTTCAGCCTGGGCTATGCCCTGTTCCGTCTCACGTCAGACATCGAACGTCTGCCGTTCCCCATGGCGCCGATTGCCGCGCAGGGAGTGACCGCGTTGGCGGAATCCTATGAAAAGGAGGAATCCTGGCGCTGGCGGGCCTTCAGTTTCACCTGCGCCATAGGGATTCTCTTCGGATTCGTGTACATCGTGGTCCCCACCGTCACCGGGGGAATCATGAATGAACCCATTCAGCTCCTTCCCATCCCTTTCATCGACCTTTCCCAAAGGGTTCAGCGGGTGCTTCCGGCAGCTTTGGCTTGCGTGGGAACCAACCTGGGGGCTGTGTTCCATGGTTTTGTCCTTCCCTTCACCATGGTCTGTGGTGTATTCGCAGCCAGCATCATCAGTTCCTTCTTTCTGAACCCGGTCCTCTACAAGATGAACATCCTGCACACATGGTCCCCTGGCATGGAAACCATCACCACATCCATGTCCAATGGCTTGGACTTCTGGTTGAGTTTCAGCATCGGAAAATCCGTCATGGTGGCCGTTCTCGGGCTGGTTCTGGCTTTCAAGAATTTGGCCCTTTCCAGGAGGGCATCCTCCTTGAAACCCGCGGAAGATACGTCAGGGGGATTCGATCCTCCCGTAGGTCGGGGCGACTTCGCCATGTGGAAAGCGCTCTCGGCCTGGTTGATCTCCACGCTTCTTCTGGTTCTTCTCTGTCATTGGCTGGTTCCCACCTTTCCCTGGTGGATCTTCGCGGTATATGGGTTGCTCTGGACCCCCATGAACTCCTATGTGTCCGCCAGGATGATCGGTTTGACGGGCCATCCGATCGGATTTCCCATGATTCGGGAAGCCTCCTTCATTTTGTCCGCCAAGTTTCTCAACTACAGTGGAGTGGCCGTCTGGTTCGCGCCCATACCCTTGAGCGATTTTGGTGGATACAGCCAGTTTTTCAAGGAACTGGATCTGACTCGAACCAAGTTGACGAGCATCATCAAGGCACAGATCTTCACCTATCCCATGATCCTGTTCTGCAGCATCCTGTTCTGCGCTTTTCTGTGGAAGATGGACGCTATCCCCTCGGCATCCTATCCCTATGTCGCCAAAATGTGGCCCCTGGACTCCTACCATTTCTGCCTGTGGGCCACGGGCACACAAACAGGGAATAGCCTGATTCTGGACGTGATCCGATTCAAACATATCCTCGCGGGTTTCTCGGTGAGTATGCTCATTTACGGCGTTTGCATGGGATTGAGAGCCCCCACGCTGCTTTTTTACGGGATCATCGGCGGGTTGGGGGCCATGCCCCATGACCATATCATCGCTTTTGCCGGAGCGCTTCTGGGACGCTATGTCTTTTTGAAGCGATTCGGCCAGACAAACTGGAGAAAATACGCCCCGGTGGCCGCGGCCGGTTTTACCTGTGGGTTGGGCTTGGCTGGCATGATCTCCGTGGGATTTACGCTCATCTCCAAATCCGTGATTCAGCTCCCTTATTGAACCAATGAAGGAGGAACCGATCCATGTCGCTCAGAGAACAATACGCTCGGGAAGTGGAGGAATTCATCGATGTCGCGAATCTGTTGAGCGAAAAGGGACACGTCACATCGCACGGCGGAAACATGGCCTGGCGCTTGGAAGAAAAGGTCATCCTGATCACGCCTACCAAGAAGAACAAGGGACTTCTCGAGTTCCAGGATCCGGTCTTCATCTCCCCGGATGGCGTCGTGATCGAGGGAGACATGAAACCCACCGGGGAGACGCCCATGTACCTGCTTTTGTTCTCCGAGAGAAAGGATATCAAAGCCATCATCCACGCCCACCCGAGAGCAGCCAGCTCCTTCGCCATCACCAAGGGCCCGAATTACCTGGCACGCCCTATCCTTCCTGAAACCGTGACCGAGGTCGGACCTGTGCCCGTGTGCAAGTACGCAGAACCCCTTACCACGGAATTGGCCGATCATTTCCGTCCCTTCCTGGATCGACACAACGCTTTTCTCATGGAAAACCATGGCCTGCTGGCCATGTCCTTCGAGAACATTCGCAGAGCCTACGATCTGATCGAGATCATCGAGGCCACGGCAGAATCCATCCTCTGGGCGGCATCGCTGGGTCCTGTGAAGGAAATTTCGCCCGAGGAGGTTAGGAATCTGGAAAAGACCATGCGTACTCGGGATCTTCCCTCCATAGGCCGACCGCACAAGGGACACAGCCTGATGGACCTCTACTATCCCCAGGGATGATGGATTTTTTCGCGTCGCCTTTCAGGCCGCGTTGTTGTATACTATATAAAAGGCATCATGGGGGGTGATGCGAGGAGATTCTATGAAGATACGGACGCTCCTTCTCACCGCGTTGACATTGATCCTGGCACCTGAACTCTCCCGGGCCACCGCCCTGGACGACTACGTGGCCGCCCCGGATCCGAATTATTCCTATGCTCTGGAATCCACCCTGACCGGCACGGGATACACGGCCTACGTGCTGACCATGAATTCTCAAGTGTGGCGCGACGAAAGCGAGGTCAACAGGACCCTTTGGCAACATTGGCTCACCCTCATCGTTCCCAGCAACGTCCTTGCCTCTTATCGGACCGGGTTTCTATGGATCAATGGAGGTAACAATGGAGGCAATCCACCTTCGTCCATTGATGAAGATCTCATCCTCCTGGCCACAAGCACCAGGACCGTGTTGGCCGATCTGCGTATTGTACCCAACCAACCCTTGATGTTCACGGATGAAACGAGATGGCGCAGCGAAGACGCGATCATCGCCTATACGTTCGACAAATATCTCAACACCGGGGACGGCACCTGGCCCCTTCTTTTGCCCATGGTAAAAAGCGCGGTGCGAGCCATGGACACCATACAGACCTTTATGCCCACCATCGATCCGAGCCTGGAAATCGATCAATTCATGGTGGGTGGGGGCTCCAAGAGGGGATGGACCACCTGGCTGACAGCGGCCGTGGACAGCCGGGTTCGAGCGATTGTCCCGGCTGTCATCAATCTTCTCAACTTCGACGAACAGATGGTCCATCATTATTCGGCCTATGGCTTCTTCGCTCGGGCGGTACACGATTATGTGGAAATGAACGTGATGGACCGCTTCCCCAGCCCGGAGGGACAGAACCTGTTGACCATCGTGGACCCCTACGAGTATCGGGACCGATTCCTCCATATTCCCAAGTATGAGGTCTGCTCCACCGGGGATCAGTTCTTCGTCCCGGATTCCCATCAGTTCTATTTCGCGGATCTGCCTGGAGAGAAATATCTCCGATTCGTGCCCAACACGGATCATGGAATCGACGATCCTTCAGCGGTGCTTGGGGTAGGGGCTTACGTCATGGCTCTTTTGAACGACTGGCCACGTCCCACCTATTCCTGGACCCTTCCGGACAAGAACACGATTCGCGTGGAAACACCCTCTTCTCCCAGCGAGGTAAAACTCTGGCAGGGCAACAATCCAGCAGCCAGGGATTTCAGATTGGAAACCCTCGGACCGGTCTGGACCAGCACCACCCTGACAGACCAGGGGGGAGGGGTCTATATCGGTACGGTTCCTGATCCTCCCGCGGGATGGACGGCCTTCCTGGTGGAACTGAAATTCAACTTATTGCCTCCATTCGATTTCTATTTCACCACAGAGGTGCGTGTGGTCCCGGATTTCTACCCAGGACAGACGCCCACGCCCACCTGCACTCCCACCGACACACCTGCCCCCACATCCACACCCACCTCAACTCCCACGCCCACCCAAACCATTACACCAACGACAACTTTCACACCAAACCCTACCCCTATCCCAACGCAAACGCCTACGGCCACTCGAACCCCCACCTTCACCCCCACAGCGACCCGGACCCCCACCTCAACTCCCACGCCCACCTCCACGCCCCTGCCCTCCTGGCGCAACGCGGGATGGGCTATTAGTACAGGGTCTGCTCCCCATACCGGATATGTCTTGTACGGGGCTGAGACCGGGGGTATGGCGGGAATCACCTGCGCCACGGAAGGCTCCCTCAATCACTTGCTGTGTCATTTCCAGGCGAACAGCACGTGGTTCACAGGCTTGGTGGTAAGCAACCTGAACAAGACCCGGCAAGCCGAAGTGAACGTGAAGGCCTATGACCGGACAGGATCTCTTCTTTCTCAAGCCTTTGTGGTCGTCCCTCCTTTAGGCAAGAGTTCACGCATGGTCTCGGATCCCACCTTCCTCAACCTGCAAACATCTCAAGGTTGGATCGAGGTGGAGAGCAACACCCAGACCGTGGCATTGCTAGTCTACAAGAATCGTCTGGCGCAGGGCATGGCGGCGCTTCCCAGCGGAAAGCCCTCTTCGTTCCTGGTCTTTCCCCACTTTCACTGCAACGCCTCCTGGTGGACCGGACTGGCTGTGGTCAATCCTCATGAAACAGCGACCACGACCCGGATCAGTGCCGTGGCGAACCATGGATCCATGGTCGATGTAGCCCTGGTGGAAGTTCCGGCTCGCGGACAACTCCTGGCGTTCGTGGACCATCTTCTTTCCCTGGGCACCACGGAATCCGGCTGGCTTCTGGTCGAAGGAGACCCTCTTCCCGTGGCCGGATTGGTAGTGTATGGGAACCGTCTGACAACTCCGTCCAGAATCGCCGCGGTGTCCAACGCGACGGCCGCCACTCAATCCTATATCTCCGACTTCAGGTCCGGAAGCGGTTGGTGGACCGGGATCAGCCTGGTCAATCCAAGCCCGACCCTGCATGCCATCGTCGATCTGGAGGCCTGGTCTTCCACAGGAAGTCTCTTGGACCAAAGAACGCTATGGTTGAGCCCTCTCGAAAAACAGTCAGGCCTCGCAAGTGGTCTTTTCTCCCTCGGATTCTCCCAGTCTGGCTGGGTGGGCATCTCCTCGAATATCCCGGTTGCAGCCCTTCAGACACTGAGCGCCGGCCCTCCAGAACCCACGGTCTCAGGACTGGCCGGGATGATCGCGCAGGTGAAGGGATCGGTTCTGCACTACCCTCATTATGATGTGGGTTCTGTCTGGTGGACTCTCTTTGCCCTGCTCAATCCGAACGACACCCTGTTGGATGTTCAGGCCAGGGGGTATGCCACGGACGGCTCTCTCACAGGAAGTCAGAACCTGCAGATCCCGGCCCATTTGAATCTCAGGTCCGACCCCAAGACTCTCTTGCGGTAACCCGGCCCCAACCCAATGGCACGAGACAAACTTTGGCGCTGAGCACGAAACGCTCTTCGAAGGAATAGCGGCTGAATTACGAAACAGGACCGCACCCCAACACCTTCTCCCTGAAATAAGGAAGCGTCTTCTTGAGTCCTTCTATCCGTGGGACCTCCGGCTCCCAGCCCAGAACCTTTTGGGCTTTGCTGATGTCTGGCCGTCTCAGTTTGGGATCGTCGGCGTAATCGGCTGGCAAAGGCTCCATCACCAGCTTGCTGCCGCTTCCAGTGATTTCGATGATTTCCCTGGCAAACTCCAGGATGGTCACCTCCTCCGGATTGCCAATGTTGGTGGGAAGCGTTTCATCCGAAAGAAGCAGCTTATAGATTCCTCTGACCAGATCCGACACGTAACAGAAACTTCGCGTCTGGCTACCATCCCCGAACACCGTGATATTCTCTCCCCTCAAGGCCTGGGCGAAGAAATTGGGCAGAGCTCTTCCGTCATCCACTCGCATCCTGGGACCGTAGGTGTTAAAGATACGAACGATTCGAGTGCGAACCCCGTGATAGCGATGATAGGCCATGGCCATGGCTTCGGCGAATCGCTTGGCCTCGTCGTAAACCCCTCGAAATCCCACAGGGTTCACGTTCCCCCAGTATGCCTCGGTCTGCGGATGCTGCAAGGGATCCCCATACACCTCCGAGGTGGAGGCAATCAGGAAGCGCGCTTCCTTGGCCTTGGCCAATCCCAAGGCCTTGTGCGTGCCCAGGGAGCCGACCTTCAGGGTTTGAATGGGATACTTGAGATAGTCCGCAGGACTGGCGGGAGAGGCGAAATGAAGCACGTTGTCCACAGGTCCATCGATAAAGATGAACTCGGTTACATCATGTTTGAAAAAAGAGAACCTTTCGTTACCGAAAAGATGGGAAATGTTGTCCGGGGATCCGGTGATCAAATTGTCCACTCCCACCACCTCGTGTCCCTCCTTCAAAAGGTAATCACACAAATGGGATCCCAAGAAACCGGCAGCGCCTGTGACCACGGTACGCATATCGATCTTCCTCGCTTTCTCATCACCCCAAGAAGGGGTTCACGGAAAGTTTACTCTGTTTCCGCCTTCCGCTGCATAAAACGCCGCATCTCCAAGGCGGCATGCCGCTCCGAAGCGGAACATGTTTCCCCTATCACGATCACGTATTCTGTCTGGCCCTTCCTTGCCAGAACCAGGGGCTTGCTTGAAGCCATGGAAGGCGAGACCCAAAAGGCCAGAAGAAAAAGCATGCCGACTTCTCTTTTCATGACGATCTATCCTTTCACCGCGCCCAACTGGATTCCCCTGACCAGTTGTTTCTGAAGGATCACAAAAAGTACGACGAGGGGGAGAACACACATCACCGTCGCGGCCATCACCAATTCGGTCTGCTGCCCATAGCTGCTGTTGAAACTCAGCATACCGATAGGAAGGGTCCTGAGCCAATCGTCCTTGATCATGACCAGAGGCCAGAAGAAGGATCTGTAGTTTCCCAGGAAGCAAAAGATGGCCAAGGTGATCAGCCCGGGCCTGGCCAAAGGCAAGACCACCTCGACAAACGTCCTGAAATGGGAAGCGCCGTCGATCTCCGCGGCTTCATCCAGGCTCATGGGGATCGTCAACATAAACTGCCTCAAAAGGAAGGTTCCAAAGGCCGAGAAGGCTCCCGGAAGAATCAAGCCCTGATAGGTATTGACCAACTTGAGACTGACCATGATCTGATAGTTCGGAATCATGAGGACCAGTCCCGGAACCATCATGGTCGCCAGGTACATCAAGAACACCTTGTCCCGGCCAGGCCACGGGATCCGGCTGAACGCGAAAGCCGCCATGGAACTGGTCCACACGGTCAACATCGTCACCCAGGACGAGACAAAGAAGCTGTTGAAATACCATTTTCCGAAATGAAGGTCCAGCTTCCGTTCCAGGTGAGGATCGTCCCTTTGTCTCAAGACCACCAGGTAGTTGGCAGGCTGTGGATTCCTGGGCCAGAAATGCAGGGCTTCCACCTCGCTGTGCGGCTTGACGCTGGCGCAGACCATCCATACGAAAGGAACCAGGGCCAGGCACGCCAGCGACACCATGGCAACGAAGAGGGCCAACTGACCGATCTGACGCTTCCTCAAATGCCAATGCGAAGCTTTGGAACTGAGGTCCGATTTGTCACGAGATACCGACATATCGATTCCCAAACTTCCAGTTGATCAACGTCAATCCCAGGATTATCAGAAAGAGAAACCAGGAGATGGAAGAGGCATAGCCCATATCGAGCCGCTCGAATCCCACGGTATAGATGTAATAAGACAAGGTCGTGGTGGTACCCGCGGGCCCCCCCTCTGTCATGACGCGAGCCATCTCGAACCCGCCTTGCAGTCCGCCAATGGTACTCATGACCACGATGAAGAAGGTCGTTGGCGCCAATTGAGGCCAGGTGATATGACAAAACCTGGCCCAGACGCCGGCACCATCGATCTGAGCAGATTCATACAATTCCAAGGGAATGTTGCTCAATCCAGCAAGATAGAGCAGCATGTCATTGCCTCCCACCCCGAGCCAAATGCCCATGATCATGATGGCTTCCCGGGCGCCCAACCCCACCCCGGTACAATTGAAACTCTCCGGGAGGGGCAAGAAGCCCAAGAGGCTTCGCGTGCTGGAAAGCCAGGCGGGAAGTTCCACGTGTCCCATGCCCAAGACGTGCAGAATTCGGGACAACATCCCATTGATCAGTCCAAAGTGGGGGTTATAAAGCTGCATCCACAAGAGGAATACAGCCACCCCGGCCGTGAAATTGGGCAAATAAAACAGGGTCCTGAAACCCACTTTTCCCGTGAGAATCCCCACCAGGGTAGCGCTAAACAAAATACCGACCCAAAGGGCCAATTCGACCCTTCCAGCGATGACCAGGAAAAGCACGGCTAACAGTCCCATACAACCCATGGCTCCTCCCAACACGAAACGACTCCTGGAGGAAGCCACAGTCAGTGGCTGACTGAGAAAGATGGCCAGAAGAAGCGAACCTGCGATTCCGATGGGGATGCCCAGCATGAAATAGACCGTATTGTAGAGATAGAACCAGAAGTGTCGGTCTGAGAAAAGATCCACGTAATTGCGCAGTCCCACGAACCGCGTCACCACCGTGGGCTTCAGGCTCCAATTGGTAAAGCTCATACCCAGGGAAAAGACCACGGGAAAGGCGGTAAACACGAGAAAACCCAGGAGATTCGGGGCAAGGAAGCAGAGAGCCGCCAACATATCCCTCCGTTTGCGTCGGTTTCCCAGTCCCCTCAATGGTCCCTTCCCCTTCCAGCGACAACGCGTTTATATCGTTCCTTCAAATGGGGCTCACGATCCACGTTCTTTTGGATTTGTTCATTGACGTCCCTCGCCGCCAACCGCATGGCGGCTGCCACATCCAGCTTCGGATCCGCTTCGATCCGCTGGATCTGGGTTTCGATCAGCCTCAAGGCCGTACTGGCATCGATGAACGGACTGACCTGTTTTACCACACCCCATTGAGTCGCCTCGATGGTGAGTTCGTTCATGATGTCCTCTTCAGGGAAGGCCGGGTTGTGCATGGCCTCCACCGTGCCGAAACGCGGGTTGCCTGGCAGGGCGTCCGCGCCCTCGTTGATGGTTTCACAGTACTCCTGCGTGGTGAGATAGGCGAGGAAACGAACCGCTTCCATGGCATGGGGACTGAGCCTGTTGACCGCGGCCGAACGCGAATCCAGAATGACGCAGCGAGGCTTGTCCCTGAAGTGGGGAACATGGCAGGCTCCCAGACGCAAGGGTTCCGGGCCTGGATAGACTGCGCCAGGATTCTCCCTTTCCCACCGTTCCTTGGCCCTGCGCTGTTCCCTGATGTACATTCTGAAGGTGATCAGCCCCCATTTGCCCACTTGAATCATGGCCAGACGCTGTGCTCCAAACCAATTCAGCCAGCCCTGTCCCCATCCCCCTTCCCCGGCCATGGCGGTCCGTTGCAGAAGAGTAGGCGTGACATTGTATCTATGCAAAAGATCCCTGTAGAACTGGATCGCTTCGACCGCTTCGGCAGAATCCACGACACATCTCGTCCCGTCCTCCGAAAAGATCTTGCCTCCGTTTTGCCGCAACAAAGACTGCCAATGGACATTGGCCAGCCCGAAGCATTCTGGCAATTTGGACCCTTCGGAACGCAAGGTCACTTGCTCGGCGACATGGACCATCTCATCCCAGGTACATATGCGTGGAGGATAGGGCACCTCCATTCGATCGAAGATGTTCTTGTTATAGAAGATGATGTCCACATTCACGTTGCAGGGATAGCTGTACTGACGACCCTCGATCTGAAGTCCCTCCCCAGCCTTGGGATAGGTCATCGATGGATCGAATCCCATCTCTCTGGCGATCTCGGTCACATCCAAGAGAATCCCGGCTTCCACGTACGTCTGCAACTGCTGTACCCCATACACATCGATGATATCCGGCCCCACGTTGGCGCAGGATTGCACGATGATCTTGGTCACACCGGCGTTGTTGGGATCCAGGCGCAGACTGCACTGGGGATGAAGTCGATTGAAGCGTTCGATCTGAGGCTCGCGTTGAGGATTGTGGTCGCTCACCCACACCAGGGGAACCTTGTCCTGGTCCCTCGGTGAAGGGATCATGGCATAGGCCAGCAGGGAAAGGATTCCCAGAAAGCCCACCATACCCAGGAAAAGATATTTCATGATGCCATTAGGATCACACAGGAAGCGCTTTCACGCAAACAGGCGCGTCTTGGATCTGATATCGCAAACATTTGGCAAACACAATCCAGGCGAGGGCTTGATGACAGAAGGGCGAGGAAGAGGTGATTCGTAGTGTGTCATGCTCTATGCCCAGATCAGGTTCGCTGAACGTTTGCCTGGTATAGGACCGTACAAAAGGAGTAAACTCTCGACGTAAACATTCAGTGAACCCGATCTGAGATTGGATCATAGCTGGCAGGTAAAGGAGTACGCAAAACGGCCTGGCGGGTTCAGGGACCTTTTCATGGAAGTCCATCAAGGAGATAAACATCATGGTTCGAATCGCCATCCTGGGGGCAGGATCGCAAGGGTTCACGCGCAAACTGGTCACCGACGTTCTCGCGGTGCCGGAACTTCAGGACACCAAGTTCGCGTTCCAAGACATTGACAACGAGAACCTGAGAATGGCCACGGAAATCTGCAAGGCCATTGTCAAAAAGAACAAATTACCAGCCAAGATTCAGTCCAGCAAGAACAGAAAAAAGGCGCTCGAAGGGGCGGATTACGCCATCAGCGTGGTGCGGGTTGGAGGATTGGATGCCTTTGAAAAAGACATCGAGATCCCACTGCGTTTCGGGGTGGATCAATGCGTGGGAGACACCCTGGGTCCTGGAGGCATCTTCTATGCTCTTCGGACCATTCCAGTGCTCCTGGACTTCGCGAAAGACATGCGAGAGGTCTGTCCGAATGTCCTCTTCCTCAATTACTCCAATCCCATGGCCATGAACACCTGGGCCCTCCAGCTCGAAGGCGGCGTGGATGTATTGGGATTGTGCCACGGCGTGCAAGGGAACGTTCACCATCTGGCTCGCGCTCTGGGCGTACCGGCCGAGGAGATGGACTATGTCTGCGCAGGAATCAACCACCAGACCTGGTTCATCCAGGTCTCCCACAAGGGACTGGATCTGACGCACCGCGTTTTGGAAGCGGTGAAGAAGGACAAGTTTCTGGCTCGGACCCATCCGGTCGTGATCGATATCTGCGAGCGTTTCGGCTATTGGAGCACGGAATCCAACGGGCATCTCAGCGAATACCTGCCCTGGTACAGAAAACGCAAGAAGGAACTGAAACATTGGATCGACGATTCCTCCTGGATCCATGGCAGGACCGGCGGCTATCTGGGGGAATGCAGGAAGGATCGCCAGGCCTACACCCAATCCTACGAGGCGTTCCAAAGGGGAGAAATGGAACTGCCCATCATCGATACCAGCCGACGATCCCAGGAACACGCGTCCAGGATCATAGAAGGACTCGAGACAGGAAGGTTGTATCGAGGTTGTTTCAACGTCGTCAACGCCGGGTTGATCACCAACCTGCCTGACGATTGCATCGTCGAATTGCCTTGTTACGTGGACGGCAACGGCGTAACCCCAGGGTTCGTGGGGGATCTTCCTCTGGCCTGCGCCGCGCTTTGCAGGGCTAGCATATCAGTCCAGGAACTCGCGGTCGAAGGGGCTCTGTCCGGCAACAAGACCCTTGTAAAACAAGCCATGATGCTGGACCCACTCACCAGCGCGGTGTGCAATACGCAAGAGATCTCCGAGTTAACCGACGCCATGTTCATGGCCTTGGCACCTTGGCTCCCCCAGTTCTAAGTGGGTCGTTTCATAAGTTCGGTAACGTATTTTATCACGCCGCGTTCTGATGAAGTTGGGAGGACGATTCGTGGTCCAGTTTGTGTAGCAGCCTGGCGAGATCCGCACGTGTGAACCTCCATTCGAACGGTGTTGCAATGGATTCGAAATGACGCTCAAAGGCCAGCAGACGCTGCTCCACAGCGGTCAAGGAGGGGAAATCGTTTGGCGTCAGTACCTTGCGTTGGATGACCGAGAAGTAGATCTCGATCTGATTCAGCCAACTGGCGTGGACAGGACCGTGGACAAGGACCAAATTGGGGTAGCGGCCCTGAAGGCGATTCACGCTGCGAGTACCTCGGTGAGAAGATCCGTTGTCCACGATCCAGAAGACACGGCGTGCCTCAGCGTACGGTGTTTGAGTCATGACCTGGTCTACCAAGCGATCGAAGGCCAAGATGCCGGAGCGGGTCTCGCAACGGCCGAAGACCTTGGCGCGATGCACGTCCAACGCGGCCAGGTAGGCCCAGGCCCCTTTGCGTGCGTATTCGTGCTCTACTTTCATGGCGTCCCCAGGTTGCGGGGGCAAGGTGTCGTGGATGCGCGCCCGCGCCTGGATGCTTGTCTTCTCATCGGCGGACAGCACGAATTCGTCCTCTTTTAATGCTTGGCCTTCCCAAACGCGCTCGTACAGATCGAGCAGGCGTCCTGTTTTGGTTTCAAACTGCGGGTCCCGCGGGAAGATCCAGCACCTATGTTGCCAAGGTTTGATGGCGTCTTTTGTCAACGACAATTACACTTCCCCGCCCGTTGCCTCATCCTGAAATGTTACCGTCGTCCTGTGCCAATATTCAGCCGGCATTCGTATGTGGCGTCAGATCGCACATTTGCCTCGCCGTTCAAAAACGGGGGCCTGACCGCCGATTGTCGCCTCCGGGACCCCAAGTTTAATGCCTTGATCCATGATATTCTCTCGGTCATGCCAAACTATCTAAGCTTTATGATCATACTTGTCGCTGGGTGGGTCAATAGGCACCAATTGAAGGTGATCGAGTATCAGCAGGAAGAGATCCGGGTCTACAAGGAGCAGTTCGAGGGACGCCGAATCCGCTTCACAGACGACCAGAGAAGACGCCTGGCGATTAAAGCCAGAGCGCTGGACGCCAAGGTCCGACAGCAGATCGCAAACATTGCCACCCCAGAGACGCTTC
>Ga0209498_1000312_pt1 | contig 29833 bp, 26 predicted proteins | sample WalLakDeSediment_FD_184131 | JGI IMG/M metagenome (GOLD analysis project Ga0209498, IMG submission 184131) | Lake sediment microbial communities from Walker lake, Nevada to study Microbial Dark Matter (Phase II) - Walker Lake 11/02/13 Deep... | ecosystem: Environmental > Aquatic > Freshwater >...
ATTGAATCAAGACTGCCTCTAAAGTATGAAAATCTGTATCACCGTGATGAGCAGCTATGGCATTGATTATATCCGGTGATTCCTTGTATTTCTTAGCTATTTCTGCACCGATCTGAACATGTGAACCCTCAGTTTCGTGATCAATAGCTTTTCCAATGTCATGGAGCAGGCCTGCTCTCTTGGCAAAAGTTATATCCAAACCCAGTTCAGCTGCCATGATACCGGCCAGGTGAGCAACCTCGATTGAATGCTGTAAGACATTCTGTCCGTAACTTGTCCTGAAACGCAGTTTGCCAAGTAAAATTACCAATTCCGGATGTAAGCCGTGCACTCTCGATTCAAAGGTTGCGCGTTCCCCTTCTTCTTTAATCTGCACTTCAACTTCTTTCCGGGTTTTTTCGACGATCTCTTCAATTCTTGCCGGGTGTATACGTCCATCGCTAACCAGTTTCTCCAGGGCCAGGCGGGCAACTTCACGCCTGATCGGATCAAAACCTGATATAATAACAGCCTCAGGGGTATCATCAATAATAAGATCAATGCCGGTAAGCGTTTCGAGCGCCCTGATATTACGACCCTCCCGCCCAATGATTCTTCCTTTCATTTCATCATTGGGTAAAGAAACTACCGATACAGTTGATTCTGAAACGTGATCAGCCGCACAGCGTTGAATGGCAAGAGTTACAATCTCGCGGGCTTTTTTATCTCCATCGGCTTTTGCCTGGTTTTCCATATCTTTGACCATGACCATCATCTCATGATCAATTTCTTCTCTTACCCTCTGCAGCAAGACGTCTTTGGCTTCTTCCGATGTCATGCCTGAAACTCTTTCCAATTCGGCAAGCTGTTGCTGATGAATTTGATCCAGTTTTTCCCTGAACTTTTTATTGTCTTCTTCTTTGCAGCGAAGCTCTTCCTCTTTTTGCTCAACATTATTTATTTTACGGTCGAGACTTTCTTCTTTCTGGACCAGGCGCCGTTCGAGTCGTTGAAGTTCCGAACGCCTTTCCCGGCTTTCTTTCTCCAGATCGTTTCTGAGCCGGTGCGCCTCTTCTTTTGCTTCGAGCTGTTTTTCCCTTTTCATCGAGTTTGCTTCATGGTTTGCGTCTTCAATTATTTTTTTTGCAGCTGCTTCAGCTGAAGATATTTTAGCTTCAGCAATCATCTTCCGGATGAAATACCCAGCCGCTAATCCAACTAAAAGTGCAGCAATGCTTAAAAGTAGATTTTCGATCATATTTTCACCTCCATATCATTTTTATAGTTACGATTATTTGCTTAAAAATAACAAAAAGCTGTGTCCGGGACACAGCTTAAAAAGAGAAATGTCAGGTAAAGGTTATTCAACCAGCCCTTGACCGATAAGATTATATACTTTTTTAATCTATCCTCAGTACCTTGCGGTACCAGGCTTTCTCTTGTCAGTTATGACCCGAACAATAATCAAAATGAATAATTATCGTTATAATTTTATCTTGTAAAAAATATTATGTCAAGGAAAGATTACTCTGAATAATTGTAATCATTAGCCGGATAATCATTTAATGCTTTCATGATAAGATTGTCCTGAAAGCCACGTCTTTTTAAGTATAAAGCCTGCCGAACCAACCACTTTTGATTGATCTTTTGATCAACCGATACTCTTTTGTCAAGAATTTCCTTAATGCGGGCAAAGTCTTCATCCGGATTAAACTCTTCCTCAATTTTAGAAACTATGATTTGCTTATCTATACCTCTTGAGGCCAGTTCATATTGAATCCTTTTAAAACCATATCCGCGATTTTTCCGGTATGCAATATAATCTGATGCGAATTTATAATCATTAAGATAGCCGTATTCTTTCATTTCATTTATGGTGTTCTCGATTACAGGCCCTGTGAAACCTTTCCGCTCCAGGTATTCGCAAATTTCCTTTACAGTGCGCGCCCGGTAAGTTAATAAACGCAAAACCATCTTGCGTGTTTCTTTCAGAATCTTTTCTTCATCGTCCAATAGGATTTAACTCCATTGTTATTCCGGATCTTTTAAACCGTTTTTGCCGGTTTCATTGTTGTTATCTGCCCCGCCTGTCTTGCTAATCGGCAATCCTGCCAATTCGCGTACCTTTTGTTCGATTTCATTTTTCATATCCGGGTTATCTCGCAGATAATCCCTTACATTCTCCCGTCCCTGACCTAATCTTTCTTCTCCATAAGAATACCAGGCTCCACTTTTATTGATTACATTATGTTCAAGGCCAAGGTCGATCAGAGAACCTTCAGCTGAAATTCCTTTACCGTAAAGAATATCAAACTCGGCAACTTTAAACGGAGGGGCGACTTTATTTTTAACAACCTTTACCCTGGTCCGATTACCAATAATCTGGTCTGATCCAATTTTTAATGACTCAATCCGCCTGACGTCGAGTCTTACCGAGGAGTAAAACTTCAGGGCACGTCCTCCCGGAGTGACCTCAGGATTGCCAAACATAACACCGACTTTTTCTCTTATCTGGTTAATGAAAATCGCGCTTGTTCTCGATTTGCTGATTACTCCTGAAAGCTTACGTAAAGCCTGTGACATAAGCCTGGCTTGCAATCCGACATGGGTATCACCCATTTCTCCTTCGATCTCAGCTCTGGGGACAAGTGCGGCTACCGAATCAATAACCAGGACATCAATAGCCCCGCTTCGCACTAAAGCTTCAGCTATTTCCAGAGCCTGTTCACCCGTATCAGGTTGTGAAACCAGGAGTTCATCTAAGTTTACTCCGAGATTGGTGGTATATTGGGGATCTAAAGCATGCTCTGCATCGATAAAGGCTGCATAGCCACCTCTTTTTTGTGCTTCAGCAATAATATGTAAGGCAACCGTGGTCTTTCCGGATGATTCCGGGCCAAATATTTCAATAACTCGACCTCTTGGCACTCCACCAACACCGAGTGCTACATCAAGGGCAATGCTGCCTGTGGGAATAACTGCAATTTCCATTATGGCATCCTGCCCCAGCTTCATGACCGAACCCTTTCCGAACTGCTTTTCTATCTGCAACAAAGCTGCTTCAAGTGCTTTTTCTTTTTCCAAATAACTGTCCCTCCTTTAACGGGTTCATTATATCTGCTTATTTCTGTTTATCTTTAAGATATCCTGCCATGCTTATAAATATAGAATTGTCCTTTTCAATTATGGTTTACAGATCCTGTTTCAATTTTTAAAAGTGGCTTTATGAATAGGCGTATAGACAGCTCCTTGCCTGAAAAGCTGACTTTTATAAAGAATTGCTCCATTAATATCTGCTGCCGCAGTTTTGAATGTTCTTTCCTGTTCAATGATTTTATTGATTACATTTTCGGAAAGTGGATAGCGAAGGCGGCCTAAAGTGAGGTGAGGATGATAAGCACGTTTTTCCCGTGCAAAGTTATACCCGGAAAGATTATATTCAAGCTTTTCAGCCAATTTTTGAACATCAGAAGCTCCTTCTGCAAGACCGGTCCAAATTACTCTCGCTTTTTGCGGTGAAGGAAAAACTCCACAGCCGCCATAAATAATTTGAAAAGCAGTTAGCGAAGCCATGGAGTAATCCATAGCTTTAACGATCAATCCGATTTTCTCTTCTTCTATCTCTCCAAAAAATTTTAAGGTTAAGTGTAATCCTTCCAGGCGGACCCAACGCACTCCTTCCAGGTCGCCTTTCAACTTATGCTGTAATTCAGTTAGCTCATGTTTCTGCTGTTCGGAGACTTCAATGGCAATAAATAAGCGTACCTGTTCTTTCATTAGCTTATTGGCTCCTGTCTGCCCGATCAATATGTTTTTCTAATATTTTTTTCAGCATATCCAGGGCGAATTGTGATGACCTCTCTTTAACCGCCCGCCTGCCGCCAATTAATTTAAGCTTTTTGCACTCACAACCTTTGTTAGATGAAACAGCTATATAAACCAGTCCGACCGGATTTTGCGATGAATCGCTTTCCGGTCCTGCTATACCGGTTATACCAACCCCGAAGTCCGTTTCAAATATTTCTCTTGCGCCATCTGCCATTAATTTTGCCGTTGCTTCGCTGACCTCTCCTTCAAGATCAAGTAATTGAGAATTTATACCCAGCAATTTTTCTTTTGCTTCACGGGAGTAGGCGACAATGCCCCCACGGTAGAACTTTGAACTGCCGGGAACATCGGTTACAAAATCAGACAAAAGGCCGCCGCTACATGATTCCGCCAGTGAAAGAGTCATTTTGTGCTCAATTAAAAGTCTGGCCACCAGCCCTGCCAGGGTTTCATCATCACTGCCAAAAATGTAATCACCAAGCAAACCCCGTAAAATATTTTCTGCCCTTTCGATTGAATCATTAACTGCAGCCGGATCTCCGTACCCTTTTATCTGCAGGTCAACTTCATACCCTCTTGCCACATAAGATATGGCCGGTAAATCCCATTTTCCAAGCTCTTTTATTTTTTCTTCCAGTAAAGATTCTCCCAGACCAAAAACTTTTAAAGTTTTTACTTTAGTCAGGTTTCCTTGATTATTTTTCGAAAGAACCGGTAAAACAGCTTCGTCAAACATAACTTGTAATTCATGTGGAGGCCCGGGCAGTAAAACTATTAGCTTGCCGGACTTTTTAACAATCAAACCCGGCGCCGTGCCTCTCCTGTTTTCAAGCAGCGTGCTACCTTCAATGAATAATGCTTGTTTACGATTGCTTTCCGGCATTTTAATGCCGCGTTCATTGAAAAACCCTTCCAAACGTTCCAGCCACTGATGGTTTTCAACCAGGGGTAAATCCAGGATTGCAGCAACCGCTTCTCTTGTCAAATCATCATCGGTAGGCCCGAGGCCACCAGTCAGAATAACCAGTTCACTGGCTTCCAGCGCTCTTTCCAGGGCGGTTCTGATTGCATTTTCTTCATCGGCAACCACACATGATTCTCGAACCGGTATTCCCAAAGACCAGAGCCGCCTGGCCAGAAAACCGGTATTGCTATTTTCGATAAGCCCGGTCAGCAGTTCGTTGCCAACACAAATTATGTCAGCTTGCAAAAGTGATTCCCCCTTATGTCGGCAGTTCTTGTAATAGTAACGGTTTAGTTGCCAGCAAATTATAGGGAGACGCGGCGCAAATTTCTGCTGAAACCCAATCTCCCTGCTTTAGAGGAATATCTGAACGAAATAATACTCCGCCGTCAACTTCAGGCGCCTGGTACTCACTGCGGCCATAATACCAATTTTCTCCCCGGTTGAGCGCTTTATCAACGACTAGAACCAGCCGCTTACCAATCATATCGAGATTGAAACGATAAGAGATTTGCTGCTGTTTCTTCATCAGCTCACTGAACCGCCGTTTTATAATTCGCTGTGGCAGCTGGTTGTGCGCATTACCGGCAATAGTCCCTTTCTGGGCAGAATAGGCAAACGCGCCCAGCCTTTCAAAAGGATAATCTTCGATAAAATCAAGCAGCTCATCAAATTGCCCTCTTTTTTCTCCCGGGTAACCAACCATGCAGGTTGTGCGTATGGCTATATTGGGCACTTTTTTGCGTAATTTAAGAAACAGTTTTTTTAACTCTTCCTTACCATAGGATCTGTCCATATTTGTTAAAATTTCATTATTGGCATGTTGAATAGGAACGTCCAGATATTTGCATATTCTGCGTTCTTTCGCCATCAGCTCGATCAGGCTGTCATCAATTCTTGATGGATAAGTATACATTATCCGAAGCCAAAAGTTATGTTTGAGTTCTAAAATACGTTTTATCAAACCGGATAAACCAGGCCTATCTTCCAGATCACTGCCGAAAGCTGTTGTATCCTGGGCAATAAGATTAATTTCCCGGGTTCCGTTTTCCAGTAAATACTTTATTTCAGCAATAATATCATCGGGACGGCGGCTTCGATAATGCCCCCGTATTTTTGGAATAAGGCAGTAGTGACAGAAGTTACTGCAACCTTCAGCGATTTTAACATTAACGCTGTGTGCGGGCGTAGTGAGTATCCTTGAAAATAAAGAATGATAACTTTCCCCAGGCGGTTTCATTAGAACAGCCCGTTTACCGTTCAATATAATTTTAATAAATTTTTCAATATGACTGTAACTATGGACCCCAATGGCCCCATCAATATTCGGTATGCATTTCAGTATATTAATTCCGAATGTTTCAACCAGGCAGCCTGCGGCAATTATTTTTGTAGTTTTATTACTTTTATGCGCCGCCAAATCGCGTAATGTATTAATCGACTCCTTTTTGGCCGGATCTATAAAACTGCAGGTATTTACCAGAACAATATCCGCAAGGCGGTGATCGTCGGTTAAAACAAAACCCAGGCTTGCTAGAAGACCAAGTATCTCTTCTGTATCAATTCTATTTTTTGCGCAGCCCAAAGAAACAGCAGCCACTTTCTTGCCGGCCGCTTTTAAAAGTATATAGTCTTTTTTCTGGCGATCTTTATACAATCCGGGTACCTCTTAATTGTGTTTACGATTATAATCTTCACAAATCTGGACTGCCTGGTCTGCTGTAATCAGCACTTCTCTCGGCTTGCTGCCCTCAAATGGCCCGACTATACCTCTTCTTTCAAGATCGTCAATCAGGCGCGCAGCCCTGGTATAGCCAATTCGAAAACGTCTTTGCAATAATGAAATTGAAGCCTGGCCCGTTCGAACAACCAGATCTACAGCTTCTGCAAATAAAGTGTCAACTTCTTCTTCTGTTTCATCCGACGTTTCCATGAATGTGCTGCTATTTTCATATTCAATCAGTCCCTGTTCTTTTAAAAAATCAGTAACTCTTTTTAATTCCCCTTCACTGACATATGCTCCCTGGACACGAAAAGGTTTAACCGCACCTACTGGGTAAAAGAGCATATCTCCACTGCCCAATAATTTCTCTGCCCCGGCCATATCGAGAATCGTTCTGGAATCAAATTGTGATGAGACGGTGAAAGCAACCCTTGAGGTTATATTGGCCTTGATAATGCCTGTGAGCACATCGACAGATGGTCTCTGGGTTGCCACGAGCAGGTGAATTCCGGCTGCTCTCGACATCTGGGCCAGCCTTGCTATCGAATCTTCAACCTCCCCCGGTGAAACAAGCATCATATCGGCCAGTTCATCAATAACAACAACAATAAACGGCATTTTATCCAATTCTCTTTCTTCTGCAGCCAGTTCATTATAGGAGCCAATATCTCTAACGCCCAAGCTGGCGAATAAATCATAACGCCTGGCCATTTCTCTGACCATATTTCGTAAAGCCAGTGATGCTTTGCGGGGGTCTGTGAGCACAGGCATCAATAGGTGCGGAATGCCGTTATAGATGCTTAGTTCAACCACCTTCGGATCGATCATTAAAAAGCGCACTTTTTCCGGATCTGCTTTATAGAGAATACTGGTGATTATTGTATTAAGACAGACGCTTTTACCGGCTCCTGTGGCACCGGCAATTAACAGGTGCGGCATTTTGGTTAAATCGGCAATGACCGGGATTCCGGTAATATCTTTGCCTAGACCGACAGTGAGCGGGGAAACACTTTTTTGAAAAGCATCGTCTTCCATTACTTCACGTAAATGGACCAGGGCTATAACTTTATTCGGGACTTCTATGCCAAGTGCCGCTTTACCCGGAATCGGAGCTTCAATCCTGACCAGGGGAGCAGCCAGGTTCAGGGCCAGGTCATCGGAAAGACTGATAATTTTGCTTACCTTAACGCCTGCTTCAGGCTGCACTTCAAATCTGGTGACCGTCGGACCGGACTGTACATGAACCACTTTTGCTTTTACCCCAAAGCTCAGTAAAGTATTTTCGAGAAGTTTGGCCCTGTTTCTGCTGCTTCTTAGGTGTTGTTGTTCACCATTTGTTCTTGGTAACGATAATAAAGTCAACGGTGGATAAATATATTTAACCGCCGGTTTATGTTTAAAACCCGCAGTGGCTGACATGACCCCGGGAGCAGTATATTGCTCGTCGTCTTTCACAGGTTCGGAAAACTTGATCATTCTCTCTTTTTGGTAATCACTGGGCATAACCGCCACTGCATCTCTGGAGGTTTCATCTTCAGGAGCGGCGCTCTCAATAGGAGTCTCGTTGTCATAACCGGAATCAGCTTTTATTCTATCTAAGGCAACTGATCTTTTTGCCACAAGTCTTTCCAGCCCGGCCCTTGAAGCGGCTGCAGTTCTGCTGAAGAGATTTAAGAAAGTCCGGCCAACTGTTTTTAGCAGACTGATAAAATTTCCGGTTAAATGTAAGCTTTTTTTAAGGAATCCTTTAATGGAAATATTTAAGACCATCAGCAAAGAAATCAGGGCAGTGGCAGCAATGATGATATGACTGCCGATAGCGCCAAACAGGTAGTTTAAAGCGCCTGCAAAAAAGGCACCGATCACTCCTCCCCCTTCACGTTCCAGGCCAATTAAAATGCTTGCAAAAAATAGATCCCCCTGGGCGGTATTTATCAGTCTCTCGGATATTAAACGCAGATGAACCCAGGTCATGTAGATAAATGGCAGCGCTAAGAGACCGCCTAACCTGGTTTTAATAATTTGACGGTCCGGGGGTAGAATGAAACGTACGGCCAGGAAAGTGATCATAATTGGTATAACAAAAGCAGCTTCTCCGGCCAGCGTCCGCAGGATTGTGTTTAAATATAAACCTATCCCCCCTGCCTGCTCTGTCCGAATCAGACCAACATAACAAAATGCAGCTAATGCCAGCAATAAAATCCCTTTAACCTGCGAACGCATTTCTTTATGCATGGTTTTTTTTCGTCTTTTTGCCAACCAATAATTCCCACCTTAGATACAATCTTGTTCGATTTCTGATTAAGCAATTAGTCGATTACGGAGCACTCATAATTATAAAACATTTGTTCGCAATTGTAAAGCAGTGTATCTTTTTCCTGCTTAGATACAGACCTTTTCAGAAAACCCTGCTAATTATTTACTCATAGATATTTTTAATCATCCTGGAGATAGGCGCAGCAGTGATGCAATGATTACTATGAAGCCTGCCGCCCAACAATAATAGGCAAAATAATGAAATTTTTGTTTTGAAAGAAGGTGGATAAATACTTTAATGGCAAAAATGCCGGATATAAATGCCACCAAACCTCCTGCGGTGTAGTTAAGCAGCATTACCTGATCCATACCAGCCGTAAATATTTCTTTTAATTCCAGGACAGTTAATCCAAAAATAACCGGGGCCGATAGCATAAATGAATATCTGATTGCAGTTTCTTGGTCCATTCCCCGCCACAGCGCTGCCAGGATCGTTGAACCGGAGCGCGATATACCGGGTAAAACTGCGAAGCCCTGGACCAAACCGACAAGAGCAGCATCGTAAACTTTCATATCTTTGATGCCTTTCTGACCTACGGGCAGTATTGTCAGCATTTTAAGAATTCCACCGGTAACAAGGAGCATAAACCCGACCAGGATTGTCGATTTAAATAAAATATTTACATAACCACTAAAGAACAGTCCGAGGATTGCCGTGACAAAAGTTCCAACAAAAAGTAAAAATAAAAAATGCCTTTGCTCTTTCTCTTTCCAGAAGCTTAGCAAAGCAAGAAAATCTCTTCTGAATACCCATAATACGGAAAATAATGTGCCGAAATGAAGCACCACTTCCAATGTAACACCGGGTTCACTCATACCCAGTAAATCCTGAAATATTACCAGGTGTCCCGAACTGCTGACCGGTAGAAACTCGGTTATTCCCTGAATCAATCCGAGCAGAATTGCTTCCCAAATACTCAATAAACAACCTCCTAAATATAAACCAGTCGGAAGGGCTGCCCTGGTTCAGGCAGCCCCTTTTATCACTTGCAAAGGCCTGATTCCGAATTTAACAGGAAAATCTCTTTTCTAATTCTTTCATGGTGTTGACAATACCGCCATATTCAAGCTCTGAGTAATGAAGCATTGCCGGGCCGGAGAATCCCTGCTCCCTGATATCAGATGCCTTTTGCGAAACTTTAGTCCTGACGAAATCCCAGTACGGATGATCAAAACAGTCAACCGGCTCGGTTAATTTACCGTTGTGCACACAGAAACCTACGGCGCTTACAACAGGCGGACCGTCAAAATATGAAATTCCACTGCCCATTTTTACCGGCATAAGCGGCCCGATATGGCTGCCCCGCATAAACCCGGCTACATAATGACCGATACTATAAGGCGATAAAATTTCTCCGGTAGCCGGAAAATCGCCCTGACAGCGAACCAGCAGGACCGGATCGTCTTTGCCGGTGTAAGTGCCGGCAATATTATGCAGCCTGGTCGTACTGGCAACAGCAGCCTGCTCTTCCGTTGCCCTGGAATAGATCTCGGAAACTACGAAACGTTCATTATCCCTTAAAAGAGCGGCAATATTGTAGGTATCTTCGGGTGTATCTAATTCGATTACACGATCTTTCTCGGTATAGGCAACATCCATAATGACAAACTTAAAACCCCTGCCTATTTTTGGAGAAAGGATCAAGCCTGAACAATACATCGGATCGGCAAAGCCTAAATAGAGAGGCAGATTATAGGCCCCGGGATCGGTTTTATCAGCCGTAAAAAGTAAAAATGGCTCGGCTTTGCGCTCTTCAAACTCCATCTCTGCTACCGCCGGGCCAAGTCCTTTAACATTGCCGGAAAAAGCATCTGAAAGCAAGTCCTGGCCGGCTCCGTAAAGACCCTGTTCCTTGGCTTTTTCAGTTCCGCATATAAAAGCATTCCAGGCCAATTGATGTAATTCGCTGCATCCTGTACCCTGATCATGACTGAAAAGGATGGCAATATCATCGCCAGTGCTGCCAATGTAGTAATCAATAACCATTTTACCGACCTCATTTTCGATAAAACCTCTGACTGATTCGATTAAAGCTTCGCTGGGTTTTATATGACCGGCAATGCTGCCAATATCCGCCTTGATTACGCTCAAGGTCGTTTTCAAGACATTCACTCCTTTTAGGATTAGGCAAAATGCCCTTTAAATGGTTAATACGATATCTACATTTTTTTACTTCGACTACCGTTCACTAAAGTCCTGCATTTAGCCCGGGCCGGCTGATAAGATTAAGGGACAGTCCGCAATAAGTGGCCTGCCCCCCTTTTTAAAATGGTGCTCATATAACAATTGCAGTATATGTTAAAGGTCCAACTATAAATATCTTTGCTGTTAATGGATATCTCTGCTGTTGGCTGATATATCGATAATAATTGGCATGATCATTGGGCGCCGCCCTGTTTGTTCATAAAAGAAAGAGGAAGCGGCATCTCTTATCCTTGCTTTAATCTTATTCCATTCCTGCATTTCTTCCCTGTTGATTTTATCAATCGCGTTCGACAAAGCAGCTTTTGCGTCATCTATAAGGTCAACTGACTCCCGGACATAGACAAACCCCCGGGTTATAATTTCCGGGCCGGCCAGGATTTGATTGCTGTTTGGATCTACCGCCATAACAATAATTACGATACCATCTTCTGCCAGCATTTGTCGATCACGAATTACAACTTCCCCTACATCGCCGACACCAAAACCATCAACCAAAACCCGTCCTGCAGCTACTGAACCGGCCATACGCCCATTGCCGTCGGCAAACTCCATCACGTTACCGGGTTTGACCAGGAAAATATTCTCCTCGGGCATACCCAGTTTTTGAGCTATTTTTGAACAGTAGGCCTGCTGCCTGAATTCCCCGTGATAAGGGACCAGATATTTCGGACGAAGAAGGTTCAGCATCAGCTTAATTTCTTCTTCACTGGCATGGCCTGATACATGAACTCCGGACACCGGTCTGTAGATCACCTCGGCTTTAAGCTGGAAAAGGTTGTTTACTGTTCGGGCAACCAGTTTTTCATTGCCGGGAATAGGAGTAGCGGCAATAATTACCGTATCACCCGGGAAGATCTCGACCTGGCGGTGCTCTGATTGTGATATTCTGGTCAGGGCAGACATCGGTTCACCCTGGCTGCCGGTTGTTATTAAAGCCATCTTTTCATTCGGAACCTGCTTGATTTTATCCAGATCGACAATGATCTCATCAGGAATTTTCAGGTAACCTAGTTCGGTGGATATTTCAACCGTATTTACGATACTGCGGCCCACTATACCGATTTTACGATCATAGCGGACTGCCGCATCCACTACCTGTTGAATGCGGTGGATATTTGATGCAAATGTGGCAAGGATTATCCTGCCCCGGGAAAGGCGGAATATTTCATTGATACTCTCGCCCACTTCCTTTTCTGAAAGTGTATACCCCGGGCGATCGGCGTTAGTCGAATCGATTATGGCGGCAATAACCCCTTTTTGACCCAGTTCAGCCAGCTTGTAATAGTCGGTAATCCTGCCGTCGACAGGAGTCTGGTCAAACTTGAAATCACCGGTGTAGACCACAGTACCAACCGGTGTCTCCACCGCTATCCCGACAGAATCGGGAATGCTGTGGTTGGTCCTAAAGAAATCAAGTTTAAAATTAGGGGACAGTACCAGGCTTTGATCCGGATTAATTTCATTCAGTTTGATATTCTTGGCCGGATGTTCCATAAATTTCGCTTCAAGTATACCCAGAGTTAAGCGGGTGCCGTAGATCGGTGCATCCAGTTCTTCAATCAAGTATGGCAGTGCCCCGATGTGATCTTCATGCCCATGGCTAAGGATAATCCCCAGTATCTCGATCTGCTGATCAAGAAGGTAAGATATATCGGGAATCACAATATCTACTCCGAGCATTGCTTCATCAGGAAATTTTAGCCCTACATCTATAATTATACATTCCTGGCCATACTTTAAAACGAACATATTTTTACCGATTTCACCAACTCCGCCAAGCGGAATCAGCTGCAATATTTTATTCTTTCTATTTCTTCTGGACAAAATAAACCTCCCGCGTTTCGATTAACATTTAATTCTCTTCATTCAAATTATCCTGTATGCCCGAAGCCTCCATCACTGCGTTCGGTTGGCGGCAATTCATTTGTTTCTTCAATAAACGCGCGCGGAACAGGGCAGAGAACCATTTGAGCAATGCGATCATTACGCTTAACTTCAAATGGTTTCTGACCCAGGTTGATCATAATTACTTTTATCTCGCCGCGATAATCGGAATCAATTGTTCCCGGTGAGTTTAAGATACCGATGCCGTGCCTGGCAGCAAGCCCGCTTCGCGGTCTGATTTGCAGCTCAAAACCTTGAGGAACAGCAACCATCAGGCCGGTTGGGATTAGAACAACTTCACCCGGCATCGCCTTTATGATCTTATCAACTGCAGCATGGAGATCCATCCCTGCAGAACCCTCTGTCATATAACGGGGCAAAGGTATATCCCGGGCATGCGCAGCTCTTTGTATCGGCAGTTTCACTGTTTCCCGGTGCATTTAATATTTGCTCCAGTCACTAGGTGCCTTATAATTCGGGGTTATGATATCAGCCAAAAACCAAAGTAGCCGGAGTTATTTACTTCGCAGCTAGCTTCGGCGCGATCTATTGCGATCTCCGCCGCCACCACTTCCGCTTCCCGGTGGCTTCGGCAGCAAAGCTTTCCTGGAGAGGTTAATCCGGCCCTTTTCGTCAATATCCAGCACTTTAACTTCGATCTCGTCTCCAAGGCTTACTACATCTTCTGTTTTATCAACCCGTTGGTGATCAAGATGTGATATGTGCAGCAGGCCTTCTTTGCCCGGCAGCACCTCTACAAAAGCTCCGTAACGTTCAACCCTGGTTACTTTTCCCATATAAATCTCTCCTGGCTCAACTTCCCTTACCAGGGATGCAATCATCTCCTGTGCTTTTTTGCCACCTTCAGGATCTACTGCAGCAATAAAGACTCTCCCATCAGGCTCGATATCAATACCGACTCCGGTTTCCGCAATAATTTTATTGATCATCCGGCCACCCGGACCGATAACATCCCTGATTTTATCAACAGCAATTTGCATTTTGATCATTCGCGGTGCGTTTGGTGAAAGTTCAGGCCTGGATTCACTGATTGTTTCATTCATAATTCCCAGGATATGTTTATATCCGGAATCGGCCTGGGACAAAGCTTTTTCGAGTATTTCCCCTGAAATACCCTTAATTTTAATATCCATCTGCAAGGCGGTAATACCATTTTCGGTCCCGGCAACTTTAAAATCCATATCACCGAGGAAATCTTCAACGCCCTGTATATCAGAAAGAATGACAATATCGTCTTCTTCTTTAATCAGGCCCATGGCAATTCCGGCTACCGCTTTTTTCAGCGGAACTCCTGTATCCATCATTGACAGCGAGCCGGAGCAGACGCTGGCCATTGAAGTAGACCCGTTTGATTCGAGTACTTCCGAAACCAGGCGAATAGTATAGGGGAATTCATCTTCTGAGGGAACAACCGGTTCCAGGGCTTTTTCCGCCAATGCGCCGTGGCCAATCTCTCTGCGGCCCGGGCCGCGCATAAATCCTGTTTCCCCAACACTGTAGGGAGGGAAGTTATAATGATGAATAAAACGTTTCGATTCTTCAATACCGAGGCCATCCAGCATCTGCATATCCCTTAAGGCCGATAAAGTGCATATATTCAAAACCTGGGTCTGACCGCGTGTAAAGACAGCTGATCCATGCGTGCGGGGCAGTACAGATATCTCACAGTTAATCGGTCTGATTTCGATTGAACTGCGGCCGTCAGCACGTAAATCTTCTTTGACAATCATTTTTCGCAGCGTATCTTTAAGCACATTTTCAAATATTTTACGCAGGTCGGCTTCGTTTTCAGGATATTCATCAAGAAAACGCACCAATAGGTCCTGCTTGACTGCTGCCAGCTTATCCTCCCGTTCCTTTTTATCGGCGGTTCTCAGGGCGGTGGATATCTCTTCTCTTATAGTTGGTTCCACTTTCCCAACCATTTCCTGTGGCAATTCCTGCGTTGGAACTATCATCTTTTCATGACCGTGGTCGGCAACCATCTGTTCTTCTAGTGCGATAATTTCTTTTATCACCAGGTGTCCGGCCTCAATACACTTGAGGACTTCCTCTTTGCTGATCTCTTGGGCACCGGCTTCAACCATCATAACAGCATCTTTGGTTCCGGCCAGCATTAAATGCAGATCACTCAGCTGCGCCTGTTCCTGATTGGGATTGACGACAGGCTCGCCATTAATTAAACCGACTATGACCGCGGCAACAGGGCCGTCAAAAGGTACTTTCGAAATTGAAAGTGCTGCCGATGCTCCGATAATCGAGAGTGGTTCGGATGGACAATCCTGATCCATTGATAAAACTGTGGTGACAATATGAACCGAGTTACGAAAACCTTTTGGAAAAAGCGGGCGCATTGAACGGTCGGTTAGACGGCAGCCCAGTATTGCCCTTTCAGTGGGCCGGCCTTCTCTTTTAATAAAACCTCCGGGTATTCTTCCCACAGCATAGAGACGTTCTTCATAGTCAACTGTGAGTGGGAAAAAATCTATCCCTTCACGTGGCTCATCAGCTACAGTGGCTGTAACCAGAACCATGGTATCGCCATAGCGCAGTAACACAGCTCCACTGGCTTGTTTGGCCAGCCTGCCTGTTTCCATGGTCAGTGTTCTGCCTTGCAAATCCATAGTATAAGATTGCATAAATTACTAACTCCTCTCAGCTACACATGTTGTTTTAACTGGAACACGGGGGTGAACCCCCCGTGTTTTTATAATTCGTTTCTTTATTTTCTTAAGCCAAGTTTAACCAATATCGCCTGGTAACGTTCCGGAGACCTGTTGCGAAGGTAGTTTAACAGGCCCCTTCTGCGTCCGACCATTTTTAACAAACCGCGTTGCGAGTGAAAGTCTTTTTTGTGGGTTTTTAAATGTTCGGTAAGATAGTTGATTCGTTCTGTTAAAAGAGCAATCTGTACTTCCGGGGAACCGGTATCACCCTCGTGCCTCTTGTGAAGATCAATAATCGCAAGCTTACGTTCCTGATCTAACATCTTTAAATATTACCCTCCCTTTTTTAATCGCCATAAGCCAAGTATAACGTCGGGAAATCATCATACCTAGCTCACGGTTCACATTAGGTTGATCTTAGCACAGAACAACCTGCTTGTAAAGAATTCCCTCTGCCGTTTTTTTCCTGTCTGTACCGGGTTATTAAAATTCTGCCATTTTCAATATCCCGATCAATCTGCCCTTTAAGCTGCAGAGAAGAATCAAAAATCATTGTATCGCGCAGTTTTTCCAAAAAACAAAGCCTGATTTCACGGTTGTAAAGTGTGCCGTCAAAATCAATTATGTAGGTTTCCACAGCATTATCATAATGGGCAAAAGTTGGCCTCGGCCCAACATTAGTAACACCGTATAGCAATCCGTTTTCAATTTTGCCAACAGCCGTTAAATAGATTCCTTTTCCGGGCCATAATAAATCAGGATTGGCTAAAATGTTCGCAGTTGGATAGACCAGTTTTTTGCCGATACCGTAACCCTTGATTACTTTACCATGCCTGAAAAAATAATAATTCAGATAATCAGCTGCTTCTTTTACAGCTCCTGACAGGAGCAGTGACCTGATCATTGAGCTGCTGACCTCTTTGCCCTTATGTAAAAGCATCGGGATTACATCAACGCTAAAACCAAGTTCCCGGCCCCAGTATTGCAGCGTATCGGCGCTGCCTGCGCCCTGGCGGCCAAACTTGTAGTTGGCGCCTATAAACAGGCCACTGACGTTAAATTTTTCTACAAGAATTTGTTTAATAAATTGCTCGGGAGTAAAAGAAGCCAGTTTTTCTGTAAAAGGTTCAATGATCACGTAATCCAGGCCCAGCTCTGCCATAATTTCTGCTCGATCGGCAATATCGGTAAGTAATACCATGGGTTTTTCAGGTTGCAAAGCCAGTACCGGGTGTGGATTGAAAACAAGGGCGGCACTAATCCCTTTTACCCGGCATGATTTGGTTACAACACTTTTAATTATCGCCTGATGCCCGCGGTGAACACCATCAAAGTTACCCAGTGCCAGGTAAAGCGGTCGATCCTGACCAGGCAGGCGGTCGACACCATTAATTATTTCCATCTATGGCTCACCTTTCTATTCAGCCAGGTACTTAATAGTTTTAAGTCCAATACTATCTTCAAATTTAACTCTGCCGGCAATAGCTTTGAAAATGCCTTGATCATTATAGATACTGATTAGTGTCTTTCCGGTGATCTGTTCAAGCAAATCCTGTTTTTCAGGGATAACGATTTGACCATTTTTTAATGCTTTTATCTGCCAGTCCGCAAGCCAGAGCTTCTCGAAATGGGCTAAAGCTGTATCCATGCCCAGCAAAAATTCTTTATAGAGGCCCTGCATCGCCTTCGCCGCTACTTCCTCAAGATTTAGCGCTTGCTCTATTTTATAGGGGCCCACTGCGTTTCGAATTAACGAAGAAAGATGTGCACCGCAACCAATTGCCTTGCCGATATCTGCAGCAAGGGTGCGAATATAGGTGCCTTTGGAGCAGTTAACCTCAAATATCAGGTGCGGTTCCTGTTCACAGTTATATTCCAGCAGATTTATACTATATATTTCTGCCGATCGGATGCGCTGCGGCACGCTTTCTCCCCGGCGAGTCCAGTAATAGAAGGGTTTCCCGCGATGCTTGACTGCAGAATAAAGCGGTGCAACCTGCTCAATTTTTCCGATAAATTTTTTCAGGACTGATTCAATCTCTTTACGCTCAAGGCATGGTACTGCTGCTTCTTCAATTACCTTACCGGTGGCATCCTCAGTATCGGTGGTCTTTCCAAAAACAACTGCTGCCCGGTAAACTTTTGGCAGCTCGATTAAATATTCTACGATGCGGGTCGCTTTTCCCAGGCATACCGGCAGCACACCGGTGGCCATAGGATCAAGAGTTCCGCTATGCCCTGCCTTAACTCCGGGAAATATCTTTCTTATTTCATAAACAACCTGGTGCGAGCTAAAACCTTCAGGTTTATTAACAACGATAATCCCATCCACTATAATGCTCCTTCAGGCCGGCAGATCATTTAACATACTCAGAGCTTCTTTCATCACTTGTTCTTTCACAGTTTCAAAATCGCCATGAAGGCGGCAGCCGGCTGCTTTGGCGTGACCTCCGCCATTAAATTTCCCGGCCAGAATGCTGACATCAAGCGATTTTGAACGAAACCCCACCTTCACTTCGCTGTTACTGTCAACATAAAACAAAATGCCCAATTCAATTCCTTCTATGTTACGGGTGTAATTTACGATCCCGTCGAGGTCATCGGTTGTCGCTCCGCTGCGTTCACGAATATCCTTACTCAGGCTCATAACAGCAATCCTGCGTCCCGCATACATCTCCAGGCTGGATAATGCGTCTTTAAGTAAAATATAAAACGACAGCGGTCGCTCATCAAACATTATTTGTGAAAGGGTCCCCGGACTAAGACCAAATTCCAGTAAATCCGCCACAACCCGGTGAGTATTTGATGTAGTGTTATCGTATTTGAAAGAACCGGTATCGGTAGCGATAGCAACGTAAAGTGATTCGGCAATACTCCCGGTAAGTTTTACCTGCAGGTCTTCTAAAAGATGATAAACAATTTCCCCGGTAGCAGCTGCAGAAGGGTCAACCAGGTTTAATGTTCCAAAATGTTGATTGGTTATATGATGATCTATATTGATGATCTGCCTGCTTTTTGATACTGCTTCTTTAAACAGATCAAGCCGATCCAAATCGCTGCTGTCAAGAACAATAATCGTAACATCGGGATCATCCATCAATACTTCGGATGATACCAATTCTGATCCTTTTAGAAATGCGTACTTTTTGGGGATCTGTCCCGGGGTAAAAAGACGGACCTGTTTACCCAAACTTAATAACCCCTCACCCATAGCCAGAAGGGATCCAATACTGTCTCCATCAGGCAGCATATGCGAGATCAGGTAAAAAGACTGCTCATTTTTTAGTCTTTGAATGATCTTATCCCGATCTTTCATGATCGTTGCTCTCTTCTTTTTTCAATGATTTTATAACACTGTCAATACGGGCCCCGTATTCGATTGAATTATCGAGGAAAAAATTAATTTCCGGGGTATACCTCAATCTGATTCTTCGCCCAACCTCACTGCGAATAAAACCCGATGCTCTGATTAGAGTCTGCAGTGTTTCTTCCTTCTCCACATCACTGCCATAAATACTGACATAAACTGATGCATAGCGTAAATCCCTTGTAAGTTGAACTTCAGTTACACTGGTTATGCCGGCAATTCTGGGATCTTTTATCTGAGCCCCGATAATCTGGCTTACATCTTTTTTAATCTGTTCTGCAACCCGCCGCACCCTGTTTTCTGACATCATTCAAACCCCCTAGATCACGGTTAACCCGGCGAATATAGCATTATTTTAGCGAGCTACCTGCTCCATAACATAGGCTTCAATAATATCTCCTTCGTGAAGATCATTATAATTCTCCAATAATATACCGCATTCATAACCGGTTAATACTTCACGAACATCATCTTTAAACCGTTTGAGAGATTCGATACGGCCACCGTCCAAGATAACGGTACCATCCCTAATCACCCTGATCATGGCATTACGGGTTAATTTTCCTTCAATAACGTATGAACCGGCAATACTGCCAAGGCGGGATACTTTGAAAAGCTGCCTTACCTCAGCCTGCCCCAGGATTACTTCTTTCATTATTGGTTTTAGCAAACCGGTTACCGCCGCCTTAATATCTTCGATTGCTTCATAAATGATCCTGTAAAGCCTGATATCGACCTGATCTGCTTCGGCCAGTTTTCGGGCATTATTATCCGGGCGAACATTAAACCCAATGACAATGGCATTTGATGCAGAAGCCAGCATTACATCGGACTCGTTAATTGATCCGACACCGGTATGAATAATCTTGATCTGTACTTCTTCCAGGCTTAACTTAAACAAGGCATCCTGCAGCGCTTCAACTGAGCCCTGAACATCACCTTTAAGAATTAGATTAAGATCCTTAACTTCACCTTCCTGGATCTGTTTGAACAGATCATCGAGAGTTATACGCTGTACTCTCCTGCTTGCTTCCCTGAGTTTAAAAGCCCTTTTTTCGGCAACCTGTCTGGCAACCCGGTCATCACTGACAACCTGAAAACGATCACCTGCCATCGGAACATCATTCAGGCCTTGAATCTCAACCGGCGTTGACGGTCCGGCTTCGTCAACTCTTTCACCACGATCGTTGATCATTGCCCTGACCTTACCGGCTATAGAACCGCAAATGATCGGTTCTCCAACCCTCAGAGTTCCATCCTGAACCAGTACCGTCGCTACGGGGCCTCGGCCCCGATCCAGTTTGGCTTCGATAACTGTTCCGCGGGCAGCCCTTTCAGGATTGGCTTTTAGTTCTCCTACTTCAGCCAGCAGCAGAATCATCTCTAAAAGTTCTTCAAGCCCGTCACCTCTAATTGCGCTTACCTGGACAAAAATTGTATCGCCGCCCCATTCTTCGGCAACAAGTCCGTAATCGGACAGCTGCTGTTTTACACGGTCAGGATTTGCATCGGGCTTATCAATCTTGTTGATCGCCACCAGGATTGGAACCTGGGCCGCTTTGGCATGATTGATCGCCTCAATTGTTTGCGGCATTACACCATCATCGGCCGCTACAACCAGAATCGCAATGTCTGTCACCTGGGCTCCGCGGGCCCGCATAGCGGTGAAAGCTTCGTGGCCCGGTGTATCAAGAAAAACAATCTTTTTATCGTTAACTTTAACCTGGTACGCTCCGATATGCTGGGTAATACCACCGACTTCACCGGCGGTTACTTTAGTGTTTCTAATAGTATCAAGTAAAGAAGTTTTACCATGATCAACATGACCGAGAACAGTTACAACCGGCTTGCGAAGGATTTCTTTCTTTTTGTCAAGATCTTCCAGCGCAAGCAGCACTTCTTCAACGGGATCTTCTATATAGTCGAGATCAAAACCGTATTCTTCAGCAAGCAGTTCGATGGAATCGGACGTTAAAGGTTGGTTAACATTGGCCATTACACCCATTTCCATCAGATATGTGATCAGCTGCGCCGGAGTCGCATCAAAATGCCCGGCCAGTTCAGCAATTGTAACCTGCCCTTCCAGCCGGATTTTAGGACGCTGGGCTTTTAAAGCGGCGGCCCGTTTTTCCTCCTGTATTGCTTTACGGGCTTTTCGGCTGGGAACTGCTTTTTCCTCAACCTCCGGCTTATCTTTTTTCTTTACTGCCGGTGCCGCTTTCTTAGTTTCTTCAACTTTTTTTTCAGGTTTTTTAACGATCTCTTTTGCCGGCTCTTTCGGTGGTTTGCCATCGACCTGCCCGGTCAGGATCGCCATAACTCGTTTTGCTTCATCGTCAGACAAAGTACTCATATGATTATTTACACTAATATCCATATTTTCCATTACTTCGATGAGCTTTTTGCTGGTTGTCCCCAGCTCTTTTGCCAATTCATAAACTCTAACCTTACTCATTTAGAACACCTCCATAAGGTAAGCCCTCCCTAATATTATCCTTTGCCTTCCGGTCCGTTTTCAAATATGGCTGTAATCTTCTCAACCAATTCTTTTGATACCGGAAGCTGCAGGTTTTTTTCCAGCCGCTTGCCTTTGATTGCGCTTTTCAGGCAGGCTTGCAGTGGACAGATATAGGCTCCCCGGCCTGGCTTCTTGCCAGTTAAATCAAGGACCACATCTCCTTCAGGAGTCCTGACAATTCGTATTAACTCTTTTTTAGGTTTCTTCTCCTGACAGCCGATACAAACACGCAAAGGAATTTTACGCTTCTTTATCATTTTCCTCAGAATCCTCCACCGTAAGTTCCCCGTTGTCAGATTTATCCATATCGTCCAGATGATTTTCAGCTACTGCGCTATCCTGGGTGGGTGCTTCGTCTTTTTCAAAAGCCGGATCTTTCTCTGTAATTTCTACTTTTTGGTTGTCAGCCGGCTCATCAGATAAACCAATAGCTGAAAGGCTTTTCTCTGTATATTGTGTTTCACTTGATATGTCAATTTTCCAACCGGTAATCTTGGCGGCCAGGCGCGCGTTCTGCCCTTCTTTTCCAATCGCTAAGGATAGTTGGCCGTCAGGAACAACCACAGTTGCCGTTTTATTTTCGGAATCAAGGATTACTGATGACACCTTTGCCGGGCTGAGAGCATTGGCAATGTATTCTTCAGATTCTTCGTTCCACTTGACAATATCAATTTTTTCTCCTTTTAGTTCATTACTGATAGCCTGAACCCGGCTGCCCTTTGGCCCCACACAGGCGCCAACAGGGTCTATGTCTGTATTATTCGATATTACCGCCAGTTTAGAACGATGCCCGGCTTCCCTGGCGATCGCTTTAATTTCTACTATGCCCTCGTAAATTTCTGGGACCTCCATCTCAAACAAACGTTTCAGAAAACCAGTATGAGTCCTTGAAACAATAATCTGGGGTCCCTTGGTAGTTTTTTTTACCTCTACGATATAAGTTTTGACCCGCTCCCCCTGCCTGTATCTTTCGTAAGGAATTTGTTCGTCTACCGGAAGAACCGCCTCTGTTCTTCCCAGGTCAATAATCACATTTCGTTGTTCAAAACGGCGGACCAGTCCGGTAATAATTTCCTCTTTCCGATCAACAAAACTTTCGTAGATCAATTCCCTCTCAGCTTCCCTGATCCTTTGAATAACTACCTGCTTGGCAGTCTGAGCTGCGATTCTACCGAATTCTTTTGGTGTTACTTCCATTTCAACAACATCGCCAATCTGGCAGCGCGGCTCATATACACGTGCTTCATAAAGGTTTACTTCCTGCTGCTCAGAAGCGACTTCTTCCACTACTTTTAGCTGTGAAAATACAGCTATCTCGCCTGTATCACGGTCTATATCGACCCTGACAGCCGGAGCTGCCTGAAAATTTCTTTTATATGCCGAGACAAGCGCCACTTCAAGCGCTTCAAAGAGAACTTCTTTACTGATCCCTTTCTCCTTTTCTAAAGATTCAATCGCTGCAAAAAGATCTTTATTCATTGTGCTTTAACTAAGCCTCCTTTCTCTTCAGTTATTAATTATTTATCCGGTTTGGTGTACCAGAGGTTCGCCCTGCTAATCAACTTATACGGCACTGCTACCAGACTGCCGTCTTCTTTTCTAATCACAATATGGTCTTGTTCTGCATTTTGCAGTGTGCCGCTGAATTTAATGCTCCCCTCCACTTCCTCTTTGGCCTTTACTTTTATTTTTTCGCCCTGAAACCGCATGAAATGTTCTTTTTTAGTCAGGGGTCTTTCCAGGCCGGGTGATGATACTTCCAGGCTGTAAGCATGAGTAATCGGATCATCATGATCCAGCAGATCCGATACTGCCCTGCTGATCATTGCGCAGTCCTCGACGGATATGCCTTTTTCATGGTCGATAATAAGCTGTAGGTTCCCGTGCTTGCCAACAACATATTCAAGTTGAACTAACTCGAACCCCTTTTTTTCAACCAATGGTTCAATTAATTCAATTAATCGTTGTTTGACTTCTTCCCGGCTCACTTCACCACTCCCTAATCAGCGGGCCGTTTATCCATTTTATCCCTATTAACATGAAAGAGTGGGGAACCCCACCCTTAACAGAATAACCATTTCTCCTCAACTAATTTAACATATAAATACGCCAAATGCAAGATTTGCCGGATAAAACAGCCTTATTTAAGATCGGTGTCAATTTTGGCTACATACCTGATAATTTCCCAGTACATTTTGCCTCTGGCCACCAGGCCTTTAGAAATACCCAGTTTTTCTTCTTTCATAACATGGGAAAGGTCAGGCAGCTGCACCGCTTCTACTGCAATCTTATTTTCTTCTGCATACTGGTGCAGGGCAACTTCGATTCCAAAACGTGAAAGATCCAGGTCTGAAATATTTTCTAGAAGGTCTCTCTTCAAAGCTCTCTGACCCGATAAAAACGGCGCCATTTTTTGGGCAATATCGGTAGCTACCCTTCCTTTTTCAAATATGCCAACGGACATTGAAGCTTTTCCTTCTAAAACCGGTTTCAATAAATCTTCGATATGCTGGTTGGTCAGGCCAATCAGATCAGCATCAAGGATCAGGATAATATCAGCCTCACAGTGTTCGAGGCCGACCTTTACAGCCCCGCCCTTTCCCCTGTTTTCAAGCAGTTCGATAACTTCAACATTCTCAAATTGCATAACTACATTAACTGTCAGGTCATCAGAACCATCGCTCACAACGATTATCCGGTCTACAACAGCTGATTCCTGCAGGGCGATCAGGACATTGCCAATCGTTTTTTCTTCATTGTACGCGGGTATTATTGCTGCCACAGCCATGATTATATCCCTTCCGTTTTGCAGGTAATTTCCGCTGTCTGAAAATCCAGTTCTGTTTTAAATTCATCAAGTAAATTATCAAACGCTACCGTTTTGATAATTTCACCATGGCGAAATACAAAACCCCTTTTTTTCCCGGCTGAAATGCCCAGATCTGCTTCTCTCGCCTCACCGGGTCCATTTACGATGCAGCCCATTACGGCAACTTTTAGCGGTACACTGTATTTTTTTAGGATTTCCTCAACCTGTCCGGTTAAAGCAACAAGATCAATCTCACAACGTCCACAGGTCGGACATGAAATCAATTCGGGAGTAAATCTTCGCAGGCCAAGCGATTGGATAATTTGACGGGCAACCTTCACTTCTTCAACCGGGTTAGCAGTCAATGAAACCCGCAGCGTATCACCAATCCCATCAGCTAAAAGGGTCCCAATGCCTATAGATCCTTTAATCATGCCAATCTGGAAAGGGCCTGCGCCTGTCACGCCAAGATGAAGCGGATAGGATGCTTTCTCAGAAAAAAGGCGGTAGGCGCTGATTGTCGAATAAACATCAGATGCTTTGAGCGAAAAGACCATATTCTGAAAACCGATCGATTCAAGCGTTTTCAGGTAACCAAGGGCAGATTCAACCAAAGCGGAAGCAGTGACTCCACCGTATTTCTTTAAAAGCCTTCTTTCAAGGGAACCGGCATTAACCCCGATCCTGATCGGGATCTTGAATTTTTCGGCTCGCCTGGCCAGTTCGATCAACCTGCCCTGCCCGCCCAGGTTTCCGGGGTTAATCCTGATTTTTGCCGCCCCTCTTTCCATCGATTCAAAAGCCAGCCGAAGGTCAAAGTGTATGTCGGCAATTAAAGGAACCGGGCTTTTTACCGCTAGTCCTTCCAGGGCTTTCGCAGCTTTTAAATCAGGTATCGCTATGCGGACCAGTTCACAACCGGCCTGAACGAGCTGGTCAATCTGCTCCAGTGTAGCACTGACATCAGTGGTCTTTGTGTTTGTCATTGATTGGATAATGACAGGCGCTTCACCGCCGATGATCACGTTGCCAACCCGTACTGCCCTGGTTTTTTTACGTTCTATTTTATCCACAGCTGTACCTCTTTAGTAGCCCGGTATTACATCCCAACGCAAAAGATCCTGGTAGGTGATAAACAGGATTAGCAAAATTAGAAGCGCAAAGCCGATAAAGTGAATGAACCCTTCTTTTTCGGGGTCAATACGTCTGCCCCGTAAAGCCTCGATCACCAGGAAAAAGAGCCGTCCACCATCAAGAGCCGGAATCGGCAGAAGGTTCATTATCCCCAAGCTGATACTGATTAAGGCAGTTAGCAGTAAGAGGTTAACAAATCCTGTCTGGGCAACTTCACCGATGACGAAGATAATACCAATTGGGCCGGCAACATCCAGTGGGGCCTGACCGGTCACCACCTGGAAGATAGAAGTAATAACTGCGCCAAATCGCTGAAAGCTAATTTTAAGTGAGGATAAAACTTTGTATTTTTCAATAACCGGACCTATTCCAATCATTCCCCTGTCACTATCCGGTGCGGTTTCTGAAACAACGCTTAACTCTTTTGCTGTCCCATCCCTCTCGATGATCAGCTGGAGCTCTTGATTGGGTTTAGCTGAAATAATTGTCAACACATCTTCCCAACTATCAACCGGTATACCGTCTATAGACAAGATCATATCGTCGGTCTGGAGACCAAATGCCTCTGCCGGAGAATCTTCAATGATATAGCCAATCCGGGAGCTCCCGGTATCAGGCACTCCGACAATGAAAAAGAAGATGATAAAAAAGACTACAACAGCCAAAAGCAGGTTCATGCCCGCACCGGCAATTAGAACCGCCGCCCTGCTTAAAATCGGTTTTTGGGGAAAACTATCCGGCTCGAGAGCTTCTTCCGGATTTTCACCCAGCAAACGGCAAAAACCTCCCAGAGGAAAAACCCTCAGAGAATAATCAATATCATTTTTCCGCCAGCCAATCAATTTGGGCCCAAAACCGATAGCCAGTTCCAAAACCTTTATACCGATAAGGCGGGCCGCAAAATAATGCCCCAGCTCATGGACAAGGATCAACAGACCAAAAACGAAAATAGAAGAGATTAAAGTTTGCACATTAATTCACCTTTCCTGTCAGTTCGGCAATAAATTCAACTGCTTTTAAACGTGACCAATTATCAGCATCGATAATATCTTTGATATTTGGATTTTTTACCAGGTTGTGTTCCTGCATTGCGTAATTAATTACAGTGGGAATATCGACGAATCTAATCCTGCCGGCTAAAAAATATTCAACACCAACTTCATTGGCTCCATTTAAAACTGCCGGCATTGTTCCGCCAAAACCTGCCGCCCGATAGGCCATTTCTAAACCGGGAAAATTAACCAGGTCAGGCTTTTCAAAACTAAGCATCTGACCAAACGGGTTATATTTCTCTACCCGGCTTTCTTTGCGTTCCGGATAGGTCAGGGCATACTGAATAGGCAGCCGCATATCAGGCAATCCCAATTGGGCGATGATCGAGCCATCAATATATTCTACCATAGAATGAATAGTGCTCTGACGGTGAACTACTACTTCAATTTGATCAAGATTTAATCCGAACAGCCATTTTGCCTCAATAACCTCAAGACCTTTATTGATCATAGTTGCCGAATCAATGGTAATCTTCCTGCCCATGCGCCAATTGGGATGATTTAAAGCCATCTTTGGTGTAACCTTTTGTAACTCTTCTTTTTGCCAGCCAAAAAAAGGCCCTCCCGATGCTGTAAGGTAAACCCGCTTGACCTCTTCAATGGGTGAATAAGCCAGGCATTGCCGGATTGCCGAGTGTTCACTGTCTACCGGAAGGATTTTTTCTCTGTTAAGTAACCCTGACCGTTCAAGTATTTCACCACCGATTACCAATGACTCTTTATTGGCCAGGGCAATTGTTTTCCCCTCATTTAATGCGGCAATTAAAGGCTCGAAACCGCTAAAACCAACCTGGGCCATGAGCACCAGGTCTGCCGATGGCCAGGTGGCGATTGCCAGCTGCCCATCCGGACCGGATCTTATCAGGCATTTTGCCGATCGCAAAAGATCGCCCAGTTCATCGGCGGCTGCTTCATCACTAAGTGCTGCCGCCTCGGGTTTAAACCGTTTTACCTGATCGGCTAAAAGTTGAACATTGCTTCCTGCAGCAAGGGCAACTACCCTGTATTCCGGGCCTAAAGATTCGATTACTTCAAGGGCCTGTTTACCGATTGAGCCGGTTGATCCCATTATGGCAATTTTTTTCAAATTAATTAACCTTTCCCCTGCTTTACTAAACAACATTTATTAATAAAAAAAAGCAGTAAACAAATGGCGCTGTTAAAAACAAGCTGTCAAAACGATCAAGAATTCCTCCGTGCCCGGGGATAATACCTCCGGAATCCTTAACTTTAAGCTGCCTTTTCAAGGCTGACTCAAGGAGGTCTCCCAACTGGGCAAATACAGAAATGCCGAGAGCCAGGATAACTGCCTGGCCGGGATTTAAGGGAATGATCCCCGGTATTAAAATTGAGGCAGAAAAAAATATGCTTACTGTGCCCAGGATGCCGGCCAGCGAACCTTCCATCGATTTGTTCGGGCTTATTTGCGGGGCAAATTTCCGCATTCCCCACTTTACACCGATAAAATAAGCCAGTGTATCATGAATCCAGACCCCGGCTAATAGTAAATATGTATACATTGCTCCGTCAGGAAGCATGCGCAGCATAAGCAAATAACCGCTCATACCGCCAATATAAATGATGCCCCATAGTGATAGAGCCGATTCGGCAATGCTCATTTTTTCCATATTAAAAAGAGCGCCAATAAATAGGAAAAAAAATAAGGCCATTATCAGGGGGTAAATCAAGTCATATTTTTCAAAATAAAGAGCTACAATAAACAAGCTGACACCGATGAAACTTAAAATTGCTGAGGCGCTGTAACCCTTGTTTTTTAATAAATGATTGTACTCAAATGTTCCCAGGTTAACTACCAGGATCAAGAAAAGCGCATACCACAAGCCGCCATAGTAAACTGAAGCGATTACTATTGGTATGCCCACTAAAGCAGATATTACTCTTAAAAACAGCATAAACAATCAGCCTGCCTCAAATTTAGACTTTGCCAAAACGACGCTTGCGCTGCTGGAAATCGTAAATGGCTTCCAATAGGTGAACTTTCGAAAAATCAGGCCAGTATACATTCGTGAACCAGAGTTCACTGTAGGCCAGCTGCCAGAGTAAAAAGTTACTGATACGCTGCTCTCCGCTTGTCCGGATCAATAAGTCCGGATCAGGTAAATCGCTCGTATAAAGATATTTGGAAAAAAGCCTTTCATTAACCCTGCCCTTGATTCTGCCCTTGACAGCATCATCAATCAGCCTGTTAACCGCCATTAATATTTCTAAACGTGAACCATAGTTAAGAGCAAAATTCAGGATCATGCCGCTGTTATTTTTTGTAGCTTCGGCCCCATCATTAACTACTCTCTGAACCTTCTTTGGTAGTTTGCTTTCATCACCGATTAATCTGACCCGGACATTTTTGCTGATCAGTTCCGGTAATTCTGTTTTAAAATATTTTTCCGGAAGGCTCATCAGGTACTTTACTTCCCCGGGCGGCCTTTGCCAGTTTTCTGTTGAAAAGGCAAAGAGGGTTAGTATTTTTATACCCAGCTCGTTGCTGTTCCTTACTGTTGAACGAACAGTTTCCACTCCCTGCCGATGTCCCTCATATCTGGGCAATCCTCTCTCGGCGGCCCAGCGTCCATTGCCGTCCATGATTATTGCTACATGGCAGGGGATACTGTCCTGATTAACCATTTTTTTTAGATCCTGCTCATGTTTTTCAAATTTCAACGATAATCCCACCATTTATAAATAACGGCTCCCCCTAATTCCCAGGAGAGAGCCGCCTCTCATTTTATCTTAAGCAATGATCATAATGTTACCCGCAGCGGTTAACAATTAGCGCAGCTCTGTTCTGTTATCCGGATACCTCATTTTATTAAGGTTTAACCGCTGCCCGCTAAACTTCCATCATCTCTTTTTCTTTAAGCTCAAGGATTTCGTCAATCTCCACTATCTTTTTATCGGTTATTTCCTGGATATAATCCTGAGCCCGCCTGCGCTCATCCTCAGAAATATCACTGGTTTTTTCTAACTGCTTAACGCTTTCATTGGCATCGCGGCGTATGTTTCTAATACCTACCTTGCTCTCTTCTGCCTTCTTTCGGACAAACTTAACCAGTTCTTTGCGCCGCTCCTCGGTTAGTTGGGGAATTGACAGCCGGATCACGTTTCCGTCATTATTCGGTGTCAACCCCAGGTCTGATTTTTGAATTGCTTTTTCGATTTCTCCCAGCGACTGCTTGTCCCATGGCTGAATAACAAGCAAGCGCGGCTCAGGTGCCGTTATGCCGGCCAATTGGTTTAGTGGGGTTGTAGTGCCATAATAGTCGACATCGATACGATCCAGCAAAGAAGGCGTTGCCCTGCCGGCACGTAAAGTAGCAAGCTCACGTTGGAAAACGATAATGACTTTAC